>Ga0307513_10008003_pt1 | contig 13579 bp, 13 predicted proteins | sample 15_EM_MG_FD_202174 | JGI IMG/M metagenome (GOLD analysis project Ga0307513, IMG submission 202174) | Populus trichocarpa ectomycorrhiza microbial communities from riparian zone in the Pacific Northwest, United States - 15_EM | ecosystem: Host-associated > Plants > Roots > Unclassified | place... | reverse complement strand
GGCAATCAAATTCAGCTTCATGGGTTTGCTCCAGGCGGTTGATCAAGGGCAGACAGACACCCTTGAGAACTGAAGCGCGATCCGGGCGATGGAACTATCACGGCCGGGCTCGAAAGACCCCTGGATAGGGGGTGGGGGACGACCGCCAACAGGGCGCAGGCACGCTCGCGGAGCGTCTCGGAGCGGCCTGCGCGGCTGAACTCAGCCGAAGATCACGCCCTTCCTGATGAGGAAGCAACCGTAGGCGCGTGCGTCTCCGGTGCAGACCACCGCGCAAGACCGGCGCGCCGCCTCGTAGAAGGCGAAGCGTTCGAGCGAGCCGATGGCAACCGTTGGCCCGTAGTGTTGCTCGGCCAGTGATTTGAACTCCAGTTGAACGGGCGTCCACACCTCGGGCTCGCCAACCACCTGCATGCGCAGAATCGGCTCGGCCACGAAGCTATCCAACGGGAGCACCGAAAAGATCGCATTCGCTGCGTCTTTCATGGCAACGCCATCCATGCGCACCAAAGGCTTGTTCGCCGCCACCGATTGCGCTGGAAAGTTCGCGTCGACCAGGCACAGGTCGTCGCCGTGCCCCATGGCGCGCAGCACCTCGAGCAACTTCGGGCCGAGCAAGGGGTTGATGTTCTTCAGCATCTGGGTGCCCAGGTGGGTGTGGAGATCGTCAAGGGCGCGGCGATCCGGACACTGCGGCGACGAAGTCTTTCAACTCGGATCGGCTCGGCATCGAGGCTTGTGCGCCTCGGCGGGTGACGCTGAATGCGGCCGCGTGTTGAGCAAAGTCGACGGCCGCGGCCATCGTCGAGCCCGATACCAGGGCGCACGACAGCGCACCCACGAATGTGTCTCCGGCGCCGGTGCTGTCCACCGCCGTGACCGCCGGCGCGGGCCGGTGATGGGTGCCGGAAGCGTCGGCAACCACCGCGCCGTCTTTGCCCAGCGTCACGATCACGGTCGACAGGCCCACGCTTCGAATGAACTCCGCCACCTGGCAGACCTGGTGGATGCTGCCGACGGGCAGCGTCGACAGCATGTCCGCTTCGATCGCATTGAGCACGATGCAGTCGACACCCGCCAGAGCGCTCAGTGCCACGGGCTGCATCGGCGCCGGGTTCAGCAGCACCGGCACGCCGTGGCGCCGCGCCAGGCCGATGGCATGCAGCACCGTCGGAACCGGCGTCTCGAACTGGCACACCAGCATGGCCGCGCCGGCCACCAGGTCTTCGGCCTGGTCCAGGTGCTCGGGCAGCAGCCGCGCGTTCGCACCCGGGGCGATGGCGATGCAGTTTTCTCCCTGGGCATCGGACATGATCAGCGCGGTGCCGGTGGCCACACCCGCTGCGCGCCGAACGTGAAGCGTGTCGACCGGCGCACGCGCAAGGCCGGCCAGCGACTGCGACCCGAGCTCGTCGTCGCCGATGCAGGCGACCAGGCTCACGGCCGCCCCCAGCCGTGCGGCCGCGACGGCCTGGTTGGCACCCTTGCCGCCGGGTGCCTGCAGGTAGTCGCGGCCGATCACCGTTTCACCGGCCGCCGGCAGGCGAGCGCAGCGGACCATCTGGTCCACGTTGACGCTGCCGACCACCACGATCCTCTTGCCCTGGCTGTCCATCATTGCGGCTTCCGTATGGCAAAGAACATCCCGGCGAGCAGAATGAAACTGCCGACCACCACACGCTGCCACGTGCTGGGCACACCGGCCAGAATCAGCGTGTTGTTGACGAGGGTGACGAGGATCACGCCGAGCAGCGTGCCCATCACGGTGCCGCTGCCGCCGCTGATGCGGGCGCCGCCCAGCACCACGGCTGCGATCACGCCGATCTCGCTGCCGACCAGATCGAACGGGTTGGCCAACCGGTTGCTGGACACGTGCACCACGCCGGCCAGACCGGCCAGCAGGCCTGCGTAGCCGAAGACGAACAGGTGGACCCTGCGAAGGTCGTAGCCCAGGCGCTCGGCAATCGTCAGGCTCCCGCCCAGGGCGAAGACGGCGCGGCCGAGCAGCGTGCGGTTGAGCAGCCACCAGCTCGCCCACGCGGCGGCGGCGAGCAAGAGCACGAAGGCCGGCAGCACCACCCGCGTGTCTTCGGCGGTCTGGTACTGGGCCAGCGGCAGTTGGCCGAAGCTTTCCATCTGGGCCGGCACGACGCTGATCCACGCCGTGCCGATGAAGGTCAGCAAGGCCCCGCGGAACAGATACTGCGTGCCGATGGTGACAATGAGCGACGGCGCGTTCAGCCGGTGCACGAGCAGGCCGTTGACGGCCCCCAGCGCCGCACCGCCCAGCGCCCCGACGAGCAGGATGAAGGCCATCGGCATGCCCGGCGCGAAGAGGATCACCGCCTTGGTCAGGGCGTACATCGTCAGCGCGGCGATCGCCGTGAACGACACGTCGATGCCGCCCGCCGCCAGCACGATGAAGACCCCCAGCGCAAACAGGCCCGTGACCGTGGCCGAACGCGCCATGTCGAACAGCGTCGAGACTTGAAAGAAGACCGGGTTGATGCTGCCGATGGCGAGCGACACCAACGCGATCAACAACAAGGTGAATGCGGAAGGCCGCGCCACGAACGCCGTCTTCAGGCGCGCCCAGCGGCCGGGCGACGGCGGCGGTGGGGGCCGCTCGCCCGGCGGCTTGGCGGCGGTGTCTTGCGCATCGGCCACCAGGGCTGCGTACAAGTCGGCCTCGGTCAAGCGGGCGGCATCGAAGCTCTGCGTGATGCGGCCCTTGCTCATCAGCAGAATGCGGTCGCAGTTCTGCAGCAGCTCGGGCAGGTCGTCGCTGATGATGATGACGCCCACGCCGCTGGAGCGGCCCTGCGCGTCGACCGCCGTCAGGCGCTGGATGATCCGGTAGATGGTGTCCTTCGAGCCCACGTCCACGCCGACCGTCGGGCCGTGCAGGATGAGCACGCGCGGGTCGATGGCCAGCCAGCGCCCGATCAACACGCGCTGCTGGTTGCCGCCGGACAGCGACTGCACGGGCGTCAGCACGCTGGGCGCCGCAATGTGGAGATCGGCCACTGCCGTCTCTGCCAGCACCCGTGCCTTGCCGACATCGAGCAGGCCCAGGCGACCCATCACCTTGTGGAGCACGGCGGTGATGACGTTGTCGCGGATGGGCTTGTCCAGGAACAGCCCTTCGGCAAGGCGGTCTTCGGGCACGTAGCCGATGCGGTGGGCAATCGCATCGGCCGTCGTCCGCAGGCTCACCGTTCTGCCGTCAAGGCCGATCTGCCCGTGGTCGGCCGCGGCAACGCCGGCCAGGGCCAGCGCCAGCTCGTTGCGCCCGGAGTCGAGCAGCCCGGTGATGCCCAGGATCTCGCCTTGTCGCAGGTCGAAGCTGATGTCGCTGAACTGGCCGCGACGGCCCAGTTCCCGAACCGACAGCAGCTCCGCGCCGGGTCGCGCCGCGCCGCGCAGGCGTTGGCCTTCGAGCGTCTTGCCCGTCATCCAATGCGCGAGCGACGCGTTCGTGAACTCGCGGATCGGGCCTTGCACCACCTTCTGGCCGTCGCGCATGACCACGGCCTCGCCGCCCAGCGCAATGCACTCGTCGAGCTTGTGGCTGACGAAGAGCACGGCCACGCCTTGAGCGCTCAAGCCGCGCACCACGTGGCTGAGGTTTTCGATCTCGCGGCGCGTCAGCGCCGTGGTGGGCTCGTCCATGATGACGAGCCTGGCGCGCGTCGCGATGGCCCGCGCAATGGCCACGAGCTGGCGCACGGCAATCGGCAACGCGTTGGCGGCGGTGGCCAGAAATCCGGCGTGCGTGGGGAGCTTCACCGCTTCGAGCGCGCGGCTGGCGGTGGCCGCCAGCTTCGCGCGGTCGAGGCGGCGATTCAGCTGCCCGCCATGCAGCACCAGTTGCTCGCTGAGCGCCACGTTTTCCGCGACGCTCAGATTGGGCAGCAGAGACAGGTCCTGGTAGACGGTTTCGATCCCGGCCGACAGGGCGCCGATGGCGTTCAAGCCGGCACGCACTTCGCCGTCGATCAGCAGCTCGCCTTCGTCGGGCGGCTGCGCGCCGGAGATGATCTTGATCAGCGTGCTCTTGCCGCAGCCGTTCTCCCCCAGCAGGTGGTAGATCTCGCCGCGCTGGATGGAAAGGCTGACCCCGCGCAAGGCGTGCACGCCGCCGAAGCGCTTGTGCACGTCTCGCACTTCCAAAAACGGAATCGGCCGGGCGGCCAGCGCCGCACTCGCCTTCAAGTCCAACGCGGCGTTCATGCGCTCGGCTCCGGCTTTGCGCCTGTCAGAACGGGTACTGCTTGTAGGTCGAGCGGTCGGCAATCACGTCGGCCCGGCCGATGATGATGACGCCGACGCCCGGCCCCTTCTTGACGATCACCTTGTTGTAGCCCGGCACGCCCAGGTCCATGCCGTCGGTGATGGGCGTCTTGTCGAGCAGCAGCTTGGCCACCTTGTTCATCGCCAGGCCGGCGTTCTTCGGATCCCAGAAGCCGATGCCGTCGACCGCGCCGGACTCCAGCAGCTTGGCCGCCTGGCTGGGCAGGCCGGTGCCGACGACACAGGTCTTGGCGCTCAGGCCGGCTTCTTCGACTGCACGGCCGATGCCGATGACGTCGCCCGAGGCCGAGCCCTGGAAGCCTTTGATGTCCGGGTGCTTCTTGAGGATCTCCCTGGCCTTCTCGTAGGCCTTGTTGGCGTCGTCGAGCGACTCGTTCTTGGCGTCGACGAGCACCATGCCCGCGTGCTTCTTGGCGTTGGCGGCGCCGCCGTCGGCCCACTGCACGTGCGAGCGGCTGCCGAGCGAGCCCACGAAGGAGGTCCACTTGCCGCTGCCGCCCATGCACTTGGACAAGGCCTCGTTCAGCGCCGCGCCGTAGGCCGCGTTGTCGAAGGCTTCGACGTCGGCCTGGGTGTTCTTCTGGCTGTCGGCCTCATGGGTCACGACGACGATGCCGCGCTCCATGGCGCGCTTGGCCACGCCTTCCAGGGCACCCGGGTCCATCGGCACGATGGCCAGGGCGTCGACCTTCTTGGCAACCAGGTCTTCGATCAGCTTGAGTTGCTGGGCGGGGTCGGCTTCGGCCGGGCCGGTTTGCGTGGCCGTGACGCCAGGGGTGCTCTTGCCGAAGTCCTTCACGCCTTCCTCGAGGCGGTTGAACCACGGAATTCCGGCGATCTTGACCACCGTGGTGATGGTCTTGTTGTTCTGTGCGATCACGGTACCGGCAGCACCGATGAACCCGAATGCGATAGCAGCGCAAACGGCTGTACGAATCATGAAGTGTCTCCTGGTGGGTCACCCTCGGGAATGGGACGACGAGGCAGGAGGGTTCTGCGTCGGCGGTGCGTTGGTGCGCAGTGCGGGGCCTTTGAGTCGCCCGATTCCGATGGTCTTGAACGTGTGGCCGGACATGGCCAGAAACAGCAACAGCAGCAGGCCCCAGGCGCAATCGCGAAAGAAGTTCGACACGTCCAGGAAATTGAACATGCTCGACAGGAGCTGCAGCGAAGTGGCCGAGAAGAACAGGCAGATCACCCGGCCGTAGCCCCCGTCGGGCTTCACGCCGGCCATCACCGCAATCAGGATCGCAATGAGCAGGTACGAGCGGCCGTAGTCCCACTTCACGCTCAGGTTGCGCGAGGCGATCAACACCGCCGCCACGCCGGCCAACAGGCCGCACAGCGCGTAGGTTCCCATCAGCAGGCGCCGCTGCGGCAGGCCCGCATAACGCGCGGCTTTCGGGTTGGTGCCGAGGAGGAACAGCCGCACGCCGAAAGGGCTGTACTTCAGCAGCACGCCCAGCGCCAATGCGATGGCGACGAGGATCACGAAGCCGACCGGGGCGCCCAGCAGATCGCCATTGCCCAGGGCCTGCAAAGGCGGCGCGCTGGGGACGCGCATCGAGCTGCCGTTGGAAAGCACCACCGAAAGGCCGCCAAAGAGCAGCTGCGTGCCCAGCGTACTCAGAATCGGCGGCAGGCCGACGAAGGCGATCAGCGTTCCGTTGAGCAGGCCGCCCAGCAAGCCCACCACGAGGGCCGTGCCAGCGAACCCGAGGCTGTAGAGCACAGGCGCGTCCTCCGGCGACACGAGCGGCGCGAAGAGCGCGGCTGCCGCCACGGCCGCCAGATTGGCCAGCGCGATGCCCGACAGATCGATGCCGCCGTTGCCCGAGATCATCGACAGCATCACGCCCAGGGCCAGCAGCGCAAGCTCCGGCACTTGGGCGGCCATCGACTGCAGGTTGTACGGATCCATGAATTGGCCGCGCGACAAAGCGGTGGCCGAGAGCAAGACCAGCAAATTGACGCCGACCAGGAAATTGAGCTGCGGGTCTCGCAAGATCGCCTTCATGTGTTTTTCCTGAACGCAGCTGCGTCGCCGCGGTCAGGCCACGACGATTTGCGCGAAAAGTGTCTCCGTTCGACGAATAGAAAACGTTTACGTAAACGTTTGCTATTTCATGCAGCGAACCCTTGCCTGTCAAGGCATGACAAACCCTAGCCGGGGCTTGACCCTCACGCTACGTGAGGCCGCACAGTGCGGCGGATGAACACTTCGACAGACACCTCGCGCCCGTCGACCCACACACCCGGAAACGCTGCTGCCAGCGCGACTGCGCGACCCCGCGCGCTGCTGGCCGATGCCAATGTCCGCTGGCTTGTCGCAGGCGGCGCCGTCACGCTGGTCGGCGACCAGCTGACGCTGATCGCGCTGCCGTGGTTGGCACTGCAGCTGAGTTCCGACCCGCTGGTGCTGGGCACGGTGCTGGCGGTGATCGGCGTGCCGCGTGCGCTCTTCATCCTGATCGGCGGCGCATTCGTCGACCGACACACGCCGAAGAACGTGCTGATGGTCACCAAGTTCGCCAGTGCCGCGCTGCTCGCCGTGCTGGCTGTCGCGGTCGCGGCCGGCATGCTGACCTTGCCGCTGCTGTACTTGCTCGCGCTCGGCCTCGGGCTGGCCTCGGCTTTCGCCATCCCGGCCAGCTCGTCCATCCTGCCGCAGGTGGTGCCGCCGTCGCAACTGGCGGCAATCAACGCGCTGTTCATGAGCGTGCGTCAGGCCTCGGCCTTCGTCGGGCCGCTGCTCGCCGGGCTGTTGATCGTCGTCGGTGGCAGCGGCATGTCGTGGGGTCTCGCGGTCGCGTTCGGCCTCGACGCATTCAGCTTCCTGTTCTCGGCCTGGACGCTGGCGCATGTCGCGACGCGGACGCTGCCACAGCCGCCGCGCCAGGCGGTGTTGGCCGCGGTGGCCGAAGGTCTGCGCACGTTCTGGGCCGACCGCGAGCTGCGCACCCTGCTCGGCTACGGCGCGGCGGTGGGGCTGATGATCGCCGGGCCGCTGCAGACCGCGTTGCCGGTGCTGGCCCACAGCGTGCCGACGCTGGGCGCCGGCGCGCTCGGCACGATGGCCGGCGCGCACGGCGCGGGGCTGCTGGTCGGCTTGGCGATCGCCGGCTGGCGACCGCATTGGCGGCTGCGCTCGCTGGGTGTCACGATCCTCGCCATCGACGCCGCCGTCGGCCTGCTACTCCTGCCCATGGGCAGCGTCACCGCCGCCTGGCAGGGCGCAGCGCTGCTGATGTGCATCGGTGTCCTCGGCGGCTATATGCAGGTGATCGTCTTCACGTGGCTGCAACGCCGCGTCGCGCCGCCGATGATGGGGCGGGCGATGAGCGTCTTCATGTTTGTCTTCGTCGGACTGGCGCCGCTCTCGGCCGCGGCCACGGGTGCATTGCTGCGCGGCGTACCGCTGACCGCCGTGTTCGCCGGTGCGGGTGGGTTGCTGATCGCGATCGTCGCTTTCGCGCTGCTCGGTTCGCGGATGCGGCGGCTGGCCGATGTCGAACCCGGGCGCTAGATCGATGTGTTCGGGTCGAGCGACTAACGCACGAAGCGCCCGTCGGCACCGATGATCGACAGCTCGGTGTAGGTGAGCCCGGTGTGCTGCGTCGGCGAGTAGCCGAGCTTGAGGCCGCCGAGGTCGAGGCTGCCGATGCCGTTCAGCGCCGCGGTCAGGCTTTCGCGCGTCGGCTTCGGGCCGGCGCGCTGCAGGCCTTCGACCAACACCTTGGCGGCGGCAAAACCTTCCATCATGGCCGGCGTGATGCCGGGCAGCCCGGCGCCGTGTGCCAGTTCCAGCATCTCCTTGACCATCGGCAGGGCGATTGCGCGTTCGTTCGGGAACACCTGCGTGACGATGGTGCCGCGGGCAAGCTCGCCGAGCTGCTTCACGAAACCGGCCGACGCATTGTTCGACAGCGTGACGATCTGCGCCTTCGAGCCGGCGGCGCGGATCGCCTTCACGCCGTCGACAACGACGGTGCCCGAGCCGAAGAACAGCACCGCCTGCGCGTCGCGGGTCGCCGCCTGTTCGGCGATGGCCTTGAAGTCGGGCTTGCTGCGGTCGAACTTGGCGCTGAACAGCGGCGTGAACTGCGCCTTCGCGAAACCGGCCGCGGCGCCGGCCGCGGCGTCGGCGCCGAAAGAGTCGTCGACATGCACGACCGCGATGCGCCGCAAGCCGATCGTCGCCAGGTGCTGGACGGCCTTCTCGGCTTCGCGCTGGTAGGTGGCGCGCACGTTGAAGATCAGCGGATGCACCGGTTTGTGCAGCACCATCGCGCCGGTCGACGGGCCGATCAGCGGCACGCGGTGCTGCTCGAGCAGCGGCCGGATCGCCTCGGTGTGCGGCGTGCCGCGGTTCAGGAAGATCGCGATCACGCCGCGGTCGACGATCAGCGTGCGCGCGTTGCTCGCCGCATTTACCGGCTCGAACTTGTCGTCGAGCGAGATCAGCTCGATGCGCTGGCCGTTGACGCCGCCGCGAGCATTGACGGCGTTGATCCACAGCTTCGCGCCGTCGGTCGTTTCCTTGACGCCGGCGGCCGCCGCGCCGCTGAAGCCCGAGGTCTGGCCGACGAGGATCTGCGCCGCGGCGGGCAGCGCCGGCGCGACGAAGGCTGCAAACCACAGACAGCATCGCGCCAAGAGCATTTTGGTACCTTTTGTGGGCCTGCCTGGCCGTACGGGACCTTTGAGTCTGCACGCCGCCCCGCGCGTCGCCAAGCGGGAAACCGGGCAGCTGCCGAAGCGCAGCGCGAAGTCGGTCACGGACTCCTGGAAGGCTCAGGGCGGCAGGCCGGCGGCCCAGGCGACGACCGCGGCGACCACCGCGGCCGGCTGCTCGGGCAGCAGCGCATGGCTGGCATCGGCGATCACGCGCACCGTCGCCCGCTCGCCGAGGGCGGCACGCAACTCGTCGCGCGTGGCCGCCGGCCGCCAGGGGTCGTCGGCGGCCTGCAGGTCGAGCACCGGCACGGTGCTGGTCGGCCACCAGGCGTCTTTCGGCGGCAGCGCGCCGGCTGCGCGGTAGGCCTCGCGCAGCGTGGGGTGCCAGCCGGCGAGCCAGGGCCGTGGGTCGTGGCCCGGCGCGAAGAAGGCCAGGCGCAGCTGCCGCAGCCGCTCGGCTTCGGGCTGCGCCGGATCGGCGGCGATCCGCAGCGCTTCGGCCAGCCCCGGCGGAACGCTGCGCGCAGCGCCGGCGGCGACGACGACGCCGCGCACCAGCGGGGTGTGGTCCAGCGCCGCGACGCGGGCGACGTAGTGGCCGAAGGCATGGCCGACGATCAGCGCGCGGCCGCCGCCGAGCTGGCGAATCACCGCCGCCACGTCGCCGGCCAGCGTGTGCAGGCTCGCACCTTCGAGGGCGCCGCGGCTGCCGCCCATGCCGCGCGGCTGCGGGCGCAGCACGCGGTGGCCGGCAGCGGCGAGCGCCGCGGCCACGCCGTCGAAGTCTTCCGAATCGCGCAGCGACGAAGGCAGCATCACCAGCGCCGGACCGCGGCCTTCGGCGATGACGTCGATCGCGACCGGCCCGCCGCCGTCGTGGTGTTGCAGCAGCACGCGCCGGCGCGCAGCGTCGATCGTCATTCGATGCGGGCGCCGGACTGCTTGACGATGCCGGCCCACTTCGGCAGCTCGCTGCGGATCAGCGCGCCGAACTGTTCCGGCGTGCCGAACGTCGGCTCGATGCCGAGCGCGAGCAACTGCTCGCGCAGCGCCGGCGTCGCCATCGCGCGGCCGAGCGCGGCGTGCAGCGCGGCGATCACGTCGCGCGGCGTTCCGGCCGGCGCCAGCACGCCGAGCCAGTTCGAGACCTCGTAGCCCGCCAGCCCGGCTTCGGCCAATGTCGGCACCTCGGGCAATGCCGCCAGCCGCGTCTTCGACGTCACCGCCAGCGCCTTCACGCGGCCGGACTTGATGTGCTGTTCGTAGACGGTGTAGGAATCGAAGGTCGCGTCGACCCGGCCGGCGAGCAGGTCGGTCAGCAGCGGCGCGCTGCCTTTGTACGGCACATGCATCAGGTCGACACCGGCCAGGCTTTCGAAAAGCGCGCCCGACAAGTGGCTCGAACTGCCGTTGCCGGCCGAGCCGTAGCTCAGCGTGCCGGGCCCGGCCTTGGCCAGCGCCACCAGCTCGGCCACGGTCTTCGCCGCCAGCGAAGGCCCGGCCACCAGCACGCGCGGCGTGATGTGGGTCAGGCTGATCGGCGCGAAGTCCTTCACCGGGTCGTAGCGCAGCTTCGGGTACAGCGCCGGGTTGATCGCATGGGTGCCCATCGTCGCGAAGAACAGCGTGTAGCCGTCGGCCGGCGACTTGGCCACCGCCTCGGCCGCGCTGCTGCCGCCGGCGCCGCCGCGGTTGTCGATGACGACCTGCTGGCCGAGTTCGGCACCGAGCCGCTGCGCCATGCCGCGCGCCATGACGTCGGCCGCGCCGCCGGCCGGAAACGGCACGATCAGCCGCAGCGGGCGGTCGGGGAAGGCGGCCAGCGCGGCCAGCGGCAAGGTCCCGAACCAGGCGAGCAAGGCGAACAAGGCAGCGAACCTGCGCATCGGGGTGTCTCCATTTTGTCGTCGTTGCGTCGAACTCTAGACGCGCGCGCCCGGGCGACCTATGCCGCCGGCCACAAGACTGAAATGCCGCCGCATGGCGTGGGCCGGGCGGCTGCGGCTGCCTAGAGTTGCGCCATTCGTTCGAACGGAGTGCTCCAGCATGCAGTCGTCCAGCGGCCCCTTGTCGCATCTGCGCGTGCTCGATGCTGGCCGACCTAGGCGCCGAGGTGATCAAGGTCGAACGCCCCGGCTACGGGCTCGACGCCGCTTCGCTGCGCGCGTTGAACCCGCGCCTGATCTATGCCTCGGTCACCGGCTTCGGCCAGACCGGCCCGCGCCGCGAACAGCCGGCCTACGACTTCCTGATCCAGGCGATGGGCGGGTGCTGATCGGCGTGACCGGCGAACGCGACGGCCGACCAACGCCCAGCGCGTGCGCCACGTCGAGGCCTTGTCGGCGCTGCTCGCCGAGGTTTTTGCACAGCTGCCGCGCGCCGAGCTGATCGCCCGGCTCGACGCCGCCGGCGTGCCCGCCGGTGCGATCCACAGCGTGGCCGAAGCCTTGGCCGACCCGCAGGTTCAGCACCGTGGCATGCTGACGGAAGTGCCGCACCCCAGCGGCGTGGCGCTGCGGCAGCTCGCCAGCCCGATGCGTTTCGCCGACGCACCGTGCCGAACGACGATTGACTGCGTCAGCCGTACAGCAAGCCAGGGTTCGTGACCAGAATGCGCTCGACCATGCCGGCATCGCCGGTCCAGCGCTTGCAGGTCGCGAGCAGCGCGGCCGCATCGGGCGCCGGTTCCAAGCGCAGGTGTGGCCAGTCGCTGCCCCAGACCAGGCGTTCGGGGTTGGCCTGCAGCAGCAGGGCGTGGAAGGGCCGGCCGGCCTCGAAATCGGGCTGGCCGAGCAGATTGCGGTAGGCGCAGAGCTTGACCCAGACGCGGCCGCCGTCCAGCAGCGACAGCAGTGCGCGAAAGCCCGCGCCGTCGACGCCGGCCGCGAGATTGAAGCCGCCCATGTGGTCGATGACCAGCGGCACCGGCAGCGCCTGCAACGCCGGCAGCAGATCGGGCAGCGCGGGGCTGTCGGTCCACAGCTCGGCATGCAGGCCGGCATCGGCCAACGCCGGCGCCAGCTGCTGCAGGTCGGCCAGCGTCGCGCTGCCGGCGAAGTTGCCGCCGGCGCCGCTGCGCTGGCTGAAGCGTGCGCCGCGCACGCCGCGTGCATGCAGGCCTTGCAGCGTGCCGAAGCGGCCCGGGCGGGCGACGATCACGCCGCGCAAGTGGTCGGCCGCGGCGAGGGCGTCGAAGAGCAGCGCGTGGTCGTCGGCATAGGCGCTGGGATGCACCAGCACGCCGTGCGACAGGCCCAGCCGCGCGAGCAGCGCGAGGTACTGCGAAAGCGGCGCCTCGGGCGGCGTGTAGCTGCGCTCGGCGGCGAGCGGGAAGCGTTCGTAGGGCCCGAACAGGTGCGCGTGGCAGTCCCAGCCGCTCATCGTTCGTCGCCCGCCGCCAGCTCGGCCTGCTGCGGCAGCGCGAACGCCGCCGTTACGCCGTCGGGCAGCGGGATCTCGTGCGCGTTCAGCGTCATCGCGACCATCGTGTAGTAGCCGATCAGCGCAGTCAGCTCGACCACGCCGCAGACGCCGAAGCGTTGCAGCGCCTGGGCATGGGTCGCGTCGGAGACCGAGTCGTGGCGGTTCAGCTCGACGGCGTAGCGCAGCACCGCGGCATCGTCGTCGGCCAGCCCGGCCGGCAGCTCGCCGGCGAGCAGTGCGTCGATGAGGCCGGGCTCGACGCCGGCGGCCTCGGCCTCGATGCGGTGCGCATACCATTCGAACGGCGAGCGGCAGGCGCGCGCGGTGACCAGGATCGCCAGCTCCGAAAGCCGCGGCGGCAGTGAAGTCTGGTAGCGCAACAACTCGCCCAGCGCCTGCCAGCGCTCGGCCAGCTCGGGGTTGTGCAGCGCCGCGCGCAACGGGCCGCGCAGGCGCCCGCGGCGGCCGGCGACGACCTTGTCGTGCACGCGGCGCTGTTCGTCGCTCATCGTTTCCAGGGTCGGCAAGGGGATGCGAGGCATGCACCGAGCTTACGGCGGCAGGCCGGTCCGATGCCAGTACCGATCCGGCATCTCAGCTTTGCAGCCGGGCGCGATGCACTCTCAGCTCTCAGAGCCCCGGCCGCCACATGCCGCTGCGCGCCATCTCGTCGACGATCCGCACGATCTGCGCCGTCGTTGCCGATACCGCTTTCGCCGGCCCTTTCGAGCGCGCGGTTGCCATCGCCACGGTGCGCTGGAACGGCGGCTCGACGATGCGCGAGGCCTGCAGGCTACCGGCCTGGACTTCGTGCCACACCGCGTGCAGCGGCAGCACGGTGTACAGCCGCTCCTGCGCGACGAGGCCCTTCTGCAACGGCAGCGAATCGGCCTCGATCACCGGCAGCAGGCGGATGCGCTCGTGGCGCGCGATGGCGTCGAGCGCCGTGCGCAGCCCGTTCGGCGCGCCGGGCAGGATGAACGGCAGCCCGTCGAGCGCACGGAAGCCGATCTGCGCCGCCGAAGTCGGCCCGTCGCCCGCGCAGCCGATCAGGTAGCTGTCGACGGTGGCCAGCGTCTGTTCGAGTTCGGGCAGGTTGGGGCCGTAGCGGTAGAGGATCGCGATGTCGACGCGGGCGTCGGCGAGCCATTCCTCGACCTGCCCG
>Ga0307513_10008002_pt1 | contig 13580 bp, 11 predicted proteins | sample 15_EM_MG_FD_202174 | JGI IMG/M metagenome (GOLD analysis project Ga0307513, IMG submission 202174) | Populus trichocarpa ectomycorrhiza microbial communities from riparian zone in the Pacific Northwest, United States - 15_EM | ecosystem: Host-associated > Plants > Roots > Unclassified | place... | reverse complement strand
GCGTTGCCCGCCGTCAGGCCGAGCGGTGTCGACATGTCGGTGAGGAGGGCGACCGTCTTCACCCCGTGGTCCGTGCCCAGGCCCACCATCGTGGACGCCAGTTCCCGCGCGTCCTCGATCGTCTTCATGAAGGCGCCGGTGCCGACCTTCACGTCCAGGACCAGGGATCCGGTGCCCTCCGCGATCTTCTTCGACATGATGGACGAGGCGATCAGCGGGATGGCTTCCACCGTGCCCGTCACGTCCCGCAGGGCGTACAGCTTCTTGTCCGCCGGGGCCAGGCCGTCGCCCGCCGCGCAGATCACCGCGCCCGTGGTGTCCAGGACGTGCAGCATCTCCTCATTGGAGAGCAGCGCGCGCCAGCCCGGGATCGACTCCAGCTTGTCCAGGGTGCCGCCGGTGTGGCCGAGGCCTCGGCCCGACAGCTGCGGTACGGCCGCCCCGCACGCCGCCACCAGAGGGGCCAGCGGCAGGGTGATCTTGTCGCCTACGCCGCCCGTGGAGTGCTTGTCGGCCGTCGGGCGGGACAGGGCGTCGAAGTTCATGCGCTCGCCGGACGCGATCATCGCCGCCGTCCAGCGGGCGATCTCACGGCGGTTCATACCGTTCAGGAGGATCGCCATGGCGAGCGCGGACATCTGCTCGTCGGCGACCTCGCCGCGCGTGTACGCGTCGATGACCCAGTCGATCTGCTCGTCACTGAGTTCGCCGCGGTCCCGCTTGGTGCGGATGACGGAGATGACGTCCATGGCCATGGCTTTGGCTTCCTTCCGGTAGTTCTGCGAAACTGTGCGGCCCCCCGGAGTAGGTGCTCGACCAACTCCGGGGGGCCGTACGGGAGTTACTTGGTGAGATGGTCCGGGCCGAAGGCCTGGGGAAGCATCTCGGAGAGGGGCAGGATGCCCGCCGGGGTCTCCAGGAGCAGGGTCGCGCCCCCGAACTCGTACAGCAGCTGTCGGCAGCGACCGCAGGGGACGAGGACGTCACCCTTGCCGTCCACGCACGTGAAGTGCGTCAGCCGGCCGCCGCCCGTCAGCTGCAACTCGGAGACCAGGCCGCACTCGGCGCACAGCCCGATCCCGTACGAGGCGTTCTCGACGTTGCAGCCCGAGACCGTGCGGCCGTCGTCGACCAGGGCCGCGGCGCCGACCGGATAGCCGGAGTAGGGGGCGTACGCCCGGGACATCGCGTCCCGCGCCACCGCCCGCAGCTTTTCCCAGTCGACCCGGTCGGCGCTCACTTGCCCTGCCCCCTGCGGTACGGCATGCCGTCCGCCTTGGGCATCCGCAGGCGTTGCGCCGAGAAGGAGAGCACCAGCAGGGTCACGATGTACGGCGCCGCCGTCACCAGCTGACGCGGGACCTCGTTCGTGTCGGCGTACCAGAAGAACATCAGGGCCGAGATGACCGCGGTGATCACGGCGGGCACGTACCGCTTCTTCCACACCAGGTAGGCCGCCCCGAACACCAGCAGGATCGCCAGGAGCAGGATCAGCGCGTGCACGTTGGTCGTGCCGCCGCGCAGGTTGAGGCTGTCGGTGTAGCCGAACAGGCCCGCGCCGAGGGCGAGTCCGCCCGGCATCCAGTTGCCGAAGATCATCGCGGCGAGGCCGATGTAACCGCGGCCCGCGGTCTGGCCGTCGAGGTAGACGTTCGAGGCGACGATCGACAGGAACGCGCCGCCGAGACCGGCGAAGCCGCCCGAGATGATCACGGCCAGGTACTTGTACTTGTAGACGTTGACGCCGAGCGACTCGGCCGCCACCGGGTTCTCACCGCAGGAGCGCAGACGCAGCCCGAAGGCGGTGCGCCACAGGATCCACCAGCTGCCGGGTACGAGGGCCACCGCGATGACCGTCAGCGGGGAGAGGTCGGTGACCAGACCGCCGAGGAGGCCGCCGATGTCGGAGATCAGGAACCAGTGCTTCTGGTTGAGCGTGTCCAGCCAGCTCGACAACCCTGGGATGTCGAAGGTGCCGAGGGAGTCGATCGGCGGGGACTGCTTGGAGGAGCCCCCCTCGGCGTTCTCGAAGGTGAACTTCGAGAGGTAGCGGGCGGTGCCGAGGGCCAGGATGTTGATGGCCACACCGGAGACGATGTGGTTGACGTTGAAGGTCACCGTCGCGATGGCGTGCAGGACGGCGCCGAGGGCACCGCCGATGATGCCGAAGACGATGCCCGTCCACGGGCCCCACTGGTAGCCGGCCCAGGCACCGAACCAGGTGCCGAGGATCATCATGCCTTCGAGGCCGATGTTGACGACGCCCGCGCGCTCGGACCACAGACCGCCGAGGCCCGCGAGGCCGATCGGGACGGCGAGCCGCAGGGCCGTGGACATCTGGCCGGTGGAGGTGATGCCGTCGGCGCCGGTGATCAGGCGGACGACCGACGTCAGGACCAGCACGCCCGCGATGATCAGCAGGAGTACCGGGAGCGAGATCCGGCGCTTGCCCTTGCCGGGCTGCTGCGCCTGCGGCTTGGCGATGGTCTGGGTGCTCATCGGGCCGCCACCTCCTTCTGGGTGGTGTTGTTGTCGGCGGCGGCTGCGGCCAGTTCGGCGCCCACCTGACGCTGCTGGCGGCGCAGGCCCCACTGACGTACGGCCTCGTACGAGATGACGACCGCGAAGACGATCAGGCCCTGCATGATGGTGGCGATCTCCTTCTCGTACGCCACCGGGGTCGCGTAGTCGAGGGCGGGGGACGCCTTGTCGAGGAAGGCCCACAGCAGCGCGGCGAACGCGATGCCGCCGGGGTTGTTGCGGCCGAGGAGGGCGATGCCGATGGCGGTGAAGCCGAGGCCCGCGGGGAAGCTCAGGCTGTAGGTGTGGACCTCGCCGAGCAGCAGCGGCAGGCCGGACATGCCCGCCACACCGCCGGAGATCAGCATCGAGATGAGAACCATGCGCTTGGCGTCGACACCGGAGGCCGCGGCGGCCGACTCGGACTCGCCGGTGGCGCGCAGGTCGAAGCCGAAGCGGGTGCGGTTGAGGACGGCCCAGTACAGGATGCCGAGGAGGACGGCGAGGAAGACCAGGCCGTAGATCTCGCCGACGTCCGCGCCGAGGTCGATGCCCGGGAACCAGCCGGACTCCTTGATCACACCGGTCGTGTTGTTGTTGCCGACCTGCACGCCCAGGTTGTCGGAGAGCATCAGCCAGCCGATGAGGCTGGTGGCGATCGCGTTGAGCATGATCGTCGCGACGACCTCGCTCACACCCCGGGTGACCTTCAGGACGCCCGCGATACCGGCCCAGAAGGCGCCGGTGAGCATGGCGACCAGGAGGAGCAGGGGGATCTGGAGGAAGGACGGCAGCGAGACGTTCGCGCCGACGGCGGCGGCCATCATCGCGCCGAGGCGGTACTGGCCGTCGACGCCGATGTTGAACAGGTTCATCCGGAAGCCGAGGGCGACCGCGAGGGCGGCGATGTAGTACATCGACGCCTGGTTGACGATGAGGACCTGGACGTCGGAGAACGACGCCTGCTCCAGCATCAGGGCGTACGGCTCGAACGGGTTGCGGCCCGAGGCGAGCAGCACCACCGAGGTCAGGGCGATCGCCGCGACGAGCGCGATGACCGGCCCGGCCAGCGCCAGGAGCAGCCGCTCCTTGTCGAACTTCTTCATCGGGCCTCGTCCTCCCCGGACTCAACGTGTTCGAGGTGGCCGGTCGCGGCACCCGTCATGGCCGAGCCCAGCTCTTCCGGCGTGATGGTGGCCGGGTCGGCGTCGGCGACCAGCCTGCCGTTGTAGATGACGCGCAGGGTGTCCGACAGGCCGATCAGCTCGTCCAGGTCGGCGGAGATCAGCAGTACGGCGAGTCCTTCGCGGCGGGCCTCGCGGATCTGGTCCCAGATCTGTGCCTGGGCGCCGACGTCCACACCCCGGGTGGGGTGGGCGGCGATCAGGAAGCGCGGCTTGTGGGTCATCTCGCGGCCGACGATCAGCTTCTGCTGGTTGCCGCCGGACAGCGAGGCGGCGGTGACGTCGATGCCGGGTGTGCGGACGTCGTACGCCTCGACGATGCGGCGGGTGTCCTCCTGGGCGCCCTTCGGGTCGAGCCAGAAGCCGCGCTTGCCCTTGCTGTTGGGCTTCTCGGTGACATGGCCGAGGATGCGGTTCTCCCAGAGCGGGGCTTCGAGGAGCAGGCCGTGGCGGTGGCGGTCCTCGGGGATGTAGCCGATGCCGTGCTCGCGGCGCTTGCGGGTGGGCCAGGGGGTGATCTCGTCGCCTTCGAGGGCGATGGTGCCGACGTCGGCGCTCTTGAGGCCGATGAGGGCTTCGATCAGTTCCGTCTGGCCGTTGCCCTCGACACCGGCGATACCGAGCACCTCGCCCGCGTGGATGGTGAAGGAGACGTTGTCCACGGCGAGCTTCACCGCGCCGCGCTCCACCTCGGACATCAGCATGCCGGCCGGCGTCTGGTTGCTCAGCTGGATGGTGCCCTTGTCGATGACGGTGAGGTCGCGGACCTCGATCACCGGCCGGTCCGTCACCGTCGACTCCGCGGTCTCCGGCGTCGGCAGCTCGCTGCCCACCATCAGCTCGGCGAGCTGACGCGGGGTCGTGTCGGCGGGGACGGCCGTGCCGACCGTCGTACCGCGCCGGATGACGGTGATCTCGTCGGCGACCGAGAGGACCTCGCCCAGCTTGTGGGAGATGAAGATGACGGCCAGGCCCTCGGACTTGAGTTCGCGCAGGTTCTCGAAGAGGGCGTCGACCTCCTGCGGGACGAGGACGGCGGTCGGCTCGTCGAGGATGAGGGTCCGGGCGCCGCGGTAGAGGACCTTGAGGATCTCGACGCGCTGGCGGTCGGCGACGCCGAGGTTCTCGACGAGGGCGTCCGGGCGGACGTTCAGCCCGTAGCGGTCGGAGATCTCCTTGATCTTCCGGCGGGCGCCGCCGCCGATGCCGTGGAGCTTCTCGCTGCCCAGGACCACGTTCTCCAGGACGGTGAGGTTGTCCGCGAGCATGAAGTGCTGGTGGACCATGCCGATGCCGCGTGCGATGGCGTCGGCCGGCGACGAGAAGGCCACCTGCTCACCGTCGACCGCGATGGTGCCCTCGTCCGGCTTCTGCATGCCGTAGAGGATCTTCATCAGGGTGGACTTGCCGGCCCCGTTCTCGCCGACGAGGGCGTGCACGGTGCCCTTCTTCACCACGAGGTGGATGTCGTGGTTGGCGACGACACCGGGGAACCGCTTGGTGATGCCCGTCAGCTCGACCGCGGTAGTCGATTGCGCGGCGAGCGGAGGGCTGCTGGACGCGTCGATGGCGCACTCTCCTCTGGAAAGGGGCCTCTCTACGCGCGTAGCGCCCCTGCTTTACATAGTGCCCGGACCTGACCGGACTTGATCATCTACTGATTGATCCGTACCGACCCGTACTCTGCCAGTCCCGGCATACTGCCGCGTGAACGGGGCGCGGATTGGCCATCCTCTCCGCGCCCCGTTCCATGGCCGTAACGCCGTTATTACAGCGCCTCGTAGGCCACGCTCAAGTCCCCTGACGTCAGGTCAGGAGGTCTTGACCTTGATCGAACCGTCCTTGATGCCGTCCTCGGCCTTCTTCAGCGCGGCCTGGAGTTCGGCGTTGTCCTTGAAGACCGGGTTGGAGTCGGCCAGGCCGACACCGCCCGAGGCGAGGTCGGCGCGCACGACGCCGGTCTCCGGCTTGCCGTCCTTGACCGACTTGGCCAGGTTGTAGACGGCCCCGGCGACGTCCTTCATGGCCGAGGTCAGGATGGAGTCCTTGTACTTGGCCAGCGCGTCCTGCTTGTACTGGTCCGAGTCGACGCCGATCGCCCAGATCTTGTTCGCGGCGGCGGCCTTGATGACGCCCTGGCCGGAGAGACCGGCGGCGGCGTAGATGACGTCCGCCTTGGAGTCGATCATGCCATCGGCGGCGCTCTCACCCTTGTCGGGGCTGGAGAAGCCGCCCTCCTGCGCGGTCTCGGTCAGGTACTGCGACTTGACCGTGATGCCCTTCTTGGTGTCCTCGACGCCCTGCTTGTAGCCCGCCTCGAACTTGTGGATCAGCGGAATGTCCACACCGCCGACGAAGCCGACGACGTTCGTCTTGGTGGTGAGGGCGGCCGTGACACCGGCGAGGTAGGAGCCCTGCTCCTCGGTGAAGACCATGTCGGCGACGTTGTCGGCCTTGATCTGCTCGTCGTCGACGACACCGAAGGTCACCTTCGGGAACTTGGCGGCGACCTCCTTGACGGCGGGCGCGTAGGCGAAGCCGACGCCGATGACCGGGTTGTAGCCCTGCTTGGCGAGCTGCTCCAGACGCTGGGCCTTGTCCGCGTCCGACTCGCCGTCCTGCGGCTCGACGGCGGTGCTCTTGTAGCCGAACTCCGCGTCGGCCTTGTCCATGCCGGCGGTCGCGGCGTCGTTGAAGGACTGGTCGCCCTTGCCGCCGACGTCGTAGGCGAGGGCGAGGCCCTTGCCGCTGTCGGTGCTGCTGGAGGACGAGGAGGAGGAAGAGCTGCCACAGCCAGTGGCGATGACGGCGAGGGTGGCGGACGCGATACCCGCAACCGCGATTCGGGACAGCCGGCGCATGGGACGAGACTCCTTTGTGCAAGCGCCCATACCAGGCGCTGGTTCCGCCGCAGCGTAACGCGCGTAGACCAGACGGAAAACCCCAACTGTCCGGTCCGTTATCGAGCTGTGGCCGCAGTCGCGGCCCACATTACGGACAGGAGCGCGCCCCTCGCGGGAGGCAAGGGGCGTATGTACTGGAAGGATGCCCGGCCGGGCGTATGAAGGATGCCTGGCCGGGCATGTCAGGAGCCCGCCGTACGGCGGTCCGCTGACCGAAGGTTGACCAAAGCCGACGGAAGGTTGACCGAGTACAGACACAGACAAAACCAAGCCCGTCCTACGTTCTGGCCCATGCCCCCACAGCCACCCCCGCCCGCCAGGGCGCCCGCCGCCCTTCCCGTGCTGCCGTACCGCAAGCCCACCAAGGGCCGCGACTACTGGGTCCTCGACGACGTCCTGCCCGACGTGGACGCCGTACGCGAGCGGTGTCTCGCCAAGGACGACTGGACCGAGGGCCACCCGTACACCTCGGAGAGCTGGCCCGGGCTGCGGGCCATGCCGGGGCTGGAACCCGCCGAGCTGGGGCGGATCGAGCGGCTGGTCCGGCAGGCGACCGGTGCGCGGGAACTGTGGGTGCAGCAGACGCCCGGCGGCGGCACCCTCAACCACAACTGCGTCCAGGTGGTCGGCGAGGGCGAGAGCACGCCCCGCCCGCACACGGACTCACGGTCGCTGTGCCGGTACGCGGCCGTGCTCTACCTCAACCCGGGCGTCCCCAAGGACTGCGGCACCAGCTTCTTCCGCCAGTCCCTGCCAGGCGGCCGGCTGGGCGGCAACACGGTCCAGGCCCCGCACAACAGCCTGGTCGAGGCGCTGGGCACGCGGTTCGTGGCACCGGACGCCTTCGAGGAGGACGTACGGGTCCCCCACAAGTACAACCGCCTGCTCCTCTACAACGCCAACCTCGTGCACAGCGCGACCGGTTACTGCGGGACGACGCTGGCGGAGAAGCGGATGACGGCAGTCTTCTTCTGGATGGCGTGAGCCGCGTCCGCCCTTGATCTGCCTCTGTACGACGGACAGCGCCCCGGTCTCGTGGGCCGGGGCGCCGTCTGTTGTCCGACTCGGCTCATCGGCCCGTCGGTGTCACTTGGTGTTGACGGTGACCTTGCCGTCGATGATGTCCTGCTTGGCCTTGTCGACCGCGGCCACGACGTCGGTCATCGCCTTGTACTTCGGGTTGGAGTCGGCGAACCCGACACCGCCCGTCTTGAGGTCGGCGCGCTGGACGCCGGACAGCGGCTTGCCCTCGTACACGGACTTGGCCAGGTCGTAGACCGCGCCGCCGACGTTCTTCAGGGCCGAGCCGAGGATGTAGTCCTTGTACTCGGCGAGCGCCTGCTGGCTGTACTGGTCGGAGTCGACGCCGATCGCCCAGATCTTCTTGGCGGCGGCCTCGGAGATCACACCCTGACCGGACAGCCCGGCCGCGGCGTAGATCACGTCGGCGCCGGACTCGATCTGGCCGCTCGCCGCGTCCTTGCCCTTGTCGGGGCTGGAGAAGCCGCCCTCCTGGGGCGTCTCGGTCAGATACTGCGACTCGATCTTGATGCTGGGGTTGACGGACTTGGCGCCCTGGACGAAGCCCGCCTCGAACTTGTGGATGAGGGGGATGTCCACACCGCCGATGAAGCCGATGTGGTCCACCTTCGTCACCTTGGCGGCGGCGACACCGGCCAGGTAGGAGGCCTGCTCCTCGTGGAAGACCATGTCGGCGACGTTCTTCGCGGCGACCGACTCGTCGTCGATGATGCCGAAGGTGGTGTCCGGGAACTTGGCGGAGACCTCCTTGACGGCGGCGCCGTAGATGAAGCCGACGCCTATCACCGGGTTGTAGCCGGCCTGGGCGAGCTGGGTCAGGCGCTGGACCTTGTCCGCGTCGGACTCGCCGTCCTGCGGCTCGATGTCCCGGCCGCCGATCTTGAACTCGGTGTCGGCCTTCTCGAAGCCGGCGTAGGCCGCGTCGTTGAAGGACTGGTCGCCCTTGCCGCCGATGTCGTAGGCGAGGCCGATGCCCTTGCCGGTGTACTTGCCGGACTCGTCGTCGGAGGTGCCCGAGCTGGTGCTGGACTCACCGCAGCCGACGGCCGTGAGGGCGATGACCGCGACGGTCACCGCAGCTTGTGAGAACCGAGTCCTCCGAGAAATAAGACGCACAGCAGGCACCCCTTCATCCCCACGGCACCGTCCCCGGCCCGCATACCCAATACGCCACCTACGGCAGCGATTGCGGCGCACAGTAACGCGCGTAGAAAGGGAGGGGAACGGGGTTTCGAAAGGCCGTTATCGATTCGTGCCGAGGGGGGTTACGTTTGCCCACGCAGGGTTACGCCGGGATGAAACAAAGGGACGAATGCGGACGGAAGGGATACGGGAAGGGGCGCCGCACAGGGCGCCTGCCAGCACCCCCTCCCCCGGCATTCCTACCGCTCTCCGTCGATCAGCGCGGCGGCCGTGAACAGCTCCACGCCGACCGTGATCGCGTACTCGTCGGCGTCGAAGTCGCCCTGGTGCAGATCGCGCACCCCGCGCTCCCCCGGCCTGCGCACACCGAGCCGGGCCATCGCGCCGGGCACCTGCTCCAGGTACCAGGAGAAGTCCTCGCCGCCGAGGCTCTGTTCGGTGTCCTCGATGGAGTGGGCGCCGCGCCGGGCGGTCATCGCGTCGCGCAACAGCTCGGTGATCACCGGGTCGTTGACGACGGGCGGCACCCCGCGCACGTAGTTGATCTCGGACTTGGCGCGGTGCAGGTTGGCGATCTCGTCGATGGCCGCGTGGACGAGGTCGGGCGCCTGGTGCCAGGCGTCGAGGTCGAGGCAGCGGACGGTCCCGGACAGCTCGGCGTGCTGCGGGATCACGTTGCAGGCGTGCCCCGACTCGATCCGGCCCCAGGTCACGGCGAGCCCGCTGCGGGCGTCGACGCGCCGGGCGACCAGCGCGGGCACGTCGGTGACGACGCGGGCGGCGGCGGTGACGAGGTCGGTGGTGAGGTGGGGGCGCGCGGTGTGGCCGCCGGCGCCGTCGAGGGAGACCTCGAGGCGGTCGCAGGCGGAGGTGATGGGGCCGTGGCGCAGTCCGATGCGGCCGGCGTCGACCTTCGGGTCGCAGTGCACGGCGATGATCCGCCCGACCCCGTCGAGGACACCGCACTCGATGGCGTCGGTGGCACCGCCGGGCAGTACCTCCTCGGCGGGCTGGAAGAGCAGCCGCACCGGCCGCGGCAGCCGGCCCTGCTTGTGCAGTTCCGCGAGCACGAGCCCGGCGCCGAGGACGACGGTCGTGTGGATGTCGTGGCCGCAGGCGTGGGCGCGGTCGGGCACGGTGGAGCGGTACGCGCACTCACTCTTCGTGTCCGGGATGGGCAGGGCGTCGATGTCGGCGCGCAGCGCGAGCACGGGCGGAACGGTTCCGCTGTCCGACTCTTCGGGGTCGCCGCCGATGTCACAGATGAGGCCGGTTCCGATGGAGAGCACGCGCGGCTTGAGGCCGGCCTTCTCGAGCCGTTCCTTGATCGCGGCGGTGGTGCGGAACTCCTGGTTGCCCAGCTCCGGGTGCATGTGCAAGTCACGCCGGAACGCGACGAGTTCGGCGCGCAACGCCTCCGGCAGTGTGCCGGGAAGCGTGGCTTCCCCGGGGAGATCGGCCTCGGACTCTCGGGACATCAATTGGTTCACCCTTTGAAGGGTAGGACGCCCGGGCGGTCAACTGACCCACGATCAACAAAAGTTCAACCTGTTAGGGGAAGAAATTCTGACCGCCAGAGGCATATTCGTGCGCTGGAGTGGGTAAACTAGCCCGCCTTTCCGGCCGATTCGGATCACGAGGGCACTTTCCGGGCACCCTTGCCCGTCCACCCCCCTCCACGATGCCACGCTGCCGGTCGCCCCGCCGGATCTGTCCACCCACCGAAACGGCCAAGCACACACCGCATGAACACTCACCCACACTCACCGCGGCCCGCGAAAACGCCCCCTCCGCCGCACCGCCCCCGGGTAACGTGCACCTCCGTGACCGCCCCGACCCATGACTTCATCCACGCCACCCGTGCGTCCTACGACGCCATGGCCACCGACTACACAGAGCGATACGCGGACCACTTGGCGGACCTTCCCCTGGACCGCGCCCTCGTCGCCGCCTTCGCCGAGCTGGTGCGGACCCAGGGCTCCGACCCCGTCGCGGACATCGGCTCAGGGCCCGGATACGTCACCGCGAGACTGCACGCCCTCGGCGTCCCGGTGTTCGGCGTGGACCTGTCCCCGCGCATGGTGGCGCTGGCCCGCCAGGCCCACCCCGAACTCCGGTTCCACGTCGGCTCGATGACGTCCCTGGACCTCCCCGACGAGACCCTCGGCGGGATCCTGGCCCTCTACTCGATCATCCACGTCCCGGACAGCGATCTGCCCACGGTGTTCACGGAGTTCCACCGCGTCCTGGCCCCCGGCGGCCACGTACTCCTCGGCTTCCAGACGGGCCCCGACGACGACCGCCTGCACCTCACGGAACGCTTCGGCCACGAGATGTCGCTGGACTACTGGTTCCGTACGCCGGACCGGGTCGCCGAACTCCTGACCAAGGCGGGCCTGACGATGCAGGCGCAAACGATCCGGGAGCCGTACGAGGAGGAGACCCGCCAGCGGGCGTACCTGCTGGCACGCAAGCCGGTCGACTAGACCCGCCAGACCCGCGCCCGACGGCTCACGCGGCGATCACCGGCACCATGACCGTATGGCCCGCCTCCGCGACATCGTCATCGACTCGGCCCACCCCGCCTCGCTGGCCCGCTTCTGGGCCGCCGCGCTCGACGGGTACGCCGTCGCCCCGTACGACGAGACGGAACTCGCCCGGCTGCGGGCGCTGGGGATCGACGGTCCGGAGGACGACCCGACGGTCCTGGTGGAGCCGCGGGACCGCGGTCCCCGCCTGTTCGTCCAGCGCGTCCCGGAGCCCAAGCGCGTCAAGAACCGGGTCCACCTGGACCTGTCGACGCCCGATCTGGCCACCGAGATCGACCGGCTCACGGCTCTAGGCGCCACCGTCTCCGCCCGCTACGACGACCATGTGGTTCTGCTGGACCCGGAGGGCAACGAGTTCTGCGTGATGAAGGTGATGAAGGTGATGGATTAGGGCGGGCGTCAGCCCGTCGCCTTCGCTTCCTTCGCCGGGTGTTCCGACTCCGTCGACACCCGTTGTACGTCCCGGGCCGAGCCCGTGACGCCCGACAGGAAGCCCTGGGCCCTCGGGGAGGCGTTCGCCGTCAGCCAGGCCGGGTCGATGTCGCAGACCGCGACCTTGACGTCCGTGCCCGCCAGGGCAAGGGGGAGGGTGTGGACCACCGTCGAGGGGAAGCTGAGGATCGTACGGCCGATGGGGCCGCGGCGGGCGATCAGTTCCAGGGGGAGGTCCGGGCGGACCACCTCCAGGCCCGTGCAGGCCGCCAGGTCGTGGAGTTTCTCGGGGCTCTCGCGGCGGTGCGCGAAGTAGCGCGTCACGCCGTGGGCCTTGGCCAGGGTGCGGACCGCCTCGCGGTAGCTGTCGGCGTCGACCACGCCCGTCTCCACCAGCGACGTACCGACCATGTCGGCGCCCTCGGAGATGTGCGGGGGGCCGAAGCGGGAGCGGGTCCAGGCGAAGTCGTTGGACGTGACCTCGACGCCCTTGGGGGTGTCCTCGATCGGCATCGAGGAGAAGATCTCGACCCGGCGCCTGCCGCCCGGGGTCAGCCGGCGGCGGGCCTTCGACGACACCGGGATGAACAGCAGGTCCCGCGCTCCGGGGCGCTGGGACTTGCGGTGCCAGCGCACCAGGCGTTCACCGCGCGCCAGTTGGGAGACGAACTCCATGGTCGCCGTGCCGTCGTCGACCACGACGAGGTCACGGGCCTTGGTGATGTTGAGAAGTACTTGTACGTAGCGGGAGAAGGGGTCTCCCATCACGATGCGCTGGGTGCGGCGCAGGAGGGGCGCCAGGCCGCCGATCGTGCGGAAGGGGGCCGAGGTTCCCGCCCTCGCGTCCTCCCAGCGGACCTCGTGGCCCTCCTCGCGGGCCAGTTCCGCCATGCGGCGCAGCTGACCCCGGGTCATCGGGTCGACCGGGGACAGGACCACCAGGGTCAGTCCGCCGACGGCGCCTTCCCGGTGGACCGTCGGCCGGCTCTGGCCTCTGCGCCAGCGGCGCGACGCCTGCCCGGGCACCCTCGCGGAGAACTTGCCCTTTTTGCGGGCGGAAACAGCCGACGCCGGACCGCCGGCCCCCTCCGGGCTGAGCGCGTGCGCATGCACATGCGCCCATTCCAGCACGTTCAGGAGCTGGACCGGGCTCTCGACGAAGGCGAGAGTTTGGGGGCCGGTGGTACCGGCGCGAGGGCTCATCGACGTACGACCGTCGCTTCCGTGAGTACGGACTGGGGAATCCGCTGGACGACAGTGGTCACCGGCTGGTGCCGGTGAAGCCGCTGAGAGATGCGGATCAGGCGGTGACGGGCTCGCCCGCGGCAGCCGCGATCTCCGCGTCGGCGATGACGCCGGAGATACGGCGGAGCTTCTTCATCGGGCCGATCTCGGACTCGTAGACCTTCTTGACGCCGTCGCCGAGGGACTCCGAGATGATCCGGATGTCACGGACGAGGCGGGTCAGGCCCTGCGGCTCGACGGAGGCGGCCTGGTCGGAGCCCCACATCGCGCGGTCGAGGGTGATGTGACGCTCGACGAAGGTGGCACCGAGGGCGACCGCGGCCAGCGTGGTCTGCAGGCCCGTCTCGTGGCCGGAGTAACCGATCGGAACGTTCGGGTACTCCTTCTCCAGCGTGTTGATGACGCGGAGGTTCAGCTCCTCGGCCTTCGCCGGGTAGGTCGACGTCGCGTGGCAGAGCAGGATGTTGTCGCTGCCCAGCACCTCGACCGCGTGACGGATCTGCTTCGGGGTGGACATACCCGTCGACAGGATGACCGTACGGCCGGTCTTGCGCAGGGCGACG
>Ga0307513_10008001_pt1 | contig 13580 bp, 14 predicted proteins | sample 15_EM_MG_FD_202174 | JGI IMG/M metagenome (GOLD analysis project Ga0307513, IMG submission 202174) | Populus trichocarpa ectomycorrhiza microbial communities from riparian zone in the Pacific Northwest, United States - 15_EM | ecosystem: Host-associated > Plants > Roots > Unclassified | place... | reverse complement strand
TACCACGCACAGACAACCAGCTAAACATTTCTACGGTCGAGAAACTCCAATTTGTATTCTCGAGACACCAAGGGCTGGTTTCGCGCGTGGTTACTGGTCTCGGTCCCAACGGAACATTCCTGCTCGGTGACAACATCCATCAACTGAGCCTGGACATCCGTGAAGTATCACTCAGGCCACTTGTGGAACTTTCCATCACTTTCGCTGATATAGGATCGGGAGAGGGAAACCCCTCTCTAACCTTCGTCGACATGCACGGATACCTAAGTCTCCTCCTCCAATTGATTTTTTCCTCCCTCACCCGCCTACGTGTACTCATCCTCCAACGGGTCCACGGTTGCGAAATCATACTCAGGCTCCTATGTGATCCGAGCATCTGCCCCCAACTAAACACAGTCATTCTCGCCAACGTCCAGTCTCACACGACTTACTGGCCATCCCTCGTCGAAATGGCTCGTGCCCGGGGGCAGCATACAAGCACAAGCAGTATTTATCGCGTCGACATTGGCTGTCGCACGGAAGAATTACCCGAACAAGACCAATTGGCGGAGTTGAGGGCGCATGTGTCATCGGCAGAGATAAAGCCATGGAACTACAGGATCGAAGAGTTGGATTGGTTGAACGACCCTAGGTTCCGGAACCTAGGTAGATTGTAATTAACTGATGTGGGTTTGGTTCTTCGTTTAGCAGCATGCTCGTACATTCATACTGTGACCCTCCCCCCCTTGCAAACATTAACGGCCCCATCTAATCGTCGGAAGAGCGTTTGCTGTTCGGACCAGCAAGACCCCTTGCTCCACAGCCTGTTATTGGATCAGCGATAGCCAAATTCGCTTATGCGTCAACACCGTCCCAGCTCACTCGATTACTTTCAAAATTGTGTTCTCCTGCCATGTCCTTCGACGACCCCATGCTTGAGACTCGTGATTGAACCCCCCGTCTGTTCGCTGTGATCAGCACCCACTCATGGGGGACGGGTCAACTAGGGTTTCAGGGACACCTTCCCAGATTGCGGTGCAGAGTCGACCTCTTTTCTGTAGGACTCGAGGACGGTCCTCGGGTAGGCGGAGCACCGTCTTGTCAAAATTTTTGTGTATGAATTAAGACTTGCGAGATGGACGTTGAGAGGTGTTGGGTCATAACCTTGCCTCAATTCGCAGGAGGAAGCTTGAAAGTTTCGGAATTCCGGTTTGAGCTCCAAGTTTCGTGGTCAACAGGGGAGTACGATCCGTGGAATTTCACGGGAACGTGGGAATAGTGGCCGCCCCGTACGATTCCCTGCCAATCCCCCTTACAACGTGTTGGGGGGAGGCTTCCCATAGTGAGCCAAATCTTAGGTTGGTCGTCCTCTCGTGACGAGCCCGGTGAACACTTTCCTGAATCTTTCCTTCTCGTAGACGGTACGGAAGGTTTCCATGAGGTACACACCGTCAATCTTCCTAATTACTCTGTCTCGGCCGCGAGCAAGTCACGTATCCACAACAAGAGTATGACCAACTCCCAGTGACGACCCCGGCTCGATTCATGTTCTCGTACAATCGCGGACAATTCCCAACACCCCCACCTCAGATAGGCGGTCCACTGTGGATAATAACGTGTACCTCGTAAAAATTGTGCGGACCTTGTTGTCAGTAGTCCCTCCGTTCGTTTCAACCGTTTCCCCATCACTGGAGTATATTGGGCATGTTAATGGACCCACAACCTCCTGGTGGGCGCGGCAAACCTTCCTAATCTCCTGCTCCAGTTTCGTGATCCAACCGTCCCCACGCCTGCACTTCTCCATCAATTTCCCACTCTCCTCTCTGAATCTCACTACGTCGGCCCTCCCCCCGTTAAGCGCTACCTCTGGCAGGCCCTCCGCCTCATAATCATCGCCTCGCTGTCGAAGCGTACCGATCCAGAGATACCGTCCACGAATCAACCTCACTCTCTCGTGACAGAGTGAGGGAGGGGCGTGGGTTGTGGGTCATGGCTCGAAGGCAACCTCGCGGGGGACAAATACCTGGGGACTGAGTACATCTTATCCGTGCTTGATGGGATCAACGTCAATATGCGCCTCGCCTTTGTCACGGCCTTTAATCTCTGCCATGCAAAGGAACAGTGTGACTGGCGTCTGTGTGACGGACTTTCACCCCGTCCTGTAAAGGAAATGTGTGGCGGGTTCCAAAGGAGTTTCCGGACGGTGAACGATCTCAGGCCCTCTGTTGCCTTCCTCGAACCCCCATCATGGAATCAGCCCGCTCCGTCTATTCTGGCACCTCGCGAAGGCTTGTCATCGCTCTCGATATCGGGACCACGTTTAGCGGTGCCGCATACGCGTTGTTAGACCCCGGCGAAGTCCCTCAAATCCAATCTGTTACAAGGCATGCGTTTACTAATTTCATGATCCTGGATGTGCAGTGACAAGTGAAATAGGTACCTAAACGATCCAAACCCTGGGTCCGCAAAGGTTCCCTCCATACTGTGTTACGATTGCCACGGTAACTTCTATGGTGTTGAGAATGGGGTTGATTTTCAGGAAAACGATGGGTTTCTGAGGATGAGATGGTGAGAGACTTCAATGCGTTCACCTGCGTAGGTCTGACAGCACATCAGGTGGAAGTTATTCCTCTCACCCACAGTGCTGCCCGCCGCGATGATGGATCAGATGAGCACAAAACTTCCGAAGGGAAAAACCATCACCAATGTCTTTGCTGATTTTATGGGCTATCTCTTTGATTCGACCAAGGCACTATTCAAGACCTCGGAGCCGAACGGAGAATTAAGATGGGACTCGGTGTCGAACGACATTGAGTTAGTGCTGACCCATCCCAACGGATGGGGAGGCCCACAACAAGCGAAACTGCGAACCGCCGCGGTCCAAGCGGGGATTGTCCCTGACACCCCTGCTGGGCGTTCTCGTGTCCACTTTGTGACCGAGGGTGAAGCAAGTTTCTGCTTTTGTGCTACCCAGACCCGGGCGGGTAAAAGCCTTAATGTCAGTCACACTGCCGCTACCCAGAGCCGATTTCTTGACACGCTCACAGATCGGAGATCAAGTTTTGATCGTCGATGCGGGCGGTGGAACGATCGATATCAGCACCTACAAAGTTCTCAATAACAAGCCATTGCAGGTCGAAGAATTGTATGAACCACAGTGTGGGTTGGTTTAATTACAATGGCAGATTTTTCCGTTCGATAACATTCGTCTTAGGCTTGGTTCAAGGCGGAGAGCTCGTCACAGCGAGGGTAACGGCAATGGTTAAAGGTCCGTTCTGACATTCCGCTCTCAGACCGATTACTCAACTCGCAGCTAGAGAAGTTGGAGGGCTCAAAATTCAACACCCCTGAGGACCTGGCAATGTTTTCCCAGAGATTTGATGAAGGTGTGAAGAAGGTATTTTCGAACAACCAGGCACCCCAATACGTCAAATTTGGCTCCCTGAGGGATAACGATCCCGAGTATGGGATCAAGGCCGGGAGGTTGATGTTGACTGGGTAAACTCGTGCGCGCTCTATTTGTAAATTGACACCTAAACTGTTACACGCACAGCTCACAAATTTCCGTGGCCTTCGAACCCTCAGTTCAATCCACTGTGGACTCTATCAGGGACAACTTCAGGCAACACCTTCCCGTTAATTCGGTCAGAATACTCTGATACTCTTGAACTCCACCCCTAATTACTCGTGAACAGTTCGCGTTTCTTGTTGGTGGCTTTGCCACAAGTCCGTGGTTATCCGAGCAACTCCGAAAGCGGCTTTTGGATCTTGGATTTCAGTTTTCCAAGCCGGACATGCATACGTGAGCGATCTATCCCTGTGCTCCAGGCAAACTACAACAGTTACTATCACACAGAAACAAAGCTGTTGCCGTTGGGGCAGTTTCATATTACGTCGACCATTTTGTGACAGGCAGGGTCTCAAAATTCACGTATGGTACACCCAATCGTACCATATATGAAGCCTCTAACCCAGAGCACGTCCGGCGCGCACATAAGTCGTATATTGATCCTATGGGGAATAAACGTGTTCCCTGCCACTTTCAGACCATGCTATCGCGGGTTCGTCATGTACAATCCTTACTTGACTTCCCGAAATGAATTCCACTGGTCTGCAGGGCACCAAGGTTCTAGAGGACCGAGAGATCCGATTTCACTGCTGCTCGGTATCCGAGGATGTCCCACCGCAACACATCTCCCCGAAAATTGTCAAATACACAGGGACTCTGGTTGCTCCTGAGTGGAGGGACATAGAACCAGGTAGGGTTTTTAGCTTCTCCCGGCACTCTATGAAAAGCACTCAGAGTCGAAAAGACAAGTTCGAAACGTTATGCCGTATCAAAGCCGACCTCTCCACCGCACCGCATACGTCAAAACTCAACGCGACGGGGAAAACAGGTTACGAGCGGTGTTATGACATAATCATGCTTGTGGGTCTCACAGAGCTCAAGGCGCAGGTCAGCTGGATTGACTCCGTAACCGTACGTGCGCATACCGCTTTTCGTGTATCTATCTACCTCACCCGACTCCCATGTACGTGAATCTAGGGGATAGAGAGAAGGTTTGTGGTACCATCTCCCGAGTTTCTCTGTCTTGGGCTGAATTTAATTCCAGGGGCGATGCTGTGGTTGTTTACGACAACCCCTCGGAGAGGATCGTAGGAGGTGTCTCCAAATGGCATGTTCAGGACGACCCGGTTTGCTGAAACAGTTACGTCTTACTTCCATTATAACAACGTGCCTTCACCCATACTGTCAACCGATGGCCATCTACAAGAAGTGGTGCCACCTTGGATCTTGTAGGACGTTGGGAGCAATTGGATACCATGTATCCCTGTGTGCCGAGGGTTCGTTCATCTTGCTTCCGATACACCAACGACGCAAGCTTGAGGGTGAAACCCTTGGCCCGACATTGGATACGTCCTCACTATGGCGTCGGGGTGATACCCATTTTGTGTGGTCGTCGTCCTTTTCCGCGATTTGTCAATATTTCGATGTACGGATCAAAACTCGCGGGATGGACAATGAAAGGCGTTGTGTTGTGATCTCACCTCAATCTGCGGGAAATTTCGAAAAACTCGAGATTTGAGTTCACGGGGCCCTAACAAGATCGAGAGCGGGCCGCCGTCCGTGGAATGGAGTCCCTATCAAAGTCATTGACGGTGATGGAGACCAAGCCCTCCCGCTAGATGGCGTTTCTTGCTCCTCCAGCGCCAAGGATAGAAGCTACTGGAGCCATCATGCTTGCTGTGTTCAACTGCTGAGAGATCTTAGGACCCGTCGGTGTATTCTTATAATTAACTTCTCCGTCTTCTATATCTGTCTGAATATTATCAGATTCATGATCATTCTGGGCCTATCACTGAGCTCCACGTTCCGCACGCATAACTTCAGGGTCTAATCTTGATATCACGAAGTGGTGGCAACGACAGCCTTATCGAGGCGTAGTTACCGCCCCACGCAGTGCGCCACTGGTTAGTCTCTCTACGGCATACGTGGGCATACTTAGAAGTTTGTGGTGCCGGACAAATGCGATACCCCCGTGGTCTCGTGCCTCCCCGGGACTCCATATGGCCGGTGTTCTCTTTTTGCATGTTCAGGCGGATCAAGGGAGGTGGGAAGCAGAGCATGGGTTCCGTGAGAGACAGGGCCCAAGAACTCGTCGAAACTGGAATTATTTCGAATTCGACATCGAAGGGGAGTGGACCAGACCTTCAGGGATGGATACTTTGGGTTCAGGATCGGGAAAAAGATCGTCCCGACCGGGACGCGGTTTCTGGTGGAGATGAATGCGAAATAAAACAAAATCCTGTCGGGTATTTTGAGGTAGGCGAACAGGTTTCGTGAAACCATGAACTTGTGTGAAGAGGGCAAGGGAGGGCGGGGAGAGGGTGCCCAGGACTGGATGATATGTGCGTGGTCGTCTGACACCCCCGCGATACCACTCGCCGTGCTGCATGTACCGGCAGATCACACAGTAATTGACCGCGTCACCGACTTATCTCTTTCTATTCACTAGCGCGTAAAACAGGAGGTATGATACATTGTGAACGAGACATTCCTCCGCACCATACCAGCACTTGTCGGCAGCGGTCAGTTCTGGCCAGTGCTGGTTATTCACCGCACCTCCGATCCATTCGTGGGTGGCACCGCGCGTTTGAATCTCATCATGCGGCAAAGTTTCATAGCCTCTTTGTACCGTGCTGCTCGGGTTCCAGGATGGGACTAGCGGGATGTTTAATACCGCTGCGCGCGTGGCCATGGTTGCGGACCTCCAGGTTGGTTACTGTGATAGGCGTGGGCGGGGGGGGAGCGGGTAATCGGGAGCGGGTGGGGTGGAATCGCACCCTCTCTGCGGGGGGGGGGTTGGGGGTTGGGGGTGTGGGTAACAAGGTTGGAAGCCCACTTGACGCCCTTCTGAGCTGTGGTTGGTGTAAGCGGGAGAAAATGATCGAAAGCGGGTGGACGCACAAGGACGAGGGCGCGAGCTCTGGCTCGGGGAAACCTAGCGTTGGATGAGAGATTTTATATCCCCAGATACGGCACCCGACGCCCCGTGGTTGTTTCCGGGTCTCCAATCCCATGCAAGCAGGTGATTCACCATAGCGTGGGCGAACTTCTGAGGACGGTGGAAAACATGCAGATTGAGTACAGCACTCGTGATCAGGAGTCTGACTTGGTGTCCAAATCCCCGAATTACACAGTGGTTTGCATAAAAAAGTGAACACCACACTTGGCCTCTTGTCCACTTTCATATGCAAAGGACCGTACGTTAGACAGTGTGTTCTGCAATCTCCAGGACACCGGAACCCGAAACCGTGCCCCTTTACGGTTTGGATGGTGGTGATCAGAGAGTGACGGAAGTAAAGTTTGAGGTTAGCGAATGACCGATCCGAGCGCCGGGTACCAGTTACTAACGGTGAGTATCACGTCGCGTCGACACGGCTAAGGTGGGTGGTGATGTGTATGTATGAGTTGAGAGCTGTTGGGACTCTGCAATCTCCTGCAATCTGTCTGATGGCCGCCGGTAGCGATAGGGGTCGCCGTATCCGAGGGGTCGGGGTCGGATGTATACCCGGCGTTCAATCGGTGTTGAAACTCACCATCTACGTTCTGCTACCATGGCCCTCTGGCTGTTCGATTTTACCTGTAAGCCCGCCAATCAGTCGATGATATCGTCTAACTAATGAATTAACGGGTGTGGGCCTCATCACACCTCAGCGGACCAACACCTGACCTCGATGGAACCTTACGTGGCCCACTCGCTCACGACAGGTCTCCACTCTCAGATTTTAGACACGACATAATATTCCCAGTTCAGTGCACATCGCAGGAGGGGTGGCCGTCTCGCGTGGACCTTGTCTGCAGGGCTTTCCCTGCACGATTTGGTGCCGCACCTTCGGCAACCCACTCAATCCTGGGAACCGGCACCTGTCTCTTGCTTCTGCTTGCGAGCCAGATCGGGTGTACTCCGTGGGGCGCTTGGTGTAGACTCACCCAAGGAGGCTCCTCGGAGTGAACTGACCCCGACACCGATCTCATTTCTGTAAATTCATGCTCGTGATCCAACGGGTCCCAGAGGTTGAATACTCGGTGCTTTTATATTCCGAATGTTCTCTATGGGAAACGGATCCTCTATGAATGGAAGGCCGAGCGCCGGATGTTGTCCATCATTGGCTCGGCCCCCCCTTCTCATTATATCTGTAACATCCAATCGTTAGGTCCTTGCACCTTTCAATTCTTCTTTCTCTTCCCCCTGCCTAGTCGTATCCCTGGCCCTCCCGGCACTCACTTCCGAACTCAACTTATTTCGGGACGCGAGGGCTCGTGCTTAGACTGTTGCAATCAGGTCAACACCGCTCTCGTTGCGTAACTTGAGCACCTCTCCCCTCACCGTCGAACGAGCTCGACTCGCATCCCATCAACGAGCCGATTGAGATCGACCCATATCCAGTTCCAATCAAACTCGCAGATTCGTCGTGAGCATCCAGTAAGATGACGTGGCGAAGGACAAGTAATGATAACCCCCGACGTGTTAACTCAAAGACACAGCGTGTACGGAGGGGTGATATATAACGTGGCAGAAGGGGTTTGTTTGGTACGTACACGAGTAGAGAAATCTAACACAACAGAGACAACCGAACCGCCTCTCAAGTTACCAGTTCCTACTATACCCCGCACGCTGGGATCCACGAGGTGTTCCCAAAGAGCCAGGTGAATCCGAACCGGTGGCATTCAAGGCATCAACCACGATGGCGGGATACACCGGAGGGGGAATCCAAGTAAGAGAGGCAGAGGAAAGGTAGTCAAGCAACTGTTGGGCGGTTGGTCGGGTTGAACTCGACTCGCCCCAACATGACTGTACCAATTCCCAAAGTGTGTCGGAGAACCCCAGAGATTCAGCATCAACAGGTTTCTCCGGACGCTCGCCTCTCAGCACAGCGACTGCGGCTACCAGGGAGGACATATGATGGAATGGTCGGAGGCCAGTCAGAACCTGGGATGGGTGAATGGGTGGCCACCATGACGAGTACACCGAGCTCACCTCGTATACTACCATCCCAAGGGCATAACAGTCGGATCCGCGAGTTGGACAGCCGCTGGAACCGAAGGCCGGTGGATTCAGGAGCTCCGGGCTCATCCAACGGGGCGTGCCCCCGGAGAAAACAGCAGATCTAGATAAGACAACCGTGCTCGGGTCGGCCATTGTCATGAAGCCAAAATCCATAACCCGAGCGGTGCCCATGTTGTCCACAAGGATGTTCTCCTGCATGGCTTGTCAGTGAGACAAAAGGCGCGTCAACATTGGACTTACCCCTTTGAGATCGCCATGAATGATCCCGAACTCATGAAGGTAGGCCACACCAGACATTACCTCAGAGAGCTGAAGGTTATTAATGATGAGAATAAAACCGGAGGGAAACGGTGAGCAAGCCCACCAATTGAAGGCGGTTTGCCTCTGGGTGGGATCTCGCAAATTCGACGACATTCCCGTTGGACATCCAGTCAGTGAGGATGAGGAAGCAACGTGGGTCTGCGGACACAGATACCCCCAACAAGGGCAAAATATTCGGATGGGACAAATGTTTCCAACTGATGATCTCTCGACATAACCACTGTGTGAAAGCTAAGCAATGATATAGATAATGCATAAATTTGATGGAAGGTACCTTGAAAATGCTCTCGTAATCCCCCTTATACACCCTGAGGCGTTTGACGGCCACAGAACGTCCTAGGTATTCTCCATTGCTCACGTCTGCAAACCCACTGTAGTAATGGATCTCTTCCACGCGTATGAACTCCTGCCGAAGAATGTACGAGGCGGGTATGATATTGTGTGCTTTGCAGATCTTGGAGAGAAGCCGTAAACACCGTCGCCGGTATTTTTCATCGAGAGGCGCGCGCACAAGAACCTGTGTTTAGCACCGTTAACCGTCGGGGCATGGAGCTAGATAATGCACTTACTCGGTCGAGAAAATCGACAAACGTTTGAGCTTCGTTCCCCTGGAGGCTCCTGGCGACATCTACGTTGGATCGACAGCTCAAGAGTGACCAAACTTCTGTGAGGCATTCACTCGAAGTAACTTCCATGGTGCAGATGTCAACCCAGAGCTGGGTGTCTAGTGATTCGGTAAGCCAATGGTCTAACCATTGATGACGGAGGGAAAGTATACTGGGAGGATCTGCTTGAGAAGGCATGCTCGCTGTACTGGGGTGCTGTCATCTCAGAGGGGTTGGAGGTAAAGGTTTATATATCCAGTAGGCTGTTGTGAGAGCTAACGCTCGTCAAAGTTGGCCACCTTGCCCTTCAAAGTCTAGTTCTGAAGTTCATAGGGAAATTTGATCGAACATTGATGGGCGAGGGGCATCAACCAATCATAAGCAGCGGCCCGCCGAGCTCGTGGTCCCGCGCTCATTCATTGTGGGGATCGGCAACCCACTGGCGACAATTCATAAAATATCCAGAACAGGTGTCACGGTACACCATATACACGGGATGAATAGGCTTGACATTCATTTTCGACCTATGACGCAAGCCGTGACCCTTGTGTGACCAGAGGTTCAACTCCGCTCGGCACTACCCGTCAGTCAGACGACGACTCCAGGGGACATCCTCTGATGTCCTCCCCACCGGCTTAATTCTGGATTAGGTAGACATGCACAGCAGGAGGCCTATAACGTAGCCCAAACGCGAGCCATATATATATACCGTCTCTTCTAGCTCTGGGGCAGTGTGGGTCAGCGCACTTGGTTACTTGGCCGCGGTCACGTGGTTCCGTGCTCTAATTACTCTCAAAGCTACAGTGCCTCCCTCGCTTGGTCCACCGTTCCTGGTGTCCCCTGCACTGTTCCAATCCGCTCGAAGTCCTCTACTGGTTCGTGGCCAACATCCGAATGTTCTGGCTCCAATTCGTCAAGTCCTCCAATCAGAATATTAACCTTCGGACGCGTTTCAGGAACACGTCGCTACGATGCTGTTAGATCAATTGCTGTGCCTCTATCACAACCAAGGTTCGTGTCTACGACAAAAACATCCGGACGCGCCCCATTCTTGGCACTCCCCACTATATATAATTCTGACGAGACCTGAAGGCTGACGTACGCCCTTCTTCCCCCCAAACCACCACCAACGAGAAAGCCTTTAACAGAACCTCCCCACTTTCTCATACCAAACTCGAGCTATATCGTTTGCGTGTTGATAGAGTCAACGGTTAGTACTTCATTCCAGGCCGTTTTCGCGCTCAGACGCGTATTTTTCGTCAACGTCGCCTTCCCAATCCCGATCCCCACAAATCCGCCAGTTTCGAATTCTCAGTTCAAGCTGAAATTCTTTGTTGCAAGCAAATATTCTCCCAGTGTCTCTTGAATCTCCATACCGGGGATTCAAAGTACCAACTAAGAGTCTATTTTCACCCCACACCCGACACCATCACCCAACCCCCTACGGTGCGGATGTTCACTCCTTCCGCCAAACTAGTACCTCTGGGGGCCGTTAGCCGCCCCCCTCCCCCCTCGTCGCGTATCGAGTCCATTCCCTACGAAACCCTGATGCATATCATGCAGTTCACCGTCTTCGATCCCGGCCCCCCTTACAACACCCTTTTCGCGGCCCTCAGACTATCACACGTCTCTCGCCACTTCAGGTTCGTCGCTCACGGGGCCTCCGAACTTTGGACTCTCATCTGCCCCAACTTCCCATTGGCGGATGACCAGGTCCAGTTTTGGTTGGAAGTGCTCGCACGTTCCAAGGCGAGATTACTCAACGTCGTGATTAACGTCCAAGTGGAAATTTTGGGAGCGACCCAGCCGTATAGCACTTTCCTGGAGGCAGTTGTCAACCATTCCGACCGTTGGCGCAAATTCGAGATCACGTCCAAGGTCTGGGAGCCAATCGGCCTCTTCCTGGACCACTCCCGACGCCTGGTTCTTCTCCCAAGACTGGAGGAATTAACCCTCCACCACTCAGACGACCCGGGCCGAACGGCTAACCGGGAAGAGGTCTCGGCTCCCAGATTTCATAACATCTTGTTCGGTAAGGATGTCGTCGCACCGAAGCTCAACATCGTCAAGCTCGGGGCGACGTACTTTGATCATTCCAGCATACGATCGATAGCCAAAGACCTCGTAGAACTCCACTTTGAAAATCACACGTATCCTCGTACTTCCGACGTCCCTGAAATGATAATAGATTTGTTGCGTGCCTCACCAAGGCTTCAAGTGCTCACATTGACCAGCGTGAACCTGCAGTTCGACAATTTTCCGTCGCCCGTCGAATTACGATATCTCAGGAAATTAGAGTTCAGAGGGCTTCCCAGGAACGTGGTCCTCCTTTCCCTCGTCCGCGTTCCTGCATTGGAGGTACTTTATTTGGGGGAATGCCGATTCGCAGCCGGCCCAGGATCGGCCGTACTGCCTTCCCTCTTCACAGCCGAGCTCACTCTGAGGGCCTTGATCGGCTTTTTCACGAGCCCGGAAAATAGCCGGTGGTATTGGCGGGCGGGAGGATTACGAGAGTTATCGTTAGAATACACTCACTGCTCAGTGGCGCGGGAGGCGAAAAGGTTTCTACGGTTGACAGTGAATGTCGAAACCTTGCGCACATCCTGTTCGGCTATACTCCCCATCCTTGCCAACCACCCGGAAATTCTACCCAACCTCCAGCACTTGGTCGTGAAGAGTTCAATATTCTACGACTGGGATTTATTCTCTGTAATTCTCACTAATCGCCCGGATGTTACGTTCTCCGTCGAAGGAGATCTCACACCGGATGGTGAACGCCTCTACAACACCCTGAAGGGTACCCACAATATCACCCTCTGCCCCTAATTCGAACACTACCCAACGACACCCATTTGATTCCCCCGTTCCGTTAACTCACCCTCCCGACCCTCTTCAACAACCCTCACCAAGATTCCTATTCAAGCCCTGGAGAATGGTGAAAACCTGCTCCCAGGCACACAAGTATTCACTGCTATCTTCTCAATGGTATTGGTCGCGCCGGGCGCCCCAGCATCCGATCACATACTTTGATACACGGACACACTATGCAGGTAAAGTCGGTAGTTGTTTGAAGGCCCTGTTCCCGGCGGTTGCGCGAACTTATCCAGCAGTTGTGGGAAAAAAAGCTCACGCCAGACCCCAAATAATTTCCGTACGGGGGCAAAAAGTGGGCGTCTACCGAGCCCGTAAAGATTTATCCAGCAAGTCCCAAGAAATCTGATTTTTACCAATGGACCTCTGTGATGTTGTTGTTCGCTGACACCCCGCAGTTTTATCGCGATTCATCGTAAAGTTAGTTTTTCCTGCTACTTATCTGTTATATACCGTTACTTATACTCCCCGCAGTTAGTTCTTCCGAGTCGTCACTCAGTTTCCAACAAGTGGACCTACTCAGTTGTCTTCAACACACCCTCCCTCAAACAATCAGTAGTCTACGGCTCGGTGGGTCGACCTTGTGGATGGAGGAAAGCTTTTGAACTATCGACATTTTGACCTTGAGAAATATGGATATTCGTCGTCGCTGCCGTAGCTTCCGCAACGGTGCCTGGCGAGTTGGAGGAAAAGCGAGGTTGTGGAAAGGTGATATGAGGGATATGATAGCATTAGTAACAAAAACAAATAACATAAATTTCGAAAATACAAGGACATTTTTTAGGTCCTTCTTTATGTCTGGAATGAGTCCGGCTTCATCCCCTGCAGGATTTGGATCACGTTCAGCGTGGCAGTCGCAGGAGGAAGCAATCGGTGAAATCACGAACCACTTTACAGAGACGAGCCATGAGACCGCCCAGTTGGACGAGAGTCCCTACACCTTCAAGAACACGCATATGGGTCCATCCGATTTCCTGTTGGCGCGCCTTTTAGTGTGTACATAAATTAAGCATAACGTACGGGGGTACCTTGATAAACTCCAGCTTCGTATATTCAGGCATCTTGTCTGATGCCTTCACGACCCTGAAAATCGTCACCACGACATCTATTGCACTATACCCCTCGTCCCACAACTCCCGTATTTTGTCCATGGCAGTGTCTATGTCGCTTTCCTGGCAAGCGTCCAGGATACTTTGAATGACGATTGGATGAGGTTGGTCGCAGACTTTGA
>Ga0307513_10008000_pt1 | contig 13581 bp, 12 predicted proteins | sample 15_EM_MG_FD_202174 | JGI IMG/M metagenome (GOLD analysis project Ga0307513, IMG submission 202174) | Populus trichocarpa ectomycorrhiza microbial communities from riparian zone in the Pacific Northwest, United States - 15_EM | ecosystem: Host-associated > Plants > Roots > Unclassified | place... | reverse complement strand
GATATAGAAGGATGGTTTCTGGAGGCAATCAGAAGAGGTATAGGAAACGATTCACTCAACAACTTCAGTTCAGGCAGGGCTTGCACTGAACCGGGCTCATAACCTGTAAAATTGCGTAGGTTTTAGCAGCGGAATTGTTGATTGATTGACCTTTCTCAATAGACAATGACAGACACGACTCTCATATAGCCACCCTTCCCGCACACAGACATTGTACACAACCAAGTGACAAGGAAGACTGTTCTAGGGTAGCGCATGAGAACAAAGAAAGACTAAAACAACAAAGGAAACAATAAAGTAGCATAACGCAACACCTTGGAAACATGATTACCCTTCCTTAGGCACCCAGTTACCCTACTGAGGAACACCAGTTACCCTACATTAACTGACAATGTTGTCTGCGGACATAGGGGAAAGTTATCTGACTATAGTTCCGGTCTTGGAGGCTTAGAGGGCCACTTGGTATGGAACGAAACAGGCTACTGACCAAGCACGAGTGGTCCAAACATCCTGTAACGTTGAAGGGATATCCCGAACACCCCACTCCGGCTCCGGAGTTGGTACGGTTCAACAGTACGATACGGCTGTGTAGTTGTGTGCTTTCTGGTAATATGAGGTCCATAGGAATACTCGGACAACACCATTTGAGTTGTGGCCGTCCAACAGAATAGAAGCTATTTAGAGCATATATAAGCAGTGTCAGCGTAACCGCCTCCTGGGCTGCTACATGGATAAACTGTGGGAACCACCTACATGCATACTGTGACCTCTGGGTAGTGGTATGGTTAACTGGAGGGGGCTTGAGGCTGACGGCGCAAGCTGCTCGGCATCCAGGACAAGAACCCCAATGCCGGTGTTAGGTGGTAGCTTCGGCGTGAGGTATTCCGACAACTAGGACCTTAATCGTAATTATATCGGAGAACTCGTTAAGAAGACACTAGTAATGTAGGCTAGATATAATGATTCGCTTCGGTATAGATCGTCGAAGTGTTGGTAAAGATATAAAAGTGTAGATAACTTATTATATTGATAAGATCTCTTCTCCGTGCTTGTTGTGTCTAATAGCAGTGAAGATGCTTCGATATTTATATTCCGCGTCTGAGCAATGGCGGTATACATGCTAACTCTATACTAACAAAGTACCTTCCGCGCAATCCTGCGAACTTCACCTGAGTGCGAACACTCGTAGACCCTGAAAACTCTCTACTACACCTTCTGCTCCCATGGCCAACTTATCGGTATGCGCTAATCATTATTCCTGGTGGTGTGGAGACCACGTCAGGTGTCAGCTCATCCGTTTATCCGGTGACAGCAATGGTTACGAATTATCTTGCCCTCGTGCTCGTCGAGGGTAGTCTAACACGGCAACCAGGATATGGCCAATCTTCTTTGGTTGGTTCCGTCGAGAATTCGGTATGCAACTGCATCTCGTATTCTGGTCTTCCGGCATTACACGACTTGTCCTCAGGATCGTACCTATTTGCATTTTCCCTCGGACTCCATCTTTTACCAACTTGTCCTCTGTGGATTCACCCGATCCACTTACTGGGCATAGTTACCTACTTCATACTCTACACGACTTTGTAGGTATGAGTGGACTAACTTTCGTGCAAAACGTCTCGTTACCTTCGACCGCCCTTTCCAACCATCTGTCTTCAAGCGTCTGTAACCTTATGCGCCGTCGTCCGATTCACCTGCCTCGACTTGCATAAGGTGCCCGAAGGTTCCCCCTCATATATCCTGCGAACAGGATCCGGTCGGACCGACGGCCGCGACGTATACCGTGTTATAAGATGTGTTCCATTGATGGTCGTCTTTGGTGTTGGGACGCAACTACCCAGGCGGCCAATGATGACGTGCCGTCCCAACGCCAGGGCTGGAGGGGGGTGTTATCTTTCTTCTTCGAAGTTGGTGTGCGTCAAGGTAGGGTAACCTTGCCCTGTAAATCATTACGGGGAGTCTGTGCACCTAACAGCCGGTCCCAGGCTACCCTGTGAACTGTCACACAACTATCGGTTATTAGTGGACTTTAGAGGTATGAGTCTTGGCAGGATTCAGGAGGGTCCCACATGGTGCACTGTTGGTAGGGCCAATGAAGTCAAGCAGCTGGAGATTTCTTATCCGGGAAGCATGCACTCAGGTTTGAAGCCTGAGTATAGCCAAGTCCATTTTCCCATGGATTGTGTAGCTTGTATAGGCGGAACCACCACTGGGCCAGTGAGTCCCAATAGAAATTATCTCAATGGAGGGCATGTCGGTCGGCCACTAAAATGCTAGTGATAGGAAAGAGCTTTCCCTCATGCAGATGGAGCTGGAGAGACATCACCGAAAGACCATCTTATTTGTGAAGATAGTTAATATCCGGGCGGTCTAACTCCCTCTGAGTGTAGGCTCACTTTAGGCAGGTGAGTTGGATTGCCCTGAGCTGAGCAGGGTGCTTGCGAAAGGTCAGAATGGTGGATGGGTGTCCTCTGGCATTATATTGTTCTACTTAACTAAAGCGAGAGATACTCTATTCTGATAACCAACGATCCTTGAGAGCCCTTATTGAGTGAAGCTTTCAAGCTTGACGATATTGAGTTTTACTGCGTGATTCTACTTTGAATTATCTTTATTTTGATCCTTACCTCTACTTTCAGTCTTCAGTGCGGTCGCAATCTGAGGTTCCGTCTTCCTACAGAGTGCCCCAGTTATAAACTCTGACTTCTTTCTGCTAGCGAACAAGTATGGTTCCTTCAGCCTCCTGCAGACAGTTTTGATGTCCTTCATATGTTCAGCTTCCCTCTCTGAGAATACGAGTATGTCATTAAGATAGACCAAGATGAATTCTCCAAGGTAATCACACATTAGGTGTCATATGATCTGCTTGAATGTTCCAAGTGCATTCATATCACCTTGCAGCACAACCTTGCAGACCAAAAGTCCAAAGAGGGTCTTAAAACACTTCAGGTATTCATATTCTGGTTCCACTGCTGTCTGGATTTACGCATCAATCACATCGATCTTGCTGCAATATCTCAATTGCCCTGGTAGATTCAGGATCCTCATGGCGGTTGGGATTTGTGTGTCATCCTTTCCGGTGTTGTCATTTTGGGCAATTAGATCTACCAGAGGTCTAGTTCTGCGATCCGTTTTTCCTTGCTCAAACAGTATTGATGCGCCATGAACTTCGTTCTAATGTATGACTCCTTCACTGTAATTTTGGGCAAGCCACGCATGCAGCTTGCTCTGATACTTCTCTCGGGCTTCATATGTTGGTTGAGTTTTTAGATTCTTTACATCATTCAATTGGATTCGATTGTTGTATTGTCGCAATCATAGTGGTTGTTGTAGAATCATATGAGAAAGGACCTCAGGAAACATCTCCATGACTTTCTCTGTCATTGCTGCTACTACTGCCCTCTCTAGTCCACTAGTTGGCATGCAGTTTACCTTAACCTTGTATTTAGGAAAATATATCACTGAGTTCTCACACTTAGTCGTTGCCTGATTTCTTCAGAGGAATTCCATTTACATTAAGGAGTAATAGTTTGTGATCTTCCCAATAATGATCCTGTTGTTCTTGGTATGCATTTTACCAATTTCTATATCCACTACGGATTGCTTGCTACTCGCAGATTGTGGTCATTTTATGGCCATCAGAATCCAGAGTTCTCCTTCTAGCCACTTGCTTTCCACTCCATGGATGGTCACAAATGCTCCGCTAAGGATGTCTTCTGCAATTGTTCCTGTATTGATCAGTACTGTGATATCGTAGGCCGTGATCCTTATCCTTCCTTCCAATGCTTTCTTAGTCTTGGCCCTATTGGGGGCTGTCTTTCCTGATGAGGCCTAGGTCTCTATCTCCATTGAGCTGATGTTGACCTCATCTACACTTGATGCAGCCGCATCTCTGTTTGAGGTTGATTTCTTCTTGACCACTTTCCAGTTGCCTTCATCCTGCTTATAAGGACAGTTTCGCGGGAGGTATCTATTCTTTGCACAGATGAAACAGAAACTAGTTGCCTTGCGTTCCTTGGAAACTATCTTGTGAACCTTCTTCTGAAAGGTCAGTTTTGAACTGTTCTGAGTCTGATCCTTGTTGTGTGACTTATTCTTTGAAACATTCTTGTATATGCCAGTTGATCGTAGCATGAGACCTTGCTTTTCCATATATTGTATTGCTGAGTTGATCGTTTCTACATTATCAAACTATGGTGTTATTGTTTGAGGTAGCTTGATGGGGATCCTTGTGAAGAATGTTTGCATAAATAGATAATCTGAGATTATGTTATTTAGTAACTTGAACCGATAGAGAAGCAAGTGGGTTGCAACATGTGAGATGTTCGATACAACTGTATCTTGGACTAGTCTGACACCTAGGAAGTTCTGGTGTGAGCTCTTGAGTATATCTTGAGGATTGGAATCAGTTTCGTAGGTAATCAAGAAGCTGATCCCTTGTAATGTGATTTTCTCTGAATTGTTCCAGAGTTGATGCGTATCTGTCATGAGCTCTACCTGCTGTATAGGAGCCATAGTATCGAGTCTTGCCTTTAGTGGTTGAGGTAATAATATGCAATAGTAGGTATTCTCCAATAGGTTCATACTATCAATTGAATCTGCGAGGGTCCATGTGCTTTCCTGATCCTAGGAACTACAGGGGTTCTGAGATTTGCAGGGTCAGCCTTGGTGCATTGAACTGATCAGGTATCACAGTGGTTGCTGATGCAGATATCGTCTTGTTCTCGTCCTCACTTGAATCGCAACTACTAGAGAACCTGGGATCATTCTCGGATCAGGTTGACTGTAAAGGTTTCTTGCCTTTTTCTGGTTGTTAAGGAAACGTGCCTGGTATGGCCGCCAGTTCCCTCGGTATTCCACGTTCAGATTGCTTGCGTGTGTGCGAAGCCTCATCCCTTGCTGATGGTCGGCGAGCCTTCCCATTGGTAAAAGTTGGAGTCTTCTTTGCTTCAGCCTTCCCGGAATTGGAGCTTATGCACAGTTTCCCAAGTTCGGTTCTATCAAGCGTTGAGCCTTCTAGCATATATAGTTTGTCACCTATGCTGGGCAACTATTGCCATTGGGTTTCTGAATGATAATCGTAGTACTTCTAGAGCACTCTCCTGCTGGCTATTATATATAGCCTGCTCATAACTGTCGTCTGTATTCCTTCAGGTCAATCAGGCCTTAACAGATATAACTTTCAATAGAGTTGTGGAAGTTGAAAAAAGGGTACCATTTTCGTACACTGAAGGCTCTAAGAAACCATGGCGAGTTGTGCAATGGAAATCATAGCAAAAAAGTAGCCCTTGCGGATTGCTCAAGCCAAGGCTCCAGAAGGCAGTTAGATGAAACCACTTACTGTATCACTAAGGGTTGGAAGTGTTTGGTGCCTTCTTACTATCGTGGTAAATTGAAGCGGTAACTATCCAATCAAGTATATCCAAAACAGTGTCAGACGAAGTTTGCTTGTTCTAACTCTGAAAGCTTCAACCTTGTAAAACATGGGGGGACATTTTGTATTTTATTTTTGTAAAATGCTGTGAGTTTATTTTGTATTTAACTACAGGAAAACTCCGGCATGGACCCTAAGGTATGGCCTAGAAAAACCATTAATATAACAAAAGATACTCCTTCACCGTCTCTTTGACAAATAAAACTGTAGAACCAAAGTCTACGCAATAACCAGAACATCAATCATAGTCATCAAGTGGTCATTTCCTCCTCTTCTCCTTCTGGGTTCTCATCCTGAGCAACCTTAGGGTGGGAGGGGCATTGTGCTGTGTGGGCGTCGTGTGGGCCTTGGCAGTTCACATACCTAAGTATGGTATGGCTGCAGGGTGGGCCAAGTATACGACAAGTTGCAGTGGGACAGGTGTGGTTTCCTGTGGGATGTGGGAAGGGACACCATCGGTATGAGACTGGGTCGGTGCATCCGTTACTCAGGTCTCCATAGCCCTGGCATTTGGAATACTGGGTGTGGGAGTGGAAGCTCAAGCGGCTTTTGGTTCTATAGGTTGATGAGAAAGCCGCAAGGCGTTTTCGAACGTAGTCAGATGCCCTGGGGCCTGTTATGCTGATTACGCCTGTAGAGGCGGTTTTACCAGCCCTAGCGTCGTCGGTGGTGAGCCATCTGGGTTGGCTAGTACGGGACAATCCAGTATTGAAGGTGGTAAGCTCATTGGCTATCTCAGTCAGATATGTCGAGGTTGGGATTCCGTGTACCAAAATGTGTGATACGGGAGTGTCCAGGTGAACGCTAACCGTTCCTGGTATTAGGTGTAGGAATGTTCCCACCTTGCTTTTAAGCGAGGTGGCTTTAATTGCTTCCATGGTGGTAAGGGTAACAGGATTGCTCGGAGGGAGACGGTCTGTATGTAGGTCGCAGCTAGTGGCAAGTTGATATCATCTCTTAGGTCTAGGGCAGTTGTAGGGAGTGGCCCCTCCTCGCGTTTAACGACAAGGCGGTGTTCTCTGGCCGTGAGACCCTTCTTTAGTTGGGGCCTATTGTTGGTAGTTGATCTTGCTGGGGCATTAGTGGGCCTAGCAGCCATGGTAGGCCTTTCCTTTCCGCCCTTCCTGGCTACTGTGGCCCACGATTTGTGTGGCTCACCTGTGGGGAGAGCTACTGGGCGGGCGTCGGGGGCAGTACTCCGCTGAGGGGCTGCTACCGGTAATGGGAAGGGTATTGGGGTCGTGGTGTCAGGCCTGGGTGTAGCATTCTTGAGGGTGCTAACTTCCTTGGTGAGGGCTTCGATCTGTTCGCTAAGGGCATCGATGGCTGTCCTGTAGTTTTAGTCAATCTGATAGATCATCTCGATCATGACCACATTCTCTTTGCTGGGGTGGTAGCCCCAATTTCTTGGTCCTGGTTTATCTTGTGGAAAAGGTTCACGAAGTAGGCGCTTGGAGGGGCGTTTCTCAAGTCTCTCGCATCAATATGTGGGAGGCTTGTTATCCTGTTGGTTCTGGGTTCCTTGAGCAAGGGGGGGCCTTGCAGCATGAAAATTGGGGACAGGGTTGGGGCACCCTCAGGAGTGGAGGAGCTCCTAGCACCTATGGGCGGTGGGGGAGGGTTGGCCGTTTTGCGCTTTCCTTTGTTATGACGACTCGAACAAAATGGGGGGCCAGAGGGATCCATATGGTATTCCTGTAACCTGACAGGTCACGTTATGCAGAAATCTCAAGATAGTGTACGTGGTGTTTCTGAAAGTACAAATTGCACTTGGAGGGAAAATAGGGGGTTCAATATTTTTTTATTTATAACTATATAGTGAATAGAGCGACAACCTATCCAGGCTTGCACAACGATACGGCAGTACATTCTAAGGAGTACGCCAGTCCCAACCCCGCCTAGCCTGCAGTACATGTGGAAAAGTACCACCCGTGCGATTCGTAGACCGAAGTCCGAGTATCGTGCCAGCACACGGGAATCACAAAATAATCCACCCAACCAGGGTACAAACAAAGTAAATCCACCTCCGATAGCCATCCATTAAACACTACCATAAGCGAGGTCATAGTCACAACTAAACCAACATTCCGGCAAACCGGTCACGCAAATACGACAAAAGAAATCCACCAAAATCTCAGTGGTGCCCGCCATGCTCTTTCCGACGCCGACCACGGCCGACAGTAACGAAACCATGGTCATGAGCATGACGATCAGACCCACCCCCCCAGCAGCCAAGCCGCCGGAGAACCGTTATGACCAGCGGGAACCGGAGGAGGTGACGAGCAAACAACCTCAATCACCCGAGCCTTCCGAGAAGCCAAGCCAGCCTCATCATGCATGCAACGCAAATGAGGCAGGTGATGTTTGGCAACAGCCCCATCCGCCGATGGCCACCGTTCAACCTCTACCACAACCGGCAACACTGGCTCAGCCACACTGGGCTTAGGCTCCTGCACCACGACAGCGGACGCCAGAGTAGTCACCGTCAAGGCCTCTCACATGAGCTCCGAGGAACGTCACCGTAGGCGCAACAGGCACAGCTACCAGGGCGTGCACCGCCACTTCATCATCCACCTCCTCACGGGGAGAAGGGACTTCAGCACCATCACCCGCAGAAGAGAGGGGAGCGACCGAACAAAGAGCATCGAGCTTATGGGCTAGGGACTCACTCTCCAAAGATGACAAATGTAGCCGACGGGAGAGGATGGAAACGTGATGGCCGAGGCGGGAAACCTCAGCCTCGAGGGCCAAAGTTTTCTCCAGCGTCTGACCAAGAGCGAGGCCCGATCTAGCGACCGCAGCGGCAGAAAAGGTACAGGAACCTCGCTTAATGATCACGATCAACTTGACTGTAGGCAGACCGACCGTAACGACTAACCGAACGCTGGGAAGAAAACCATGAACCTTTCGCCAGAACTGAAGGGCGGAAACCACCAGCACTCAACCAAAGGAGGAAGAAGCAGATGTGTTAACCACCAAAAGAAGGAAGAAGCACAGGGCAAGCTGACAGAAGGAAGAAGAAAGCAGAGGGGAAAGATGAGGAACCTCGAGATTCCAATCGATTGTAATCAAAAGGAAAGAATTACAGGCAGGCAGAGCCCAGCGGAGTACTTGAAGTTAAAAACTTGAAGCTATCACAAGAGGGGGCGATAAGGAATCAAGGACGCTAAATTGTTGAAAACCCGAATGTGACGGATCACAAGGAGGTTACGTGGCCAATTTTCAAGCAGACAGGAAAATAGGGGGGAGCAAGCATGAACATGAGGGAACATTCCAAAGTCTTACTTGTACGAGTAGAGCTTATATCTTAAAACAACTGTGATACCAACTCTATAAGATAAAACAATAGGGGAGAAATTCAAGGTATCAAGGCGATGGCTTGAAACAAGACTTCAAATAAATGTACTATCCAATTGATAAGTGTGAAACATAATCAGCAAGAGACATCACCTCATATCTCGAAACCAAATATAAAACAAACTAGCTAACAAAATAGGAGCTCGTGCAGAACAATGATATAGCCCGAAGGCTCGTATACTAAAACTACACTAATCCTAAAGGGAATCCATCAGGAACCATGGTCCTGGTACCAGTTACAGGATGAGCAAATAATAGTCTGTATTCTAGCTCACACCAGGGGCCCTCGTCGCCTAACAGAGTCCCAATTGGATTCAATTTTATCGTTTGCCTGTGGCCTTTCACTACTCAAGAAGTGTATTAACTGCATCGAACACCATTACTATGAAGTCAATGTTAGGAAACTCAAGCAGCATGTGAAGATCCTCGTTATAGATTTGGCCAAGAAACTGGAGATGGCCACTAAGCATCAAAGGGCTGAGCAGGATGGTAGTGGTGACGTTGCAGAACCTATGAGTATGTCTTAGCAATCATTATTGGTCTAGTATCCCACTGACATTTGTTGCCAGTGGCTCATGCAGATTGGGATTCCCTGGATTCCGTGCAGGATGTTAGAACTTATACCATGCATTAAACAGGAGTGCCGGGCACCTCACGTCCTGTCCTTGGCTATCCCTGGTATGCAAGAGATTTGGATTAAGGAATCAGCTGGGCTGCCCTGGCTGTACTGGAGGTCACATATCTGCTCTGTTTGGTAAGATTGCAGGACATAGACGGGGAAATCAAATGCTTCCAATACAATATTGGGGTATTGTATGCAACAGCTACCAGACTACTTCAGGACCCCAAACGACCTTACTTCAGGACCCCACAGGACCTCTCCCACAACGGCAGCTCATATTTCCCAATCGAGATGACGACATCTGGAGGTCATTCCTCGCAAAGAATAACTATGATTCCCTTGATTATATGGTTCTTGAGTCATGTCTGGAAGATGCAGTGTTCCCAACGGGCCAGGCCGATGGTAGGCCAGGCCAAGGAAGGCCGCTCCAGAAGACAGCCTAGGCCCATATAGGCCGAATTCGATCGGCCTACGAAAGCCTATTAGGCCTGATCGGCGCCTATAGGCCTGGAGATTAGTGTTCAGAACAGATTGCGTTAAGGGTATTCCACCCCCCACCCCCACCTCCCCTCTTCATCCTTTACCTTCGGCTATTATGATACTTCTTAATTAATCACAAAACGAGTGATACTCAACCAACACAATAAAGCCTTAGATATTGACCTCCGGGGTCACGAACACAACCCTATCATATCATCATTCCCGCCTATTGGGTAAACTATTTACAGTCAACCTCTCTTATTGATGCTTTCGAAATAGTGACCGTCCTACTGCACACAGTTGATCCACCAACAGCAACTCTTTTTCTACAATTAATTCAATACGTTTTTTGCTAATAAGCGAAACACTTACTTTATTTTTAATCATATTCCGTAATTGGGAAATATTTACCGTGAATTTTGCTGTTGACACAGAGCAGCCGGGAAAGAGCCTATATAGCCTATAGCCAGGAAAAAGCCTATCTGGCCTATAGCCGGGCCCAGCCTGGCCAGGGTCAGGGTTAACCAGGCCTGCAGGCTTGGGCCAAGCTAGATCCGAGAAAATGTTGACAGGCTGGGCCTGGCCCTTTGGGAATACTGGGAAGATAATTAGCAAAAAAAGAGAAGTTACACACGGATGCATCCTGTACTTGACAGTCAAAAGTCTTCGGAAATCTTGGCGCCAAGTGTCCAGGCAAAATGTCAGAGATGCAATTGTGAAGTCGCCGGATATTAACTTTATGGTACCGTGTATGGCCGCCAACAGGGGAAACAAGTTTCCTGCATGAATTATTTGTACTTTAGATAGTTCCTTATCTTTCATTTCTCTCTTCTTTTAATTCTAAACCTTATATCGCCTTGTTCTTTTCTCTTCGCTCATTGCTTCGCCATTTATTTCCCAGTTATTCCCATTATCTTGGCGCCAAGATTTCCGGAGACTTTTGACTTTGTCAAGTACTCCCGCTACATCCGGCGGTCGAGGCGCATAGAATTTAAACTCACGTCCTAGCTGTGCAGGCTTTTACCAGGTGCTGGTGGACAGGAGTTCATGACAACTGGATAGGCCAGAGGCAACCAAGCTCTCAGAATATACCAGATGCAGACAGGTTTTCCTGATGCAACCCAATGCCATAGCAGAATAGTGGAAGGACTCAGGTGTACCTAGCTATCATCTGATACATCCTAAGGAAACAACTCTAGCTTTGAGCACTTTACAACAAGTTAGAGAAAACTGTGGAGAATAAACCTATATAGGGCGAGATTGTCAAGAAAGGTCCACCCAGTATTACTCATGTTTACTAATTTGAATTATTTAGATAGATCCTAGAATAGGAATATATTTATTAAAGCTGGTCTGGAAAACAGGAGGGTGTATTTAGTTCTTAGCGGCTATCTGACTAAAGGTACAAATCTGGCAAATAAAAGTACAAAAGAGGGGATTGCTTAAGGATCAGTCCTCTGACAAGGTCAGGACAGAGTGTGTTTGAATGTGCTGGGTGAGGGGAATTGAATGGTATAGGTCTCCATGTGTCCACATGGCTGTAGCACTTAGTAGCTAACAATATGAAAGTACTTGCCTGGGGAACTAAAGTACAAAATTATAGATAACCAGTTGACTAGCTGTCGGACAGCGTCATGCCAGGGTACGTGGGAATCCGCCCATTGAGGGGAATCGGATGGTGTAGGTCTCCAAGTGTCCAAATGGCTATAGAGGTCAGCAGGGAGAAAAAGGCAGGTACCTCACCAGGCAGATTTCCGCTAGAGTCAGGATGGGTTGCATTGAAATCCGCTCGATGAGGGAAATTGGCCGGTAGATATTTCGCACTGTCCGCATGCCTGTACCACTCAGTAGCAAACGATTTGAAACTACTTGAGCTAGGAGGTAATGTAGAAAGATTTGGATAACTCTTCAACTGGCGGTTGGACAGCATCAGGCCAGGATGGATAGAGGTCCGCGTGGCGAGGGGAATCAAATGGTATAGGTCTCAAAGTATCGTCATGGCTATAGAGGTCATCTGGCAGATGTCCACTAGGGGGGGGAAGGGTCTCATTGAAATCCTCTAGCTGAGGTGGATTGAATAACGTAATTTACAGCCATGTGGGACTTCGCCGGGATGTGGCTCACTATGGCAACCCCAGGAACATCAAATGTATATTTGATTATCTGCATACATTGTACTGGTAACATATTGAAAATTAGTTAAATAGTACTTTTGAATATGGAGATTCAGAATCTGGTATTTTCATTTGATGATAAAGGACTCTTCTTCTGGTATATTAACTTTATTATGAACTGGTTCAAATAGTATTCTTTCGACAATAGTAGTAAAGAAAATTGAAACCAACAGCAAATAGGAGAGTTTAAGCATGTAATAAGATCTTATAGGACTAGTATATGATGTGAAAAGTGTTTTATTATTGGTATGTAGCTATGTTGGAAGATGTTGTGACGGTAAAAACAAGAATTGCAAAATATATAGTCTATAAACTGGATAAGATGATATCGGCCAATGGGGTTTACCTAAGCTTCCAATACTTTCTGGTATACTTCGATTAAGTAATTCAAGATATGATATATAGCTTCAAGGCAGTTGGTTAAGTCTTGCAAATTCTATTCTATAATTATTGGTAAGTAATTTATTGGGAAATAACACCATTTAGCTACAACCATGAAGGCTATATATGCAGGATAAGGCTAAAAGCTGAGTTATAGTATCTACTAATATATTTCAAACCGTCTAAGAAATTTTAGTGAGATTGGGTATTGGGATTGGGAGATTTCGTATCTCAACTCTAAAAACACCTAATATCAAGATCAAAATTCAGTGTTTTTGGAGTTCTGATACAATATCTCCCAATCCCAATACCCAATCTCACTAAAACTTCTTTGATAGCTTTAAATATATTAGTAGATATTATAACTCAGCTTTTAGCCTGATCCGGCATATGTAGCCTTCATTGTTCTAGTCAAAGCGTATTATTTCCCAACAAATTACGTTCCAATAAACTTGGAATACAATTTGCATCGCTTTACCAACGGCCTTGAAAGTTTATATCATATATTTGATTAATTAATCGAAGTATATCAGAAAGTATTGAAACCTTAGGTAAACCCCATTGGCCGATATCATCTTATCCAGTTTATATACTATATATTTTGCAATTCTTGTTTTTACCGTCACAACATCTTCCAACATAGCTACATACCAATAATAAAACACTTTTCACATCATATACTAGCCCTATAAGATCTTATTACATGCTTAAACTATCTTATTAGCTGTTGGTTCCCATTTTCTTTACTACTATTGTAGAAAGAATGCTATTTGAACCAGTTCATAATAAACTTAATATACAAGATGAAGAGTCCTTTATCATCAAATGAAAATACCAGATTCTGAATCTCCATATTCAAAAGTACTATTTAACTAATTTTGAATTTGTTTCTAGTACAATGTAGGCAGATAATCAAATGTTGTAACGACGCTACAGATAGGTAGCTACAGTGGACTAGACTCAAGCCCGTATGGCATACCAAGTGGTAACCATATTGAGGATAGGCCAGTATACTTAGTAGACTACCGGTAGACATGAGTTGGTACAAGTGTCTACAAAGTGACCTGGTGACATAGGGTTAGACAGGGTAACCTAGGTAGACCAAAGTTACCCTACTAGGCAGGGTAACCTTC
>Ga0307513_10007999_pt1 | contig 13583 bp, 12 predicted proteins | sample 15_EM_MG_FD_202174 | JGI IMG/M metagenome (GOLD analysis project Ga0307513, IMG submission 202174) | Populus trichocarpa ectomycorrhiza microbial communities from riparian zone in the Pacific Northwest, United States - 15_EM | ecosystem: Host-associated > Plants > Roots > Unclassified | place... | reverse complement strand
AGGCACGCCAGCGGTACGGCGAGGCACCGATGGCGCCGCTCGCCGCCGTGCACGCCATCGCGACCGCGTTGCCGGCCGATGCCGTCGTGGTGGAGGAGGCGATCACCGCGGGACTCCTGTTGCGCCAGGTGCTGCGCCAGGACCGGCCCGGCTCGTACGTGCACACCGTCGGCGGCGGGCTCGGCTGGGGCATCGGAGCGGCGATCGGCACCCGGCTCGGCACCGGCGACCGTCCGGTCGTCGCCGTGCTCGGCGACGGCTCGGCCGCGTTCGGCCTCCAGGCACTGTGGACGGCGGCGCACCATCGGGTACCGGTCGCGTTCGTCGTGATCAACAATCGCGAGTACCGCACGTTGAAGGACACGCTGGACCACCGCACGAGCCGCTCCGCCGATCGGCAGCGCTACGTCGGGCTGGACCTGACCGACCCGCCGCTGGACTGGATGGCCGCCGGACAGCTGTTCGGCGTGCCGGCCGTCCGGGCGGGCGGCTGTGCGGAGCTGGCCGAGTTCGTGGCGACCGCCGGCGAGTTGACCGGCCCGCTCCTGATCGAGGCGCCCGTCACCGGGCACGGATAGAGAGAGGCGATCATGTTCCGTACGCCGCGTACCACCGTCGTCCTGGCCGCGATCCTCGTCCTGGCCGGCGCGTGCGGTTCCCGTGGGGACACCACGACTCCGGCGCCCGGCGCGCCGGACAAGGTCACCGTCGGCGTCATCGCGATCGTCGACGTGGCGCCGATCTACCTGGGTAAGCAGAAGGGCTTCTTCAGCCGGCGGAACATCGACGTGAACCTGCAAGCCGGCTCCGGCGGCTCCATCACGATCGCCGGTGTCGTCAGTGGACAGATGCAGTTCGGCTTCGCGAACGTCACCTCGCTGCTCGTGGCGCGCGATCAGGGCCTGCCGCTGAAGGTCGTCACCAACGGCAACTCGTCCACCGGCGTGGCCGGCAAGGACTTCTCCGGGGTGGTGGTCAAGCCGGACAGCCCCATCGCCTCGGCCCGCGACCTGGCCGGCCGGAACGTGTCGGTGAACAACCTGAAGAACATCGGCGACACCACCATCCGCGCCTCGGTCCGCAAGGCCGGCGGCGATCCGGCCACGGTGAAGTTCGTCGAGCTGGCCTTCCCGGACGCACCCGCCGCGGTGGCGACCGGCCGCGTGGACGCCGCCTGGGTGGTCGAGCCGTTCCTGACCGCCGCGCTCGACCAGGGCCTGCGGGTGGCGTGCTGGAACATGGTCGACACCGCACCGAACCTCACCGTCGCGACGTACTTCACGACCGAGAAGATGGTGACCGGAAGCCCGGACCTGGTCCGGCGGTTCCGCGAGGCGATGAACGAATCCCTCGGGTACGCGCAGGCGCACCCCGACGAGGTGCGGGCCGTGCTCAAGACCTACACCAAGATCAGTGATGCGGTCGGCGCGAAGATCACGCTGCCAGGCTGGTCCACCGACATCAATCGCGCCTCCATCACCCAGCTGGCGGGACTGGTACAGGGCGACGGTCTCGTCAAGAAGCCGGCGGATCTGAACGCGCTGCTGCCGTAGCCGCGCGCCGGCGCCGGTCGAGTGCCCGGCGGTGGGCGTGCGCGAGCAGCCGGTCGACGTCGGGCGTGCGGGCGGCGCTGGGATTGAGAATGCAACCCCAGCCGTGGGTGCCGTAGGCAGGGTGCGGGAGGAGCTCATCCGACCGGGCGAAGTCGATTCCCGATCGACGGCCGCGGAACTCTGCGGGCGAGTAGCCGAACCGGCGCTGAAACTCGTCGCGGCCGAGTTCGATGTTGAGCCGGAAGACGCCCGGCCGGTCGAGGCGGGACTCCTCGTCGAAGCCGGGCGTGTCGTGCTGGACGATCGTGGCGAACGGCCGGCGGCGGTCCGGCCCGACGAAGAAGAACCGGTCGCCCCAGCTCGATCGCGGCGCGCCCGATCCCTCGTCGGCCAGCACCTGCGCGACGGCGGACAGCGCGCGGATGCGCTCGGCGAGTCCGGCCACGTCCGCTGCCGCTGCCGCTGCCGCTGCCGCTGCCGCTGCGGGATCGTCGCAGTCCGCGGGAGATGTCATAGCCTCTACCGTATCGTTGAACGATCCAGTGAAGGTTTGCCCGCGTCCACCCGCATAGTGGGGCCTGAAGTCTCAAACGGACGTCCAACCTCGTCGAGCCGGCGGGGCGGGAACCCCGCCGGCCACTCTGGCTATCCGACGGTGACGTCGAAGCGGTCGACCAGCAGGTAGGTGCCCGATCGCTTGACGCCGCGCAGGGTGTGCGAGCCCGGCGGCAGTCCGCGGATGCCGTAGACGACCTGTTGGGCCAGCCGGGTGCCGTTGGTGGTGTCGACGGTGGCCCGGAGGACACCGTCCAGGAAGATGTCCACCTGGCCCTGATCGGAGTTGCGTTCCGACAGGTAGTCTATGCCGGTGCCGCTGAAGGTGTAGGTGAACGACGCGCCGTTGCCGGTCGCGTAGTGCACGTCGTCGTTGTAGTCGCCGAGACCGCGCGCGGTACTGACCGCCCAGCCGGTGCTGTAGGTCGCCACGTTGTCGTTGAATCGCTGGGTCGTGCCGGCCGTGGGATACAGCTGCGACTGCGGTACCACCTGCGCCGGCGTGTTGGGGCTGCTCCAGATGAGCTTCAGGTACGCCTCGCCGCCCTGTTCGGTCTGTTCCAGGCGGATGTCGTGGCGGCGGCCGGCGACGAGGGTCACGCTGCCTTGATCGACGGTCGGCGTGTGCGGGGTGGCGTTGTCGATGACCGGCTGCCCGTCGATCCACAGCCGTACCGTGTCATCGGACGCGGTGGTGAAGGTGTACCGCTCGGAGTATCGCGGCTGGATCGATCCGGTCCAGCGGCTGGAGAAGTTGTCTGTGCCGATCGACGGCGCCGGGGAGCCGCTGTACCGCCAGGCGTAGTTGACGACCGGATCGGTTCGGGTGACTGCCGGCGTACCGGTGAAGGTGGTGTTGGTCCAGAATTCCGCCTTGAGCCCGGATCCGGTGCCGGCCGCCGCGGGTGCGGGGGTGGTGATGTCGGCCTCGATGACGGTGGCGATGGTGTTGGTGGCGGCGCCGCTGGGCAGGAAGTCGTAGCCGTCACCGGCCGCGCGCACGCTCACCGGTGACGTGCTGCCGAGCACCCGCGCGCCGGTGACCGTGAACGGCGACCGTTGGCTGACGTGCAGGGTGCTGGCCCAGTTGTTGACGACCAGGTACAGCTTGCCGCCGGTGCGCGTGATCTTGCCCCAGGCCGGCGGGGCGACCAGGCCGGTGTAGCCCGCGCCGGCGATGGCCGCGCTGTTCGTACTCATCCAGGTGCCGACGCCGCGCAGGGAATTGGCCTGCCCGGCGGTGACCGCCCCGGTGTCGGTGGGGCCGATGTTGAGCAGGTAGTTGGCGCCGTTGCTGGTCAGGTGGGCCAGGTTGCGCACCAGCTCGGTCGGTGACTTGAAGCCGGTATCCCAGGCTGCGTAGCCCCACGTGTTGTTGATAGTCATGCAGGATTCCTGCAGCTGGGCCGACGGCGGGGAACCGGCGAGCGCCTGCTCCGGGGTGCCGAAGTCGCCGTCGACCGGGCGGCGTTTGCCCACCCGGTTGTCGAGCACGATCTGCGGCGAGATGCTGCGAACGTACCGCTCCAGATCCTCGCCGTGCTGTGCCGACCAGGGGTTCGTGGGGTTGGTCTCGGTCCATTCGCCGTCGAACCACAGCACCGCGGGGTCGTAGCTGGTGACGAGTTCCTGCAGCTGCGCCTTCATCTTGGTGACGTAGGCCGGGAAGTTCGAGACGAACTCCGGGTCGTGCCAGTCCCAGATCGAGTAGTACAGGCCGAGCTTGATGCCGTTCGCGGTCGCGGCGTCTTTGAGCTCGCGCAGGAGGTCGCGGTTGAAGCCGGATTGGTCGCGCAGGTTCCACCGGTTGACCCGGGTGGGCCACATGGCGAATCCGTCGTGGTGCTTGGAGGTGATCACGATGTACTTCTGGCCGGCCTGCTTGGCCAGCTGCACGATGGCGTTCGCGTCGAACGCGGCGGGGTTGAAGGTCGCGGCCCGCGCCTCGTAGTCGCTCCACGGGATGTTGCAGGTCCGCTTGATCCACTCGGCGTCGCGGCACGTGCCGAACTGGCCCCGGTAGATCGCGTACGGGCCGAAGTGGATGAACATGCCGAAGCGCGCCTCGTCGTACCAGCGGGTGCGCGGCGAGCTCAGTGCGTCGTCGGTGACGTAGTTGTCGCCCGGTGCGGCGGCGGCCGGTGGCGACGGCATGACGAGCGTCGCCGCTACCGCGACGAGCAACGTCAGGGCCACTCGTAGGGGTGTGGACCGCATGGTGCCCTCCAAGCCCGCCCGGACGGGCGACTAGGCTGTCAGAGGTTTCATTGGATCGAAATACTTCGATTATGTTCCCGAAACATCGGATGTCTGTCAACCATCAGGCCGGGGACCTTCGGGATGCGTACGCATGAGCTCCGGGTCGCTCCGAGCGCAAATCACGAGTGCCCACAACGGGATCCGGGTGCCGTCGTGGTCCGGCACGCGGCGCTGATCGGGCCTCGTCCATCTCGACCGGCCTAGTCCGGCAGGGCGTCCGAGTCCGTGCTGGACGCCTAAACGTTGGACCTGATCGCGGCCGGCCGGACGATCAGCGGTCGGGAACGGCGCGCCGAGACCGCGGACAGCGGACAAACGAGTCGTCGGCCGTGCGGTTACGGCCACCCGGCGCAGCTGACGTTCCGTGACAGTTCGGGCGTCCCGACGTTGTCGATTCGCGCATCGGCCGCGACGATCGTCGTCGCGTCAGACGCGGCACCTCCGCGTGGCCAGGAAGGACCGACGAAACGTGCAGCCATCCCGCTCGGAGGAGCCCGCCACTGTCGATCTCAGCGGCCGCTGCGTAGGTAACTCGTACGTGCTCATCTGTCCGGTCGGGCAGGGCGCCACCGGCACGGTGTGGCGCGGCATCGAGCGCACCTCGGGGCAGCAGGTCGCCGTCAAGCTGCTACATGAGGGCCTGTTGCGGCAGCCAAAACTGGTCACCCGCTTCGTGCAGGAGCGGACCATCCTGATGATGGTGCGCCACGAGCACATCGTCGGAGTCCGCGACCTGTTCAGTGTGGGGGAGTCCCTCGCACTGGTGATGGATTTCGTGGCGGGCGGCAGCCTCCGCGAGCGCCTGCGTGCCGCCCGCAGTCTGGCGCCGGCGGAGGCGGCCCGGCTGCTGGCCCAGGTCGCGGCCGCTCTCACCGAGGCGCACGGGCTGGGCGTGGTGCACCGCGACGTCAAGCCGGACAACATCCTGCTCCAGGCGACGGACGGCCGCCTCGACGTACGGCTGACCGACTTCGGGATCGCCCGGGTCCTCGACGCGGCCGGTCTCACCACGCCGCACGCGATCATCGGTACCCCGCACTACATGGCGCCCGAGGCGATCAGCGATGGCGACGCCGGGCCGGCCGTTGACGTGTACGCGCTGGGCATCGTGCTCTACGAACTGGTCTCCGGACGCACCCCGTACGGCGGTGAACCGCTCGCCGTGCTGCGCCACCACGTCGACAACCTGCCGGACCGTCCGGCCGGCATGCCGGATGAGGTGTGGGCGGTGATCCAGTCCTGTCTGGACAAGGATCCGGCGCGCCGGCCCCCGGCGGCCGAGCTCGTGACCACGCTGCGTGGACTCGCCCGGCGGATGGCCGGGACGCCGGCTCTGCCCGCCTCCGCGGCGGACCTGGACCCGGCGGACGGCGGGCGGCCGTACCTGCCGGTCATCCCGTCGCAGCGGGTGCGAAGCGTGGTACCTCCGGCGCCGCCGCGGCGGCGGCGCAACGGCCCGCGCAGCTGGATGTGGGGCCGCCGAGGCATGATCGTCGCGCTGGTCGCCGCCGGCCTGGCCGCCTCCGGGCTGGGTAGCTACCACGCGTGGCACCTGTACGCCGCGGACGCGGCGCCGGCGGGTGCCGCGGGCAACCGCGGCGCGGACAGCCTCGGCCCGCGGCCGGCGCCGTCCCCGGCAAGGACGGCGCCGGCGCACCCTCCAGCCGCTGCCGCCCCCGGCAACGCGACCGCGGGCCGGCCGACCGCAACCGTCCCCGGCGGGGCCGGCGTGTCCGGAGGACCGATCGGGATCGGGATCGGGATCGGGGCGCCGGTCGGGCCGGCACCGGGCGGCGGCCCGATCGCGTACGGGCCCTGGCACTGCAGTGACCAGTACACCTGGGAGGTCGGGCATCCGGTGCTCGCCAGGCCATGTCACTCGGTCGGCGCCGCCATCCGGGTCAGGGGCGACATCGAGGCGGTGCCGGGCGTCCAGGCCGACGTCGCACTGTCCATCCGGGACGCGGAGACCGATCAGGAGGTCGCCGGGCCGTACACCTGTGCGGGTCTGTTGTTCACCGACTTCGCCCCCAAACACAGCTGCGGCCCGGTGGACCTGCGGGCGCCGCGGGGCCGCCGCTACGTCGTCGTGGAGAGCTGGCGGTACACCGGACGGTCGCTGCTGCCGGGCGGAACGGCCCGAGGGCCGGAGTTCAGTTGGTGAGCATCGGGGTGGGCTCCGCGGCGCCCGAGTTCAGCGCGGCACGATTTGCTGCAATGACCAGGTGTTGCCGTCGGGGTCGCTGAAGTACACGAAATGCCCCCAGGGCTGCACGTCGACGTCGCTCGCCTCGACTCCGTGCGAGACGAGCTGCTCGCGGGCCGCCGCCGCGTCGGCCACCACGATCTGCACGCCCTTCTGGGAGCCCGGGGCCATCTCCGTGACGCCCGTGCCGAGCACGACGGAGCAGGCGGAGCCGGGCGGCGTCAGCTGCACGAAGCGCAGGTCGTCGGTGACCCGGTGGTCGTGGTCGGCGGTGAATCCGACCTGGTCGACGTAGAAGGCCTTGGCCCGGTCGACGTCGGTGACGGGAATGGCGACGAGCTCGATTTTCCAGTCCATGCCCGCACCCTAGCGAGACCGGCATGCGGATCGACGGTCAGGTGCCGAGGTATTTGAGCACGGCCAGCACCCGGCGGTGGTCCGTATCGGTGGGCGGCAGGTCGAGCTTGCTGAAAATGTTGCTCACGTACTTCTCCACCGCGCTGTGGCTCACCTTCAGGGCCCCGGTGATGCCGTTGTTGGAGCGGCCCTCCGCCATCAGCCGCAGCACCTCCTGCTCGCGCGGGGTGAGGCGCCGCATCGGGTCGTCGCGGCGACGCACCAGCAGTTGGGCGACCACCTCGGGGTCCAGCGCGGTGCCGCCGGCCGCCACCCGGCGCAGGGCGTCCAGGAAGTCCGACACGTGCGCCACCCGGTCCTTCAGCAGGTATCCCATCCCGCTGGTGTCGACCGAGAACAGATCGGTGGCATACCGCTCCTCCACGTACTGCGAGAGCACACACACCGCGATCGCCGGGTGCTGCCGCCGGATCACGAGCGCGGCCCGGATGCCCTCGTCGGTGTGGGTCGGCGGCATCCGCACGTCGACCACCACGATGTCGGGCTCGTGTGCGTCGACGGCGGCCAGCAACTGGTCGGCGTCGGGCACCGCGGCGACGACCTCGAAACCGCCTTCGGTGAGCAGCTTGGTGAGGCCGGCCCGGAGCAGGACGGAGTCTTCGGCTAGCACTACTCGCATGGGACGTACACGGTAACGGTTGTGGGGCCGCCGGGCGGGCTCGTCACCGTCAGGCTGCCGTCGACGGCCGCCGCGCGCTGCGCCAGCCCGCGCAGCCCGGTGCCGGCGCCGTCGATCGACGCGCCGCCGTGGCCGTCATCGGTGACCGTGATGATCAGCCGGTCGCCGACGCGCTCCGCCACGACCTCGGCCCGGCTCGCCTGCGCGTGCTTGGCGACGTTGGTCAGCGCTTCCGACACGGCGAAGTACGCGACCGCCTCGATGGTCGGCGAGCAGCGCCGCGCGACGTCCACCCGCAGCCGCACCGGCAGCGGCGCCCGCGCAACGACGCCGGAGAGCGCCGCGTCCAGCCCCCGATCGTTGAGCACGGCCGGATGCAGCCCGCGGACGAAGTCGCGCAGCTCGCCCAGCGCGGCCACGGCCTCGTCGTGGGCCGCGGCGATGACCTCCACATCCTGCGGTGACCGGCCGCCGGCGGCGGCCCGGGCCATCCCGAGGTTCATCGCCAGCGAGACCAGGCGCTGTTGCACGCCGTCGTGCAGGTCCCGCTCGATCCGGCGCCGTTCGGCATCGGCGGCGTCGACCAGCTCGGCCCGGCTGCGCGCCAGCGACTCGACCCGCTCCGCGAGTTCCTCGGCCTGGCCGGGGCCGAGCAGGCGCCGCGCCACGGTCGTGTCGGCCGCGGCGAGGCCGCGCGCGACCCAGGGCGCGGCGAGCAACAACGCCGCGGCGCCGCCGAGCCACAGCACGTACGTCGGCCCGGACACGCCGTCGCCCCACAGCGCCGCGAGCGGGAGCCCCGACCAGCAGAGCACGACGACCACGCCGCCGAGACCGCCCAGCAGCGGGGCCAGCAGGTGGTAGGCGAGCTGCCGCCAGGTCGATCCGGCGGTCCACGGCCGGAGGATCCGCCGCCAACCGATGCTCGGGTCAGGCCGCGGCGCGGCGATTTCGACCCCCAGCACCGCCCGGAACCGTTCCCGTTGCAGCGCGCTGAAGAACCGCACGCACGGCAGCAGCGACAGCGGACCCAGCACGGCGGCGACCACGTACAGCACGGGCAACAGCCAGTGGCCGGTCGGCCCCTTGGCGAGGCTGATCACGGCCGCCGACCACAACAGGCCGACGAGCCAGAGCACCGCGCCCGTGGTGGCGCCGAGGAACATCCCGGCCACCACGTGGAAGGTCGCCTGCCACGCCCGCGGCGACGCCAGCGGTCGCAACACCGCCACCGGGCCCGCGCGCCACGCATCCGAGGTCATGTGTCCACGCTAGATACCCCGACGCCAGGCGACCATCGGGTAAACCCACCACCCGGGGTGGGGAAAACCTCAAGCCGGTGCGGCTGGCCGCCCTACTTACCGCGCCGTCGTGCGCGGGCAGCATCAACCTCAGCGGTACGACGTGAGGGAGCGAAAGCGATGATCGAGGCACGCAGTTTGACGAAGCGGTACGGCGACAAGCTCGCCGTCGACGGGCTGACATTCACCGTCCGCCCGGGAATGGTAACCGGTTTCCTCGGCCCGAACGGCGCCGGCAAGTCCACCACGATGCGGATGATCCTCGGGCTGGACGCGCCGACCAGCGGTGCGGTACTGGTGAACGGCAAGCCGTACCGGGCACATGCGGCGCCGCTGCGCGAGGTCGGCGCGCTGCTGGAGGCCCGCTCGGTGCACCCCGGCCGCAGCGCGTACCAGCACCTGCTGGCGTTGGCCCGGACCAGCGGCATCCGGCGCTCGCGGGTCGACGAGATCATCGAGGCGGTCGGCCTGTCCGGCGTGGCGCGGCGGCGGGCCGGCCGGTTCTCGCTCGGGATGGGGCAGCGGCTCGGCATCGCCACGGCCCTGCTCGGCGACCCCCGCACGGTGATCCTGGACGAGCCGCTCAACGGCCTCGACACCGAGGGCATCCGCTGGGTGCGCGCGCTGTTGCAGAGCCTCGCCGCCGAGGGCCGGACCGTCTTCGTCTCGTCGCACCTGATGAACGAGATGGCGCTCACCGCGCAGCACCTCATCGTCATCGGCAAGGGCCGCCTGATCGCCGACACCGGCGTGGCGGAGTTCGTCCGCTCCCGGGGACGCAGCGTGGTGCGGGTGCGCACCACCCACCCGGACGCGCTCGCCGCCCGGCTTTCCGGGCCGGACGTCGCGGTCACGGTCGACCGGGGCGCGGCGCTGACCGTATCCGGGCTGACCACCGACCAGATCGGCACGGCCGCCGGCGCGGCCGGCATCACGCTGCTCGAACTCACCGCACAGCAGGCCTCGCTGGAAGAGGCCTTCATCGACCTGACCCGCGACGCGGTCGAGTACCGCGCGAACACCGTAGGAGCGTCGTCATGACCACCATCACCCTTCCCGCGTACGGCGGCGAGCAGCACGTCAGCCAGCTGCGCGTCATCCGTTCGGAATGGACGAAGCTGCGCTCGCTGCCGTCCACGATCTGGTGCCTGCTGGCCACGGCCGTGCTCGTGATCGGGGTCGGGCTGGCGTACGCCGGGTTGCGCGCCGCCCGCCCACCGGCGGATCCGTCCACCTTCGACTCCGCCGCGATCAGCCTCGCGGGGGTGCAACTGGCGCAGTTCGCGATCGGCGTCCTGGGCGTGCTGTTCATCACCGGCGAGTACGCCACCGGGTCGATCCGGGTGAGCCTGGCGGCGGTGCCCGGCCGCCTGCAGATGTTGTGGGGCAAGGCGGTCGTGCTCGGCGCCACCGCGGTCGCGCTCTGCGTTCCGGCCGTGCTGGCGTCGTTCGTCGCCGGCCAGTCGATCCTGTCGGCCCAGCACCTGGACACCGGTCTCGGCGCGCCCGGGGTGGTACGGGCCGTGCTCGGCAGCGCGCTGTTGCTGACCGCGGTGGGCCTGCTCGGCCTCGGCCTGGGTGCCCTGCTGCGGAACACCGCCGGCGGGATCTCGGCGCTGTTCGGGCTGCTGTTCGCGCCGCAGCTCGTGCTCGGGCTGGTACCGGAATCGGTGTCGGACTCCGCCTACCGGTATCTGCCGGCCCCGGCCGGTGCGGCCGTCAGCTCGGTCCACCAGGACCCCCTCGCGCTCGGCCCGTGGACCGGGTTCGGACTGTTCTGCCTCTACACCGCTGTGGTGCTCGGGCTGGCCGCGTGGCAGCTGCGCCGGCGGGACGCGTGAATCCGATGAGCCGAACACTGTGCAGCGCGATGCTCGCCGTGGTGCTGGCCGCCGCCGGCGTACTGGCACCGGCCGATGCCGGTCTGGCCCAGGTCCGCCGTGAGCGCGTCGACTGGACGGCGTGCCAGCGCAGCGCGGACGACGCCGAGGGCCGGGCGCTGGACGACTACCGCCGGCCGCGCGGGCGCACCATCACGGTCGCGATCGCCCGCAGCAAGGCCACCGACCCGGCCCATTACGCCGGACCACTGATCTTCAACCTCGGCGGCCCGGCCAACCCGGTGCTTTCCACCGTGCCGCTGGCCCGGGCGGCGATGGGCGCGACCGGCGCCAAGTTCGACATCATCGGCATGGACGTCCGCTTCTCCGGGCGCAGCACGCCGATCGACTGCGGTTGGCCGGCCAGTTGGCTGCCGCGCTCCGCCGGGGCCGACCGGGAGAGCTTCAACCGGATGGTCACGCTGTCGGAGGACCTGGCCCGCCGGTGCGCCCGGACCAACGCCGACGTGCTGCCGTACGCGTCCGCGGCCGACGCCGCCCGCGACATGGACGTCATCCGGGCCGCACTCGGGGCGCCGAAGCTTTCGTTCCTCGGCTACTCGCAGGGCAGCTACCTCGGCGCGCAGTACGTGCAGCGGTTTCCGCGGCGGGCCGGGCGGATCGTGCTCGACAGCGCGATCGACCCGGATCGCCCCGGCGTCACCATCCTGCGGGACCGTACGGCGGCCGCGCGCCGCGAGGCGGCGCTGCGGGAGTGGGCCGGACTGGCCGCGGCGCACGACGACCAGTTCCACCTCGGGTCGACGCCCGAGCGGGTGCTGGGCACGGTACACCGGGTCTACCGGGCCGCCGCCCGGATGCCGTTGCGCGTGGGCCCGTACCTGGTGGACGACACCCTGGTTCCCGGCGTGATCGTCAATCTGCTGACCGACGACAGCGCGGCGAGCGCCCTGGAACTGGCGGCCACCGTGCAGGTGCTGGTGCGGGCGGCCGACACCGGCGGCGCCGAGCCGACGCCGGCCCTCGCGACCGCGCTGGCGGGACAACTGACCGGCCGGGACTCCGCGCTGCGCAGCGCCGCGACCGCCGTGCAGTGCGGCGACTCGCCGGTATCGCGCGACGTCGAGGACTACTGGCGCGACGTCCAGGCCGCGCGCGCCGAGGCACCGCTGTTCGGCCCGCTGGGCAGCAACATCTCGCCGTGCGCGTTCTGGCCGGACCCGCCGCGGCAGCGCCCGATCCGGATCCGCAACGGCGTACCGGCCCTGGTCGTGCAGGCCGCCGGCGACGTCAACGCGATCCTGGAGATGGGCCGGGCCATGCACCGGGCGCTCGGCGGTTCCCGAATGATCACCTTGGCCGGCGCCCGCGACCACGGCGTCTACCTGTTCCGCGGCTCCGGATGCGTCGACGCGGCCGTGAACGCCTACCTCGACACGGGCAACCTGCCCGCGGCCGATCTGACCTGTGCCGGCCCCAGATGATTCACTGGCGGCGACCGGCTAGGTCGTCGTGGCGGCACCGCGATGCGGGCGGTCAGAGCGAATGGTTCCGCGACGCCGGGCGGACGTCGGCACGGAACCATTCGCCGACCTGGGGGATCAGCACCATACGCTGATGGTGGAGATACAGCCGTAGACGTCGATGACGCTCGAGCAGCTTTGGAACTTGACGCCCTCCTCGGCGTGCACCTCCATCGTCTGTAGGTCCAGAAGCACCATAGAAATCACCTCCTCTCCGGTGAGTCGGGGCCGACGGTCACGGACGTGCCGTCCGCCTCGAGGCGTTCCGATCGAACCGAGAGGAATGGGAGGGTGGCGTTCGGCTGCCCTGCGACGCGGGCCAGCGCGAGGAGCACGCCGGCGGTGCCGGTACCGAGGTCCATCGACAGCCGGTAGAGCTGATCGCCGGGAAACGCGACATGGCCCTGATAGTCCAGCCGATGCCAGCCGAGGTGGCGGACCTGCCTCGCGACCTCCGCGGGCGGGGTGCCGGCCCGGCGCCGAGCCGGTCCACAATGGAATATCACGATTCCGGCCCGGCCGTTGAACAGTCCGGACTGGGCGTAGAACCCGGACCCGGCGGCGAGGGTGATCCGCTCCAGCGCGTCCGCGTAGCGTTCGTCCGGGCGGTGCAGGAGGAACTCCTGGAGCACGAGCCCGATGCCGACACTGCCGCTGTCCAGGTACGGCATCGTCCGCCAGCCCTCGTCCACCTGCAGGGAGCCGTCGGTCTGCAGCACGCACCGGCGCAGGTCCTGGTCCAGCGCGATCGCGGCGAGGTCGAGATAGCCCTTGTCGCCGGTGCTCTCGAAGAGGCGGATGAACATCAGCGCCGGGCCGGCCGAGCCGCGGAGCAGGCCGGCGGGTGGATGGTTCCCGCCGCTGGTGGTGGCGACGCCATCGGCCGGGCCCAGGCGCGACGCGACGAGAGCGGCCACCTCCGTCGCGGCGTCTCGCAGCGCGGCGTCACCGGAGACGGCCGCGAAGTGGTGCAGATTCAGGCCGATGCCGGCGAGCCCGCCAAAGAGATCGAGCCCGAGTTGCCGCCACCGCGCCCGCTGACAGCGCCGCACCAGGGCGAGCGCCTCGTCCCGGTGACCCAGGTGGTCGAGGGCGAACGCCACCCCGTGCAGGCCGTCGTAGAAGCCGACCCGCCCGTCGGGGTCCGGTCGCCGCGCGTGGTCGAGCAACCATCGCTCGTGGCCGGGGGAACGGTCCGCGCCGGCCACCGACAGCGCGTACAGCACACCCGCGGCACCGTGCGCCAGGTTGAGGCCGCCGGTGCTGAACTGTTGGATGTCGCCGGGGAACAGCCGATCGTCGCGCTCCG
>Ga0307513_10007998_pt1 | contig 13584 bp, 12 predicted proteins | sample 15_EM_MG_FD_202174 | JGI IMG/M metagenome (GOLD analysis project Ga0307513, IMG submission 202174) | Populus trichocarpa ectomycorrhiza microbial communities from riparian zone in the Pacific Northwest, United States - 15_EM | ecosystem: Host-associated > Plants > Roots > Unclassified | place... | reverse complement strand
CATAATTTATAATTAATTTATCTTGAATTTGAATTATGTTTGTTGAATATATATATATATATATATATATATATATATATATATATATGAACAGTAAAACCCCGAAACGGCACGCCGAAACACTCCAAAACTAAAACATTCCATTTCAATTGAAAAAACGAAACACCTACCGAAACGGATTTGACAACCTTGCTCTAGGCATAGCAATCCCTTTCTTCTAAATAGGAATTTAGAAAATTTCTCACTAGTATTTCGTGTGGATCAACCCAACCTTATAAATAATTATTCAAAGTTGAAAAAGATCAGATCTTTAGTTAATAAATTCTTAAACAATTGTAGATATATCTAATAGGATCCTAGAGACTCTAAAATAATTTTATTTTCTTATTTTCGTTGCGTGCTTGGGAACCCAACAGTGGTATCAGAGTCATCGTTAGACAATTAGGGTTATTGATTGTATGCTTTAATTGTTATTGGTTTTAATTTTGAATTAACTTTATTTGCAAAATTATTTTTTCTCTCCTGATTTGTTTTTTAAATGAAAGTGTAATATTTCGGTCAAATATGGCTGGATTTCTATGAATCTGGCCGGAATCTGGTAGATGTTAAAAAAAGGAGTTTCTGGTCGATGCGCCTCCACAAGCGGTATTGCCAGCCGGTGGCACGCCTGGCCTAGTTTATAGGCTAGCATGCCATTGGCTGGTGAGGCAGTAGACCATGATTGTTACCTCGCCAGCGCCTGCTCGGCAGCAGCCTTGGCATTAGCACAAGGGGCTATCCCTTGCACTGCTGGCTGGCAGCGATAACAGTGGTTGTCGTTGCACCAACCAATGGCAGTGGACAGAGAGCCCAGTGTCATCAGTAGGGAATTAAAGATGAAGAGGGGCAGAATTGCAATTCTTCCTTGGTGTTCTTTTAGGGTTTTCGGGGGTATAATTACTAATATACCCTTGTCACTTATAATTTATTAAAAAAGGGTTTTTGGGGGCAATTTATGTATTTACCCTTGCCTTTTATTTCTTATTATATTTTGTCTTTTGAGATAAAATTACGATTCTGCCCCTCCTTATATAAAATGTTGATTTTATATTTTAAAATTGAAACACAAATTAAATTAATTATGGAATTAATTTTCCTAATAGTATTAGGATTGAATTAAAATGTTTAATTCAAAATTGAAACACAAAATAAATTAATTAGGATTTAATTACAATGTTTAATTAAATATTGTTTAGAAAAATGGTTTCTCTAAAGTAAAGAGAGTTTTTAAACCAAATTATTTTTATTTAAATGATCCTAAAATAGTTTAGGATAATAATAAGAATTTTAATATGAGTAATTTTCTTATTAAATTTTGAAAAATAATGTTTTTCAATAAAAGAATCTATATTAAATAAAATTTATTATATTTGGGAAATTGTCATATTGGATTTGAATTTAATATTTTAAGTGTTAGAAATATTATTTTAAATTGCATATAAAGCCAATAATTAGAATTGCAGCATGCAATAATTTTATTTTGCATATATAAAATGTTTTATGCATGATAGGTGATTATAGACATTAAAAACCAATGTGATTGTGTTTTTATGGTTGAATGGTTATAATTTTTATTAAATAAGGCTTGCATATCTTGTCTTATCTCTATTTTGTTTTCTGGGTTATAATTCTTTTCTCGTCTAATTCACCCTCGAATGTAACTCGAGGCTTTTTAATTAATTATGTAATTTATAAATGTATAAATTTAGATAGGAAAATTAATTTGTAATCTAAGACGAAGAAAAAAATTGACAGTGAAGGATACAACCATGGTGCTCGGAAAGGACTTATGAAGATTTGCAGTAACTACTCATGTAGAATAGAATTATATCAGTTAGAAATTTGTTTGTAACAAACCGGAATTATAGGGGTCTTTCCGTAGAAGTCCAGGAATATTTACTACTGCCTACTGCTATATAAAGGCAGATGTATTGATGAATTCATTAACTTAAAAACAGTATACAAAGTAGTATGAATGAAATTTGTAGATTGATACACATTTTATCATGGTATCAGAGCGTGGTTCACTACTGATATATCTTCCCCCTGTATCATCTCTTTCTTGATTACATTATTTCCCTATATCGTCTCTTTCTCAGTTTGTATATTTCTTCACCATCCAATCCTGCATTCTTGAATATTTCTCTGTCAATCTTGCATCCTTATCACCTTTCTCTATATAAAAAAAAAAAAACAAAATAAACATCAGCCTGTACAATCCTTCACTTGTTCTGCATTTTGATCTTGCATTCTGTTCTTGAATATATATTTTTTCCTGATAAACTTGCATTCTGATCACTTTCTTTTTCTATCATTCTTGTTTTTACATTATGAATGATAAAACAACAGAGTCAACACCCATTATCCATGTACAAACTAAAAACTCTGGATTTACAGCCAGTGTTATTCTCACTGAAACTAATTACGATGTATGGTCTCAGATCATGGAAATGCAGATTGCAAGAAGAGAAAAGCTTGAATATATTATGGGCAAAACACAACCACCACAAGATACTGATGTTTCCTATTCAAGATGGTATGCAGAAAATCAAAAGGTTAAAGGATGGTTGCTAACATCTATGTCACCAGATATCATGAAAAGATACATCCGACTATGCACTGCGCGAGAAATTTGGAATGCTTTGTCTAAAGCCTTCTACGATGGATCAGACGAATCACAACTCTTTTCAACTTAACCAGAAAGCCTTCTCCACGAAACAGATGGGTCGACCACTATCAACATATTATGGTGATCTTATGGAAATCTTCCAAGAACTTGATCATCGCGATAGAACTGAAATGAAAGACATGGATGATGTTATTACTTACAGAAGATCTGTTGAAAGATTACGGGTACATATTTTCTTGAATGGATTGGATGCAGAATTTGAACAAATCCAAGGGGAAATTCTTAGAAAAGATCTGATATTGGATCTTAAAGAAGCTTATGCTTATGTACACCGAGATGTTGTTCGCAGAGTTACTTTAAACAATGAAGTTGGAGCTGGTCATGTTGAATCATCTGCAATGATGGCACGACGAGCTAAACCTAGAATATACCGATCAACTGGCCCTACCATTGAAAAAATCCGGACATCAGAAACTCAGAACATCAGCTATGAAATTAGAAAGGCAAAATCAGAATATGTCTGCACACACTGTGGTGAGACTGGACATACAAAGCTAAAATGCAATGAACTAATTGGCTATCCAGAATGGTGGGATCCTGCTAAAGCACCTCGTAAACGAAACTTAAAACCAAATACTCATGCTTTAATTGCAGTGGCAGAACATCCTTCAACCAACATAATGTCCAGCCTCATGACTAAGGAAGAATCTGTGGCAGAACATCCTTCAACATTCAATAAGGAAGAATCTGGTAAAGTCTTTCATACTTCCACTCCTAGCAGTATAAATGAATGGATAATTGATTTTGGAGCTACTGATCATATAACATTTGACAAGTTGTGCCTTCAATATGTAAAACCATTGGAACAATATTGTCACAACCTGAATCTTGGGTCTATGCAAATGTAATTAAAACATTCACTGATGAGGAGTTTTAATTACTTATGGGTCATTGTAATTTTTCCAAAGTTTAGGGACTAAACTGAAATTTTCATAAATCAATGACCAAAATAAAATTTGGTCATCTTCAACCTCAAGACAATTCTGTCTAGATTTTTCAGCAAGGTAAAAATGAATTTCTTAACCTATAAAAATTAATTTAAACAAATTAACTCACAAATCCTTATTTGTAACAACATACTAATTAATCACCTAACATTAAACCCTTAATAATCATAAATCAATCTTAACAACATAAACTTCTAATCCTTATAAACCCTAATCTCTCTCTCTCTCTCTTTTATTTTTTTTAATCATTCCATAAACAAATCATAATTAAAAGTAACATGAGAGAGAATCACTTACTTGTTACTTCCACTTTTCTTAAACCCAAAACTCAAGATCAAAAACTGAAATCCTTGGTTTGATGAGGAGAGGGTCATGACGGCCACAAGACTTAGAAGAGAGAACAATAATTCTCTTGCAACTTTTCCTTATATACCTAGGTTAACTTAGGTTGGGTTTAGGCTGACTTGGGCTTGGGTTTGGCCCAAAAGTTTGGGTCTTACAAATATATTATATCCTCGGCAAATGGTACCTCGTTGTCTGTTAATGGGGAAGGTTCTGTCATCTTTACTGAAAATATAAGTCTTGACTCCGTATTAGTTGTTCCAACTCTTAATTATAATTTACTTTCAGTTGCTCAAATAACTCTTGCTCTGCAATGCATTATTATTTTTTGGCCTAACCTTTGTGTTTTTAAGGATATTCGAACTCGGAAGACAATTGGTTATGGTACTAAAAGGGGGAAGCTCTATTATCTGGATTTAACACCAGCAACTTGTCGTCGGTTAGCTCAAGCATTCTCCATGAATAAATCTGCTGCAAACTCTGAAATTTGGTTATGGCATAAACGTTTAGGTCACCCATCCTTTGGATATTTGAATAAATTAATGCCGAAACTCTTTGTTCAGCTACCTGACACAAATTTTAAATGTGATGTGTGTGAATTGGCTAAGAGCCATTGGGTTCCATTTCAAATTAGCATGAATAAAAGTCCAACACCTTTTATGGTTGTACATTCAGATGTATGGGGTCCAACAAATACCTGCTCTTTTAATGGTAAACGATGGTTTATTTCCTTTATTGATGATCACACATGTATGACATGGATTTGCCTAATGAAATGCAAAAGCGAAGTAAGTTCATTATTCAAACAATTTCATAACATGGTAGCCACACAATATAGTTCTGTAATACAGGTTCTCCGTAGTGACAACGGTGGAGAATTCGTTAATCAGGAGTTTAAACAATATCTAATTTATCATGGAATTGTTCACCAAACCACTTGCCCTTACACCCCTCAACAAAATGGGATTACGGAACATAAAAACCGCCATCTTCTTGAAGTTGTTCGAGCTTCTTTATTTAAAGCTCATATGTCAACTAAATATTGGGGTGAAGCTATCACAACAGCAACATATCTTATCAACCGGCTACCCTCAAGCAACTAAGAGTTTTTGGATGTACAACTTTTGTTCATCTTCACAAACCGTTAAGGAATAAGCTGGAACTGCGAGCACTCAAGTGCATATTTGTTGGTTATGCCTAACATCAGAAAGGTTATCACTGCTATCATCCACCAACTCAGAAACTCTATATCACTCTTGATGTTGTATTCCATGAAGATAGAATGTGTTACTCTACCCCTGAATCCTCAAGTCATGAGCACAACAAGGGTAACTAGCAGACGTGTTATGATGACCTATATGTTATAAGAGATAAGCATTCTAGTAATACATCTTCACATGCCATGCAAGATGGAAATAGTGAAGAATATATAGAAGCAGAACCACAACAAACTACTAGCATTGAAGAAAACCGAATAGAGGTACCGCAACAAGAAACTCAGGTACCTCAGTTGCTAGCTTCCCCCCTTCATAATGTACCAATGGATCAATTGCGTCCTGAGTTTGAATTCGTAACTGAACCTCAAGTAAGTTCTGCCCCACAGAACCACGAGAGGAAAACCCAAAACTGCGTATGAACCACTTCTCACCTCTAAACCTCATTATCCTATGAGTAATTTTATGTCCTACCATAGATTATCAAAGGATAATGAAACTTTTATGAATCAAATATCTGTTATATCTATTCCTAACAGTGTGCAGGAAGCCTTAACAGATCATAGGTGGAAAGAAGCCATGAATGAAGAAATGAGATCCCTTCAAAAAAATTCCACATGGGAAGTGGTTGAACTTCCTGTAGGAAAGGTACCGGTTGGATGTCGGTGGGTGTTTACCATTAAACATAAAGTGAATGACACCATTGAAAGGTTTAAAGCAAGGCTTGTCGCCAAAGGGTACACTCAAACTTATGGGATTGATTATATGGAAACATTTGAACCGGTGGCCAAGATAAACACTGTTTGAATCCTACTATCTCTGGCCATGAATCTTGACTGGCCCTTATATCAACTTGATGTAAAAAATGCATTTTTACATGGGGATCTCCAAGAATAAGTATATATGGAATTACCTCCTAGATGTATTATGCAAATCAAAGGAAGCACAAAGGTATGTAGATTAAAGAAATCCCTATACGGGTTAAAACAATCTCCGAGAGCATGGTTTGGGAGGTTCACTAATTTCATGAAATCTATTGGATACAAGCAAAGCAACTCAGATCATACGTTATTCCTGAAAATAGAAAAAAAAAAGTCACAGCTTTGATCGTATACGTTGATGATATGATAGTAACCGAAAATAATCCTGAAGAGCAGAAAGCATTGCAAAATCGTCTTGCCCAGGAATTTGAAATGAAATCTCTAGGTCACTTAAAATACTTTCTTGGTATTGAAGTATCAAGATTGAAAGAAGGAATTTTTTTGTCTCAACAAAAGTATGCCCTAGATTTGTTAAAAGAAACAAGTATGACAACTTGTAGTCCCGTTAGCACTCCTATAGAAGAAAACCTCAAACTGAGTATACATCCACAACAAATCTAAACTAATAAAGAACGTTATCAGAGACTAGTGGGAAGATTAATGTATCTTGCATATACCAGACCTGATTTAGCTTATGCTTTAAGTGTAATTAGTCAGTTTATGCACTCCCCAAGTGAAGAGCATATGAAAGTTGTCACTCGTATCTTGCGTTACTTGAAATCATCTCCAAGTAAAGATATTCTATTTAAAAAGGGGGACAACTTGAAGATTGACGGATATACCGATGCTGATTGGGCAGGTTCAATACAGGATCGATGATCTACATCGAGATATTTCACATTTATGGGTGGAAACTTGGTAACTTGGCGAAGTAAGAAACAAGAAGTGGTGGCTAGATCCTCAGCCGAAGCTGAATATAGGGGAATGGCCAAAGCGATATGTGAATTATTATGGATTAAAAATTTGATGCAGGAATTACAGATTGAGCAGACAAGTCCTATGAGATTGTATTGTGATAGCAAGGTGGCATGTGATATTGCTCATAACCCTGTCCAACATGATAGAACTAAGCATGTTGAAGTTAATAGACATTTTATCAAGGAAAAATTGGAAGCAAAAATTATTGAAGTTCCTCATATTCGATCTCAAGATCAGCTTGCAGATGTGTTGACCAAGGCAATATCCAACCAAGTTTTTCATACCAGTCTTGACAAATTAGGCATGAATGATATTTATGCACTAATTTGAGAGGGGGTGTTAACATTATGCTATTTTCTCCTTGCTGTTACTCATGCGGAATAGGATTATATCAGTTAGAAATTTGTTTGTAACAAACCGGAATTATAGGGGTCTTTCCGTAGAAGTCCAGGAATATTTACTACTGCCTACTGCTATATAAGGTAGATGTATTGATGAATTTATTAACTTAAAAAGAGTATACAAAGTAGTATGAATGAAATTTGTAGATTGAAACACATTTTATCATTCGATGGCTTGAGGGAATTAGTTTAGATATGTCCATAATCATCTAATTAAAATGACATGCTAGGAGTGTTAGTTTATATATAAATTGTTATGTATATCTATTATGACATGTTATGTATGAGACTCAATTAAATGATAATGAATCCCTCATTAATATATTAAGTACATGTTAAGAATATGAGTAATTGTCTTTCAATTTTATAAGCATAAAACCATAGTTTTATTCATGGATAACTTGTTGGAGTCATTCAAGGTTACCGTTAATCGAAAATATTTAATGCTATAAAATTAGGTTATATTTAACTAACCTTTATGATTTGGATGAGTCATTCATGACCATATGAGGTTAAAGGCATGAGTTAGGCAAAACATATAAGATATATTTAGACAAAGAGTTGTTACCTAACTGATCTACGAGTCACATAGAGACGTGATTGATAATATATGTTATATACCTAATTTAATTTATTTTAATGTGATGTTGTTGGAATCTTTAAAGGCTTATTACATATATCTTATTTATACTAAGATGTGAGCAATAAAGCTTTAAGTATAAATAATTAAACATTGACATCAACAAAACTTGATTTATTGTATTTTAAGTGTTTCAACAAGTAATTACCCAACATTGTTTTAGTTTAAATTTAATATACTATATGATTAGTATGTTTGCTAGGATTGAGTGTCAATCTCTTATACAACTTTGGATATATGCTTAGCATGTATACTGGAATCTTTATATGATACTTGATTTTAATTGCAAGTTTGCCATTATATAACAAATTACATGTTTAGAAACTAAACTTGCATGAACACTAGTCTAATTGTTAGACAACTAATTTGACTAGTATGTGCTTGTAATGATAAACTAAACAATTCATGCTCATTCATTCGTATAGTTTGTAGTAATATTTGGATAACAATTATCACTAATTTGTTACTCTTTCTTTCTATCAACTCGGAGAAGTCACCATAACTATACCAAGTCAACATGATATTTTGATTCATAGGTACCTTGATTGTGGATTCAATCTTGTAATGTTAAGTTCTCCATAAATAATCATTATTATATTATATAGATTGTAAATAGCTTGTTTAAAATCATCCCTGTGGACCAACACACATGGAGCCTAGCTATTCCTAAACGAAATAGAAAGAGCTTTCATCGATGAACGTATGATGCTTCCTGATGAAGTCGGTTCCAAAGCCATTAAAGACCACTTATTAAAGCTTATGGTGACCCAACACATAGCAAGATATTTGATTCGATAATTCGCTCAAAAACTTGTAAAACAAACAACAATAGAGAAACTTTCAAAACTTAATTTTATTGAATGATAATTGATGACCAAATGCCTATAAATAGCTAGTTTGTCCTGGACAAATAAGGACAAAATAGGAAAATTAAAAATCACCCACAAATCCGAAATATTCAAATGTATATAGAAATCAAGGAAACGATAAGTAGGAAAGATGTAATTCCTCAACAGAAACAAGCTATTTATAGTTAAGCAGATCGAATCATAAAAAAAATAAAAAGCTTGAAAGTAGATCCTTAAGAGTGGATTTTGATTTCGAAAACAAGTTCTGACATCTTTGTGATCACCACCAAGCTTCAGGTCTCTTAACTAGCCTTTTGGATGGAGCCATTCAGACACTCGAATCAAATATTATGGTTTCTATGATCATTTTCGGTTTTGTTTTATTTTTATTATTTTTTTCTGATTTTTTTAATTTAATCAGTTTATCGGTTTTTTTATTTAATTCTATATTGTTTCGAAACTTTTGTGTGTCTGTCCTTTCTATATCGAATCTAATCTATAAACTTATCAGCTAAACATGCCATACCACAAAGGGGATCATGCGTGATACCTCAATGCTTGTAAATACATAAATATATATATATATATAAGAAACTTATCTCTTTTTTAAAAAATAAATAAAAATAAATTCTAACAGATACAATTTTGGAATCTAAGTATAAACTGTTTAAACTAACTTAGGCTTCATAAATTCAAAATATCTGTAATATTGGCTTTTGTCTCTTATTACCCATTGGACTGCAGTCTTTCTTTCATTCTTTTTTCTCTGTTCAAAGTTAGTCTTAGGGGACGCGTGGCCAGTTTGCCAAGTAAGGATGCAAAGTCAATCCAGGAGGATATGTGGTGGCTAGCCCACCAAAGGAGGAAACAAGGTCTATGCACGGGGAAGTGTAAGGTTAGGTTAGTCTAGGAAGACGCATGGCTGGTCCATAAAGAAAGGACACAAATTTAGCCCAGGTCTGTGTACGAGGGAACGATTGACTGGTCCTGTTGGGGAGGATGCAGAGTCCTATAGACAGACATCTCAAGTCCAATCTAGGGAAGCATGCAAGATGAAATCAAATTTCATCCCTCACCAGCATAACTAAAAATATATGTCTAATAAACCATTTAGGTGGTGGTCCAGTAGTAAAAACTTAAGATCAAGAAGTTTGCTCCTTCTGTGGTCTCAGGACGTTCGAGCCCTGTGGTTACTCATATCATATGATGGCCACTGAAGGCTTACATGGTCGTTAATTTCAAGGCCCGTGGGATTAGTCGAGGTGCGCACAAACTGGCCCGGACATCCACGTTAAACTAAAATATATATATATATATATATATATATATATATATATATATATATATAACGTAACTATAAGAAAGCTTAATTTGAGTTTACTTTTTAATGATTATAAATTTGAGTCTCATCAAGGCTATTGGAAACTTATATAATCGTTAACTTCAAGACTCGTGGAATTAATTGAGATGCACGCAAATTGATCTGGATACCAAGTTAATAAAATAAAATTATAAATGCTTGATGTATTTTTGGGAAAATTTATTAGCTAAGAAACAAGGACATGGACACGAGATAACGGTACAACACAATATTGATATGTATATGGGTTAATTTATTTAAGATAGTGAAAACTCTATAAAAATAAATCATGCACTATATTTCCCAACCAATCTAATATTAAAAAAATAAATCATTTAAAAAATTAAAGGAAAAAAAAACATATCTGGTCGATGGGTAAACTTGTCAAACCTGTAAGTCAGGTAACCCAAGCTAGCACATCAAACTTGTGAACTAGGTTATGGACTCCACTGGAATTATAATTTGTTTTTTTCAAACTATTTTTTATTTAACTATATGATAATAAAAATATGCAATCATAAAATTAAACACCAACTCAATACTGAGATTTTTTTAGATCATGATAACCTTATAAAAAGCAAAATGAAATCAATTATGAAATTGAATTCCCAATTAATCCATTATCTATGGATGGAATTGGAAAAAAATTTATTAAAAAAAGAAAAAAAAGTTAAACTTGCCAAATCCATGAACCACTAATCAGTCAAATCTATAAATAAGTCCATGGACTTTATAAAGTTTAATAAAATAGATTTTTTCTAAAACTATTTTTTTTAACTATATAAGAAAAAAAATAGAAGATAAAAAGTCAAGTTCAATTAAAAACGAAGAAGAAAGAAGATACCCAACGAAACTTATAAATTGGGACAACTTGGGTTAACTTGGCAAACTCATAAACTATATTAAATCTATAAAAAGAAAAAATAAAACAAAAAAAATTACAAAACTCAATTATCCCAATATTAAAAGATGGAATTGACAAAAAAATTAAAAAAACAATCATAACAAAAATTCAATAACGAAAAAAAAAGCAAAACATTATGGATTATTAATGTAATCTATGGTGCAAAGAGTGTGAGTGATTAATAATAATTTCCCTATACCCTTTAGTTTTTGTTTATATATATTGGTTTTTTTTTATCTTTCATCTTGTATATATCTAGAATAATTTATCTTTCAAAGTGAATTTGTTAAATTTATATTTAACTATATGATAGTCATGTAAAACTCAATATTTATATGTACTTAATATTAATTTTCCATTGATATTAACTATAAATATTAATTGGAAATAACAAAATATTATATTTTTAAATTAATAAGATCCTCAAACCTCCTTCCAACCTAATAGGGAAAATTTTTTCCTTACCACCCCGAACTTGATTAATATGGAATAGAGGTAGGAGAGTATGATCCAATATTAACAAATAAAAAATATTAGGATTGTGTTTGGTTAATATTCTAAATAAGGATGTTTATGGATATAGTGAGTCGAGTTTTAATCTATAATTATATCCAAACCCAACCCATTCAATGTTTTTGAATATAAATGGGTTGGATAAATTGGGTTGGGCTAAAAGTTTTATGAATATTGCAAATATTCACGGGTTTGGTGTATTAATTTTCTTATTCTTTGACGATCCTTAAAAAAATATCGGGTTGTAATTATTGGAACTAGATAAGAATTCTAGAATACATATATTAAGGATAATATAAAAACTATCACAATTTACAAAAACAAACTAAACAAAACAAAAATCACGGTCAAGCATTTTATCAAACAGTTAGATTGTAATATGATACAAATACAAATTAGTAGAAAGAGACTACAAAATATTAATGGGTTTATGATTTGACTAAAAAAAAATTCAATCTGAATTCTTGAAATTTTTATTTATTTTCTCATAATTTCTTGATTACCAAATAGAAAAAATTAGAATTGTAGATCAAAATTCAGAAGTTCATTACTTGAGAAGAGCATCAGTTGGATGGGTAAGAGACAAAAAAAAATTGATAAATAATTAAGAATATGAAGTTCGAAGGGGAGAACTAAAGGGAAAGAGATTAAAAGAATGAGATATGGTTGTGAGTGTGAAGGTGAAAAAGGATAAAAAATGAAGATAAAAGGGAAAATACTATTTATATAAAAGATTAAGTTATTTATATTGGATTATACGAATTGAGTGAGTTTTAAAAATCTCATCCCGCAACTAATTCATGATATTCATTTATTAAAATTTTTAATCCACTATCATCCATAAATATCCACACTATCTAACTTTAATATAATACAAATAATACAAATGAGTCTATATTTTTTTTTAACATCCTTAATTTTAGAATAAATATAAAAAAAATAAAAATATTTTATTGGAATGATAAAGATTAATATATAAAATAAATCTATTTGAAGAGGTACAAGAGAATAAATCCTCTCTGTCTCCATTAAGATTAAGATTAGGGATGTTTCAAAAAAAACAACCAATTAAAAAAACTAATAAAAAATAATTTAAAAACTAAACCAAAATAAAAAAAAATATCCAAACAAACCGACTCAAAAAATAATAATAAAATATTTGGTCTATTTTGATTTTAATTTAAAAAATTTAAAAACGATTGAACTGAATCAGTTCAACCAAACTTGAATTAAAAGTAAAAAATATGTATAAAAGGAAGTTTCACCTAACCCTAAATAACTACTGAGCACAGCCACCTCCACCTCCACCTCCACCTCCCCCCTTCTCTCTCTTGTTCTCTCCCGTGGTTCTATTTTTCTGAGCTTGACAGTTGTCGCTGCCAGTAAATTCAGTTGGCTGCTCGGTGTGGTACCAAATCAATACTTATTTTCTTAAGTTGGTCAAGGGCTTCATCAGGATCCACCTCTAAAGTCGGTTCGTCCAAAACCGAAGACACTGACACCCTTTATCTCCAGTCTCTATCGCCCTGATCTGCCAATCTTTAGCGTCGGCAGCCTCCACCTCTAGTTTCCGCCTCTCTAAAATCCAAATGAACAATGATCTATCAATATTTTTGTTACTAACTTGTTGGTTTTCTTGCTGACTTAAATTTACACTTATTGGATTGGTTTTTGGTTGGGGTTGAATTTGTCCACTATAAATTTATTTTTTGAACATGTTATGGTGATAACTCTAAATGCTATGCGGTTGTATGCTGTGATGCAATGCAACAACAATGAAGACAGGTTAGACTTACGGAGAAAATAAAATTCAGTATGTGTAACCTTTTGAATGGCATACACATTTTCTTCTTGGAATCCCATTTCCAGGCTGACAGAAGGGGTTCGATAGCGAAAAGTTACCAGACTATAGTGCATGCAATAGGTAGTTCCGATTGCATGATGAACT
>Ga0307513_10007996_pt1 | contig 13587 bp, 15 predicted proteins | sample 15_EM_MG_FD_202174 | JGI IMG/M metagenome (GOLD analysis project Ga0307513, IMG submission 202174) | Populus trichocarpa ectomycorrhiza microbial communities from riparian zone in the Pacific Northwest, United States - 15_EM | ecosystem: Host-associated > Plants > Roots > Unclassified | place... | reverse complement strand
GTCGGCGTGCTGCTGGCCGCCATCGGGATCGGCGGCATCCTCGCCTTCCCCGCCGCCCTGGCCATCGTCGGCGTCTCCCGGCTCTACCGCTCGGTCGGTCTCGGCCTGTTCCTGTGGGGCCTACCGCTCGCCCTCGCCGCGCTGGTGCCGTACCCGGCCGCGGCGATCGCGCTCTTCGCCGTGGTCGGGATCGGGAACGCGCTCCTCGACGTGAGCGCGTTCAGCGCGCTGCCCCGCGCCGTACCCGGACACACCCTGCACACGGCCTTCGGCGTGCTGGAGTCGTTGCTGCAGATCGGGATGGCGATCGGGGCGGCCGCCGCCGGGGTGTTGCTGGCACTGCTCGACCCGCGGCTCGCGCTGCTCGTCGTGGGCCTTTTCCTGCCGGTCGTCGCGCTGGTCGCAGCGCCGATGCTGCGCCGGTTCGACACCGGGCTCGAACACCACGAGGTCGAGGTCGAGCTGCTGCGGCAGCAGCCGGTGTTCGAGTCGCTGCCGATGCCGGTGCTCGACAACCTCGGCGGCCGGATGCTCCCCGTCGAGTTCGAGACCGGCGAGGTGATCATGGCGGAGGGCGACGAGGGCGATCGCTATGTGCTGATCGTCGACGGCGAGGTGACCTTCAGCCAGCGCGGCTCCGTCATCAACTCGCTGGGGGACGGCGCCGCATTCGGTGAGATCGCACTGGTCCACGACGTGCGCCGCACCGCCATGGCCGTGGCTGCGACGACGGTCCACGCCCGCACCCTCGACCGGGACGCGTTCCTCTCCGCCCTGGGCTGCGATCCCCGGGCGCGCGCGGTCGCCGATGCGACGGCGGCGGAGCGGCTGGCACGCGACGCGGACGGCTGACCTACGCGACGAGCAGAAGCACACTGATCGCCACCATCACCGCGGCGGTGGCCCCGTGGATGCCGTAGGCGGCCGCCCTGGGGCCCTTGCTGCGCAGCACGATCAGCGCGTCGCCCATGGGGATGACAGCGGCGGCCAGCATGAACCAGCCCAACAGGTGGGGTGACGCTCCTGCCAGCAGGATGAAGATGAACAGCCCCGATGCGATGTCGCGCACGGACTTGACGGAGAGCCAGGCCCGGAAGTTCGGGTCCTCGGTCGGCGTGTCCGGGATGCCGAAGCCGCCCGCGGCCTGCGGTGCCCAGAGGGCGCGTACTCCGATGATCATGATGCCTGCGCCGATCAGTCCGGCGAGCACGTTGGCGACGATGGTGAGCATGGGTTGCGTTCCTCTCCCGATGGCAGCGCCCCGGAGCTGAATCTAGCGGCGCTAGTAGTGATAGCGACAATAGATATAGCTATGGCCAGATGTCTAGCGTTGCTAGAATTTCGGGGTGTCCGCCGTCAACGAGCGCCGTGAACGTGAACGCGCCCACCGTCATCAGCTGATCATCACGGCCGCGCGCGAACTGGCGGAGACCGAAGGGTGGGAGGCCGTCACGACGCGACGGCTGGCCGACCGCGTCGAGTACAGCCAGCCGGTGCTGTACCTGCGCCGCGCGCGCCAGGCCGCCCCGGAGTCGGGTCAAGCCCTGCGTGCCGTCTGCCGCGCCTATCTGGAGTTCGCGGACGAGCGGCCCGCCCTCTACCAGGCCATGTTCGTGATGCCCACCGACCTGAAGTTCGCGAGCACCGAGACGTTGCCGCCGCTGCGGGCCGGGTTCGACGAGTTCGTCAGCTGCGTCCCCTCGGACAACGAGCAGCGCGAGCTGTTCGCCGAGGTCGTCTGGGCTCGATCTCCTCGTCACCCAGATCGCCGGCATCCCGGCGGGCTGCCCGCAGGTCGGCGGTCAGGATCCCTCGGCGCGGGTCTTCAGGTTGTCGAGCCAGGCCTCCAGGCCGAGGCCGAGGAAATGCGTGGCGAGCGGGACGTCCTGCTCGATCTGCGTGCCGGAGTGGGTCTCCTCGGTGACGACCCGGGTGCCGACCGGGACCTCGGTGAACGTCCAGACGTGGACGCCCTGGTCGATGCGCAGGCCGGGCCCTTCGGCGGGGCCGGTCCAGCGGATGCACTGCTGCGGCTCGACCTGCTGCACCGTGGACGTGATCTGCAGCGTGGTCGCCGGGCTCAGAGGCGTGGCCGGGACCGGTGAGGTCCAGCGGAACTGGGAACCCGGCCGCAGCGGGCCGGCATCGAGGCGCTCGTTCGTGAGCACCGCCTGCTGCCACTGGGGCCAGGAGGCGAAGTCGGTCTGCGCGGCCCAGATGGCTGCCGGCGAGGCGGCGATCACGCGCTCGGTCCGGTAGCGGATCTTCGCGGCCGGGTCGACGCCCTGGCCGTCGCAGGTCGGTGCCTCGGCAACGGGAGCCGCGGTGGGGGCGGCCGGTGCGGGCGCGGCGGCCGGTGTCGAGGTGCAGGCGACGGACAGTGCGCCGGCGAGGACGACAGTGGCGGCGCGAAGGGCAATGGTCGTGAGCGACGAAGGCATGGGATGTCTCCAGACGGATTCAGTGGTTCGATCGGCTAACACTCGTAAACTTAGCTACTTAAGTCGATCGTGTCCAGTGCTCAGCCGCGGCGGCCCGCTGGCTACGCTCGCGACATGAAGCCGGACGGGAGGCGGCGCACGCCCAACCGGCGTGGTGAGGGTGGCCTGCTGCGGGCCGACATCGTCGGCGCGGCCTCGGAGATCGTCGACGAGACCGGCGGCGTCTCGGCGGTCACGCTCTCGGCTGTCGCCCGTCGGATCGGGATCGCGACACCGTCGATCTACCCGCACTTCCGCAACCCGGACGCGATCATCCTCGCGCTGCAGGAGCGGGACTTCGCCGCGCTGCACGTGGATCTCGACGCGGCGGTGGAGGGCGCCGGCGCCGACCCGGTCGGCCGGTTACGCGCGTTGTGCACGGCGTACCTGGAGTTCGCGCGCGAGCGGCCGCAGCAGTACCAGCTCCTGTTCGGCGGCATCTGGAACACCCGTCAGGCGGTGGCCGACTCGGCGATCGCGACGGCTGATCTGGCCGAACTGGGGCAGGCGTCGCTGCAGCGGCTCACCGGGCTGCTCCGCGACTGCGTCGACGCCGGGAGCTCGCTGAGCGCCGATCCGCAGGGCGACGCCATCGCGTTGTGGGTGGGCCTGCACGGCCTCGCCCACCAGCGCATCGTCTCCATCGCGATGGACTGGCCGGCCGACATCGAGGAGCGGCTGGTGCGGGAGCTGGCCCGGCTCCGGGATCAGCCGGGCTGAACCGGTGCGCGGATGCCGTCGAGCACGATATCGACGGCGCGCTCGCGCTGCGCGGCATCGCGGTAGATCCCTCCGGTGACGGCGAAGAACAGTCGCAGGACGTCGTCGGCGTCCACGTCGGGGCGCACGGCGCCGGCGCGTTGTGCGCGCTCGACGAGTGGCTCGGCGATGCTGTAGATGGCGGCACGGCTGGGCTCGTACGCCGCCGACTCCCGGGTGAGCACGGTCGTCAGCACGTGCTTGGTTCCGAGGTGCGTGACGAACTTCCGCAGCCAGGCGACCAGCGCGGCCCACGGATCGGGCTCGTCCAGCGCCTCGCCGTAGCGCACCAGCTCGTCGACGAGGGTGAGGTAGACGCACTCCATCAGGTCGGTGCGGGTGGGGAAGTTGCGGTAGAGCGTGGCCACGCCGACGCCGGCGCGGCGCGCGATCTCGTCGATCGACGCCTCGGCGCCGAGCTCCCCGTACACCTCGGTGGCGGCCGCCAGGACGGCGTCGAAGTTGCGCCGTGCGTCGGCGCGGTGCGGTCGGCGGGCCGCGACGACTTCCGACGGTCGCATGTCGCCTCCTAGAACTGATAGATGAGTTCCGGTAAAGTGAGAGATCTGTTATCAGTATAGGAGTAGATGATGCCCAGCACCCTCACCATCGGCGACGAGCTCGTCGTGTCGCGCATCGGCTTCGGCGCGATGCAGCTCACCGGCATGCAGGTCTGGGGTGACTACCCCGACCGGGACGGCGGGATCGCGCTCCTGCGCGGGGCGGTCGACGCCGGGGTCACCTTCATCGACACCGCCGACGTCTACGGCCCGCACAGCAACGAGCTCCTCATCCGCGCGGCCCTGCACCCGTATCCGGACGATCTCGTCATCGCCACCAAGGGCGGGTTCGTGCGCGGCGGCTACGACTATTCGACCCTCGACGCCGTGGGCAACCCCAACTACCTGCGGCAATGCGCGCACACCAGCGCCCGCCGGCTCGGCCTCGAGCAGATCGACTTGTACTACCTGCACAGCGGCCGGGCCACGGACACGCCCTTCGCCGACCAGGTCGCCACCCTCGCCGAGCTCCGCACCCAGGGGTTGATCCGACACGTCGGGCTGTCCAACGTGACCGTCGACCAGCTGCGCGAGGCGCGCGACATCGTGCCGATCGCGGCGGTCACCGCGCTGTACAACGTCGGGGTACGGGCCGGCGCGGACCTCCTCGCCGAGGCCGAGGCAGGTGGCGCGGTGTTCTCCCCGTGGCATCCCGTGGCGCTGAACGACGCGGGTGATGGTCCGCGGCTGGCCGCGGCTCTGCAGCCGATCGCCGCGCGGCACGGCGCCACGACCGCGCAGATCGCACTCGCCTGGCACCTGCACCGGTCCCCGGTGTCCCTGCCGATCCCCGGCACCACGAACCCCGCGCACCTGCGGGAGAACCTCGCCGCCGCCGCGATCGAGCTCTCCGCCGAGGAGGTGGACGTCATCACCGCACTCGTGCCCGAGCCGGTGCCCGCCTGAATCAGCTGTCGAACGTGATGCGGACGGAGACGGGATCGGACTGGAGCGCGCGGAAGGCCGCCCGGGCCGCGAGGCGCGCGAGGGGATGCCGGGCGAAGCTCTCCGCACGGGCGGTGACGTCGTCGTTGTCGACGAAGGCTGCGGTGCCGGTGTGCCAGGTGTCGCCGTGGCGCAGCCGCACCCGGGGATCGGCGGTGATGTTGTGCGCCCAGCCCGAGCGTCGACCGTGCTGGGAGATCACCCAGGCGCCGGCCGGGTCGACGGTCGCGGTGATGGGGATGCGGCGGGGAGCGCCGCTGCGGCGTCCGGTGGTCTCCAGCTCGGCCATCAGCGTGGATCGGATGCCGGCCCGTTCGAGTAGGCCGACGAGCGGGTTGGCGACGTGGCGGCCGACAAGCCGTTCAACGCGGAACTTGGTGACGGACATGGCTTCCTCTCGGGTCAGCGACGGCGCGCGCGACGGCGCAGACTGATCGGTCTATCGCTGTGGTCGACCGTACACGGCGGTGAACCGATCGGTCTATGCTCGGCCTGTGGCGGACGGTCCGAAGCAACGACTGCTGACGTCGGCAATCGCGCTGATGTGCGAGCGCGGTGTGCACGCGACCGGGCTCACCGAGCTGCTCGCGCACTCCGGTACCGCCCGCGCGTCGATCTACCAGCACTTTCCTGGTGGGAAGGCTGATCTCTTCGAGCAGGCCACGTATTCGGCCGGGCGCACCATCAGTGCGGTGCTGGCCGAGTTGATCGCGACGCGTGAGCCGGTCGAGGCTGTTGCTGGGATCGTCGACTACTGGGCCGGGGTTCTTCGGGGCAGTGACTTCGCCATGGGGTGTCCGATCATGGCTGCTGCTGAGGCCGGTGAACCCGCGATCGGGGCTGCTTCGTCTGCTGTGTTCGACGATTGGGTGGGGCAGATCGCTTCCGCGCTTGTCTCGCGTGGGGTCTCTGACTCGTATGCCCGATCTCTCGCGGGGGTTGCCGTCAGTTCTGTCGAAGGTGCCATTGCTCAGTGCCGGGGGGCCCGATCTGTTCAGCCGCTCGATGACGTTCGGGTCGTGCTCACTCGTGTCATCGGTGCAGCAGTTACCGGTCGAGGTGTGCCAGCAGAGCTTCGTTGATCGCCCCGGGGTCCTCGATCACGGGGAGGTGGGCAGTGCGGGGCACCACCACCAGCTTCGCCCCCGGGATCCGGGAGGCGATGAGTTCCAGCAGATCAAGAGGCGTCGCGGGATCGTCCGCGCCGGCGATCACGAGCGTGGGGACGGTGATGCCGGCGAGCCGGTCGCGCACGTCGAACGTGCCGATCGCTTCGCAGCACGCGGCGTAGCCCGAGGCGGAGGTGGCGCGGAGCATGTCGAGCACGCGCCGCTCCTCGTCGGGCCGTTCCTGCGCGAGCCGCGGGGTGTACCAGGTGCCGAGCCGCGACGCGACCATCGCCGCGGTGCCCTGCTCCCGGACGGTCGCGGCTCGGGCCGGCCACGACGGCGGATCGAGGAACTGCGCGGCGGTGGCGATCAGGGTGAGGCTGAGCAACCGGTCGCCGTGGTCGATCGCGAGCTGCTGGCCGATGGTTCCGCCGAGCGAGACGCCGACGTAGTGGAACTGCGAGATGCCGATCTCGTCGGCGATCGCCAGCACGTCGTCGGCGAGACCGGGCACGGTGACTGCGCCTTCAGGTGACGGCGAGCGGCCGTGGCCGGGGAGATCGAAGCGGATCACCCGGAACCGATCGCGCAGCGCTTCGGCCTGTGCGTCGAAGAGATGGAGGTCGGTGCCGAGCGAGGGCCCGAGGATCACTGGAGGGCCCGAACCGTCGACGTCGAAGTGCAGCGTCACGCGCACAGGCTAGGCGAGGGCACTGATATCTACCAGAAGCAATGCGTGGTTGATCGAGACCTTCTGCATATGATTGATGTCATGGAGCTGCGGCACCTGCGGTACTTCGTGGCCGTAGCCGAGGAGAAGCACTTCGGCCGGGCCGCCATCCGCCTGCACATCGCGCAGCCGCCGCTGTCGCAGCAGATCAAGCAGCTGGAGAACGAGCTCGGCGTGCAGCTGCTAGCCCGCACCACGCGGCGGGTCGAGCTCACGGCGGCCGGTGAGCGCTACCTCGAACGGGCCCACGCGATCCTCGCGGCCGTCGACACCGCGGGGGAGGAGGCGCTGCGCGTCGACGCGGGGGAGATCGGCCGGCTCGCGATCGGGTTCACCGGCTCGGCCACCTACCAGCTGCTCCCCACGCTGGCACGCGTGCTGCGCACCGAGCTGCCCGGGATCGAGCTCGACCTACGCGGCGAGATGCTGACCCCCAGCCAGGTCGACGGCCTGGTCGACGGCACCCTCGACATCGGGTTCCTCCGCCCGCCCGTCCGCAATCCCGACGTCGACGTGCGGGTGCTGCGGCGGGAGCCGCTGATCGCGGTGCTGCCGGACGGGCATCCGCTCGCCGACCAGGAGAGTGTCCGCCTCACCGACCTGCGCGACGAACCGTTCATCACCTACCCCTCGCAGCAGCGCTCGGTCGTCTACGACGCCGTGATCGACGCCTGCCAGCGCGCCGGGTTCAGCCCGGTACTCGCCCACGAGGTGCGCGAGACGTCCACGCTCCTGGTCTTCGTCGCCGCCGGTCTCGGCGTCGCCCTGGTGCCCGCGTCGGTGCAGCACATGCTGATCACCGGGGCGCGGTTCCTCCCGCTGGCCGGCACGACGCGCGAGGTCGAGCTGGCCGTCGCGACCCGGCGCGGCGACCCGTCGCCGCTGGTGGCGCGGGTGCGGTCACGGGCGGAGATGCTGATCGGCGGCGGCCGCCCGGTCACCGTCATCAAGACTTGACAGCTATCAATAAGCACGAACCTTGTATTTCCCTCGACGTGATCGAGCGTCCATCGTGAGTGGACCCGCCGACGAAGGCCCGTCGGCAGCGATCGCCGAGGAGAGCCATGACGCCGTTCATGATCGCGGTCCAGGACCTCGTCGAGGGTGGTGACCACACCGAGCCCGCGACCGCGTCGAGCCACGAGCGCAGGCTCGCCGAGGCCACCGACGAGCAGATGATGATCCGCTCGCTGGCCGAGCAGCTGGTGTCCGAGGCCAACGCGATCCTGCGCGAGCACGGCCCGGTTGTGGACCTGACCGACGAGTGCGGGCCGGGTGCGCTCGCCTTCACCCTGTCCTACTGCGACCGGTCCGCGCGGCTGCAGACCAGCATGTCCGGCCGCTCCGCGATCGCGCGGCTGACGACATCGGCCGACCGCGACACCGACCCTCGCACTCTCGCCGGCGAGGACGAACTGCAGGCAGTGGTGCTGAGCCTCATCGCCCCGCGACCCTGAACCAGGAGACGACCGTGCAGTACGAGTTGCGCTACCAGGTGCTCGAGCCGAAGCGGCAGAGCTACCAGAACGTCATCGACCGGTTCGGCGACCAGCCGGCCAGCCGCTACCTCGAAGCCACGCTCGACGTCGAGCCGCGGGAGAACTTCCACTACCGGCCGACGTGGGCGCAGGACCGCGAGCTGTACGACGCACGCTTCAGTGCGCTGCGGCTGACCGATCCCTACTCCTTCACCGATCCGCGGCAGTACTACTACACGCCGTACGTGACCAGCCGGGCCGCGATGCACGACGAGTTCGGCAAGTCGCTGGGCTACCTCGAGGACCGCAATCTGCTCGCGCGGCTGCCCGAGGGCTGGCGTGCGGTGCTGGGCTCGGTGATCGTCCCGCTGCGGCACCTCGAGTCCGGGGCGCAGCTGGTCAGCGTGGCCGGCGCGCGGTTCGCGCACGGCACGTCGATCGAGCAGTGCTGCACGTACGCGGCGTTCGACCGCATCGGCAACGCGCAGATGCTCTCCCGGGTCGGCATCGCGGTCGGCACCGGGACGGACGAGGTGCTCGTCACCGCGAAGCGGGAGTGGCTCGACGCCGCCCACCTGCAGCCGCTGCGCCGGTTGATCGAGGAGATCATGATCGTGGAGGACTGGGCGGAGGGCGTGCTCGCCGTAGACCACCTCGACAAGCTGGTCTACCCGCTGCTCTACACCGCGCTCGACGAAGCCGCGCTGCTGAGCGGGGCCGGCAGCTACAGCCTGATCGCGCAGCACTTCGCCTCCTGGTTCACCAACCAGCGCCGCTGGCTCGACGCGCTGCAGACCGTCTGGCAGGCCGATCCGGAGAACGGCGCGGCGAACACCGCCCACCTCGACCGCATCGCGACGACGTGGCGTGACCGGGCGCTGGAGGCCGTGGAGCCCCTCGCCGTCGTCATCGACAAGCAGGTACCCGAGGCCGGCGCCGTCGCGGCACTGGAGGGACTGCGATGAGCGGCACGTTGCGCCAGGTCGGCATCGACATCCAGGAGTCCGAGGAGAACCGGGCCCTGATCGACGCCATCAAGCAGGACAACCCCGATCTGACCGTCAGGCACCTGCCGGGGCTGGTCAAGGTCCAGAGCTCGGGCCAGATCGTGATCAACCGCGAGACCGTCGAGAGCCACCTGGGGCGGGAGTGGGAGACCGGCGAGTTCCAGCTCGCGATCGTCTCCTACGCCGGCAACTTCTCCGAGTGGGACGACGACCAGATCATCGTGAAGTGGGAGCACTGAGATGTCGATCGACAAGCCCGAGGCTCGGGTTCGCCCGAAGAAGCTGCCGCTCAAGCAGCGCTACTCCCTGCTCACCCGCGATCTCGACTGGGAACCGAACTACGTCACCCGCGAGCAGCTCTACCCGCACACCTCCTACGAGGGCATCGTCGTCCACGACTGGGACGGGTGGGAGGACCCGTTCCGGCTGACCGTCGACGCGTACCACAAGTACCAGGCCGAGAAGGACAAGCGGCTCTACGCGGTGCTCGACGGGTTCGCGCAGAGCCAGGGCCACCTCACGCTCTCCGACGCGAGCTACCTGAACGCGATCAAGCTGTTCATCCAGGGTGTGACGCCGCTGGAGTACGCCGCGCACCGGCACTTCGCCTACCTGGCGCGCCACCTGGAGGGGCCGGCGCCCCGGTTCGCGGCGTTGTGCCAGAGCGTCGACGAGCTGCGCCACGCGCAGACCCAGATCCACACGATCAGCAACTACAACAAGTACTACGGCGGCTTCCACAGCTGGTCGAAGATGCACGACCGGGTCTGGTACCTGTCGGTGCCGAAGTCGCTGTTCGACGATGCGATGACTGCCGGCCCGTTCGAGTTCCTGATCTCGATCTCGTTCAGCTTCGAGTACCTGCTGACGAACCTGCTGTTCGTGCCGTTCATGAGCGGCGCGAGCTTCAACGGCGACATGCCGACGATGTCGTTCGGCTTCTCCGCGCAGAGCGACGAGAGCCGGCACATGACCCTCGGCCTGGAGGCGATCAAGTTCCTGCTGGAGCAGGACGAGGCCAACGTGCCGATCATCCAGGGCTGGATCGACAAGTGGTTCTGGCGGGCGTACCGGATGTCTGCGCTGGTCGCGGCGATGATGGATTACATGCTCCCCAAGCCGGTGATGAGCTGGCGGGAGGCGTTCGAGCTGTACTTCGAGGAGCAGATGCTCGGCGGGCTGTTCCCCGATCTGGAGTTCTACGGGATCACCCCGCCGAAGCACGTCAACGACGCGATCGCGGAGAAGGACAAGCTCTCGCACGAGACCTACAAGATCCTGCACAACTTCTCGTTCGCGGCGGCCTTCACCACACAGACCCCGCAGCAGGAGCACATGGCCTGGCTGTCGGAGCAGTACCCCGACACGTTCGACCGCTTCTACCGGCCGACGTGGGAGAAGCACCTCGACATCGAGGCCGGCGGTGGCCGCGCGTTCTTCCAGGGTCTGCCCCAGCTGTGCCAGGTGTGCCAGATCCCGATGGGCTTCTCCGAGCCCGACGATCCCGCCACACCGTCGCTGCGCACCAGCACGTTCCGCGACGAGGTGTTCCACACCTGCAGCAACGGCTGCCAGTGGATCTTCGAGCGAGAACCGGAGAAGTACGTGCAGGCCTGGCTGCCCGTGCACCAGATCTACCAGGGCAACTGCGGCGGCCCGACGGTGCCGGACGTGCTCGCCTGGTACGGCATCCAGGAGGGCGACAACGGCGAGTACAAGGGCTCGCTCGACCAGCAGTCGTGGGCCGAGTGGCACCCCACCAGCACGAAGGAGGCGTGATCATGGCGGTCAAGGCGCTCTACGACTACGACTTCCCCTCCGCCGACCGCGCGGAGAACTTCGGCGACGACCAGCTCGTGTTCGTGCAGTGGAAGGGCAATCCCTTCTTCTGCTCCGCGGCCGCGTTCCGGGCGCCGAAGGCGATGCCGTTCGGCGAGTTCGTCGCCGCGATGGTGGTGCCGTGGGCCGGCTCGGATCCCGAGTTCGACCTCGCCGCGGTGCACGACTGGCGGCTGTTCGGCGAGCCACTCACGCCCGCCGACGGCGTCGCCCTCACCGAGCTCGGCATCGGGCACAAGGCCCTGATCAGCTTCTCCGCCTAGGGAGCCGTCGTGAGCAGCTACACCGTCCGCGTGGAGCCGATCGGCGCGGAACTCCAGTGCCGGGAGGACCAGACCATCCTCGACGCGTGCCTGCGCGAGGGGATCTGGCTGCCGCACGCGTGCACCCACGGCACGTGCGGCACCTGCAAGGCGTCGATCCTCGACGGCGAGGTCGATCTCGGCGACGCGTCCCCGTACGCGCTGCTGGAGTCCGAGCGGGACGAGGGCGCCGCGCTGCTGTGCGTCGCCTGCCCGCGCGGCGACGTCGTCGTCGAGGGCGAGGTGGACGCCGACGAGGGCGTCGAGATCCATCCCGTCCGCGACTACACCGGCGTCGTCGACGTGCTGGAGGACGTAGCCACCGATACCCGCAGGCTGATCGTGAAGCTGGACGCGCCGCTGTCGTTCAACCCGGGCCAGTACGTGCTGCTCGACCTGCCCGGCGGCGGCGAGCGCCCGTACTCGATCGCGAGCAGCCCGGTCGACTGCGGCCGCATCGAGCTGCACGTGAAGCGCACCCCGAACGGTGCGGCGACCGACGGCTGGATCTTCGCCGATCTCGGGGTCGGCACGCCGGTCTCGCTCTCGGGGCCGTACGGGAAGTTCTCCTTCCGGCCGCTGCGCACCCAGAAGATCCTGATGCTCGCCGGCGGCACCGGCCTCGCGCCGATGAAGGCCATGCTGACCCACATCCTCGAGTCCGAGGCCGAGCACGAGGTCGTGCTCTACCACGGCGTGTCGACCGCGGATCAGCTCTACGACCGCGAGTGGCTCACCGCGCTCGCCGACGAGTGCGACTGGTTCACCTACCACCCGGCCGTCTCCCGCGAGGAGTGCAACGGCCGGACCGGCCGGGTGCCGGCGCTGCTCGCGGAGGACTACCCGCGCGCCGCCGGGCACGTCGCCTACATCTGCGGGAGCCCCGCGATGGTCACCGACACGATGAAGGCGCTGATGAAGGCGCGCCTGTTCCCGCGCGACATCTACCGCGAGGACTTCTTCGACTCCGCCGACCGCGCCTCCGGGGCCAACGTGGTGCGCAGCCCGCTGATCCGCCGCTGACGCGCGCCAGAGAGACGACTGATGAAGATCACCGACATCGAGGCGATCCCGTTCGCCATCCCGTACCGCAAGCCGTTGCGGTTCGCCAGCGGCGAGGTCACCACCGCCGAGCACGTGCTGATCCGGGTGCACACCGACGACGGATTGGTCGGCACCGCGGAGGCGCCGCCGCGGCCGTTCACCTACGGCGAGACGCAGGCGTCGATCGTCGCGGTCGTCCGTGAGGTGTTCCTCCCGCAGCTCGTCGGGGTCTCGCCGCTGCGCCGCGAGCTCGTCCACTCCCGCCTCAACCGCACCGTCGGCAACCCCACCGCCAAGGGCGCGATCGACATGGCGATCTGGGACGTGATCGGCCAGATGCTGGGCACGTCGGTCACCGATCTGCTCGGCGGGTTCACCGACCGCATGCGCGTCGCGCACATGGTCGGGTTCGCCTCGGCAGCCGACATGGTGGCCGACGCCGAGCACGTCCGGGACCGCTACGGCATCACCACGTTCAAGATCAAGGTCGGGCGCCGGCCCATCGAGCAGGACATCGCCGCCTGCCGCACGTTGCGCGACGGCCTCGGCGACGGCGTCGAGCTCTACATCGACGGCAACCGCGGCTGGACGGCCTTCGAGTCGGCCCGCGCGCTGCGCGCCGTCGCGGACCTGAACCTGCTGTTCGCGGAGGAGCTCTGCCCGGCCGACGACGTGCTGGGCCGGCGCTGGCTCGTCGCGCAGAGCCACATCCCGATCTTCGCCGACGAGAGCGCCACCCGGCCCGGCGAGGTGACCAGGGAGATCCTCGGCGGTGCCGCCAACGGCATCAGCATCAAGACCGCCCGCACCGGGTTCACCTACTCCCAGCGGATCCTCGCGCAGTGCGAGGGCCTGGGCGTCGGGCTCGTCATGGGCAACCAGATCGACGGGCAGCTCGGGTCGCTGTGCAGCGTCGCCTTCGGGGCGGCGTTCGAGTCGACGTCGCGGATGGCCGGGGAGCTGTCCAACTTCCTCGACATGACCGACGACCTGCTGACCGAGCCGCTCCGCATCGAGCACGGGGAGCTGCGCGCCCGCGAGGAACCGGGCCTCGGCATCGAGATCGACGAGCAGAAGCTCGCCCACTACCGCCAGGACTGACGCGACCACCACCAGGGAAGGCCTTGCCATGACGCAGATCGACGAGCGGAGTGCGACGGCCGCCGCCACCGGAGCCAACGCGACGAAGGTGTTCCAGGACAAGGCCCGGGTCGGTGCCGGCTCCAGCACCGAGCGGGTCGCCGAGCTCGCGACCGAGGTGCTCGGCGCGCTGCACGACATCGTCCGCCGCCACGACGTCACCTACGCCGAGTACGACGCGGTGAAGGCCTGGC
>Ga0307513_10007995_pt1 | contig 13587 bp, 18 predicted proteins | sample 15_EM_MG_FD_202174 | JGI IMG/M metagenome (GOLD analysis project Ga0307513, IMG submission 202174) | Populus trichocarpa ectomycorrhiza microbial communities from riparian zone in the Pacific Northwest, United States - 15_EM | ecosystem: Host-associated > Plants > Roots > Unclassified | place... | reverse complement strand
AATTACAGAACCTGCAACCTGTCCACCACGTCACAGTTTTATCCAACTACTTCTCCCACCAGGATTATGCAAGGCCGTCTGACCAACTTTGACCAGCCGGGTCTCCGTCCTTGACGACTCGTTAGGTACTCGGGGAATCTCCGTCTTGTTGACGATCGGAGGGACGTCCAACGCATCAATCGTAGGGCTCGGAGTGATGAGAGGTGTTGGGGTTGGACTGAGGCCCCCCGGAGCACGGTCGACAGTCCAGTCCATCACCGGTATCATCACAGGCAAGAACGCCTCAGCATACCACTCATACCACACCCGTTGTTGGTCCGTAAGCCGCCACATCGATACCTGCAACTCCGAGTTCCCTGGGAGATACAACGGATCCTACGGCAACTTATGATCGGTTCGCGAGTGACAGGTGGAATGGAAACTTACTCTGAACGGGAAGTATATCGGGAACCAACTTATCATATCCTTTGAAATATGCTCTTTCCTCTGCGGGTGAATGCTGAGACCGATGCTCCCGTACAGTATTGCCTCGAAATACCCCGCGAGGCCATGCAGGACCCCCGCATGGGGGATGTGGAAGTTCAGGTTGGCGAACCGAGAGTTATGGCTGTTAGTCACAGGAAGTCCTACAGCCGAGGGGTTTCAGTCCTTTAATACACCGGTAAACTTCTCGGTTCTCTCGCCTCGTTCATTTAGCACGACGTTTTTCACCGGGTGCGCGAATTCCCAGCACTCCTGGATGCTGGGTCCAGCATTTCCCCCTCCACCCCCGCCGCTGAGAGTATTGACCGCGTTGAACATAACAACGTATGGGGTCTCGGATTTCTTCAAGTCCCCGTGTCCCCCGACCTCATTAAACAATCTGGTCGAAGAGAGAGGCGCAATGTGTGCGGTGTACGATGATGGTATCGAAATTCCATTGGCTGGGCCGAGAGTTCAGTCGGGAAAAAGGTAAATCACACGCGCACGCTCACGTTTCAAGAACCTCGTTGCCCCATCCAAACACTCTGGACTCAACTCGTTATCCCCAAATGAGCCCAAAAGCTCCGTTATCAGTATATCAACCTTTTCAGGCAACTTTAGCGTCCTCATATCACCAAAATGGAGTTGAACTCGGTCCATCCATTCTGTTTTCTGCCTCTCCTGTAACCTTTATCGCGATGAGCACCCAGCCTGTAGATGATTCGATGACTGGGGAGGTGGGTCACTTACGTTACAAACGCGTTTGGATTCTTTTCCACAACATGAATGAACGCTTTCCGCTTTGCTCGTGATATTGCTTTTAGTGCTCGAGCCACCAGCGGACCTCTCCCCGCTCCCGCTACACACAAGAGTCTGGACACTGAATGAATGACAGGGAAACCACAATTCCACAAGGAGCACATACATTCGGTCATCGGTTTTTGGCCAGTCCAGCAAAGCCTGAAAGGTCGCCTCCTCGTAATTGGTGTACTTGACAGGATCTTGCTCAAAGGTCTGATACGTCGTGCTTTGTAAGTTATCCGCCAACGGCTGGAAGGCGCGACATGGAGTGGAGTAGCATCTATTATGGTCACATTCCACGAGCACAATGTAACCAGTGACCACAAACCTGAAGCGGTGCCTGCAAGTAATCCTGATATCCGATAGCAAAGTTTTCTACAGTCCCAGGTCTCTTCATCGCTTGCGCCCCTGGACTAGTCTTCTCGAGGTGTCTGATATATTGAGTATAAGCCTTTTCCCCACCGCGGCTGTGTTGTCCGGTGTTGGTCCCCGAAAGGATGATCGTAGGTTGTAACTGGAGAAGTGTTCAGTCGCGGAAAGTACCACGGAAGTTCGGCATATGCACTCACTTTCATGATATCGCGAATAAACGACTGTGTGCCTTTTGGCAACACTGGGTAGCATTTGGAGTTCGCAATAAACGTGGAAGCAGGGAGGAAGATCTGCCTGGTAGGCTCTGCCAGCCATTTATCCAAGACACCAGCCGTCAAAGGCAGAGGTGGGGTCAAATCAAGGGCTAAACCCGAACACATTAGCATCCAAGCACCCTTCCGAAGGAACAACTCACTCAAACTCAGCCGGGGGCTACTTTCGCAAATGGTCCTGATTACATCCCACATCTCCCACGTACCATTGAACTCCTCCTCTGTCGTATGCGGAAAACTTGCCGACTTGGAAGACATCGCAGAGGCACTACTCGCAATCGAGGAGGTACTGGCGCTCAGGGAAGGCGAAGGGGCTCGTGGGGTGGACGCTACAAGTTGAAACACTGCAGGGTCATACACGGGCACCCGGACGGAGAGGTGCATGAAGGGTATCTTGTTAAGGCACGCATGAATCGCGCGAGCGTATGAGGGGACGTGGGTCCGGTTCCGTGGTGGTGGGAGGATGGCAACTGAGACGTTCAGATACGAAGCGTATGCTAACTCCTGCATGAGCGCCTAAGAGGATCATGTTAGGAGACCGTAGCTAGATGGTGATTGAAGGCTTTGTACCGTCTCCGCATCGCACCTGACCCACTCATCTGGAGAATCGAGTTCGAGCCAATCCGATAGCACGACAATCGTGTTCTCAGCCTCATCTACCCGTTTAGACGGCACCCAGATATGAGTACGATAGTGCATTCTGACGGTTCAGCACACGCACCTAACCGGGTAACATTCACTTCCTCCCTAAAGAACATCGGGTCAGACCTCCAAGCCTCGGAAAGTCGTTCAGCGCTATCATCTTTCTCCGCTTCGTCTTCGGGGGACAAACACATCTTCTTCCACCTCGTCTCCCATTTCTCATTCGTCAGGGGTATGCAAACGGTATCGTATCCTTTGGTTTTGCTGGTCGAGAGCAACTGGAGAATGGGTGTTTCGTAGTTCGGGTCGGGATCAGCAGCGGCGCCCGCGATGTCGTCTAACGAGAGGTGACCCGCAACCGTGGCCATGGAGAACGTAGAGGGGAACCCCGAAGCCGACGTATCCGACATCTTCTCCCCCGGTGGTTCTTGGACTTTAAATACTCGACTTAGAGACGGCGCTCCGGGAGAGCGAGATTGAATGTGGGACGTTTTCAAATTCCCGAGGTGAGTGTTCGGATCGGAAGTTCATGCAATGGATCATGCATCATGATCATCGTTGGCCAACGGCGCGGTCGGACTTAATCTCCTACGCGCTTGCCCGTTGATCTTATAGCTTGGTGTTACGGCTGAGAGGGCAACGGTACGTTGGTCGAAGCCCATTCTGGGTGTGCTTCGTGGATGGTACTGGCATCCCGGGGGTCTTCTTGGAATTCTATCGTGGTCTGCCCTTCCAACTTCCGTCTCAGTCTGTCCATCGCCAGGGGTTCGAGACGTCTGGGGTCAAAGTCAGTTGCACTATGGCTTGGGTGTAGGGCGTTTCCGTAAAAGGGAAATGCAGTCTGTGGATACTCTTGTTGAAACTCTTCACTCGACCACCTTGAGACTCCTATCTCGACCTATCGATGCCTGACGCAGTCTCCTCATCTCCAGCACTAACGCTTCAGCCCTCTACTGCCTCCGAAGCCATCCAAGAGGGCCAGCCAATAGAAGAGGCTTCCCGCGCTCGTTCGAACCAGAGAGATCTGATCCCGGACGAAAAGGGGTCGACAGGGGGGGAGAAGTCTGCGGACCTACCCGCCCACCGGCAAGCGGAAACCCGTTATGCGAAGGATGTAGACGCGGACATGGATCTAGGCCAGGGCCCACTTGACCCGGTGCCTCATGAATCGCCCGGGTCGGATCCTGTATCATCGGCCAACAAACCGAAACCCAAATCCGCCTTCATTAAGATCATGGAACTTGGAGAGAAAGATATGCTTATAGCATATTTGGAGGCATTCTTCGGCAAGTCCTACGAAGTTTGGGACAGATTTGCCCCTCTATACTGCTGGGATCTCCTTGCTGACGGTGGCCAATTTGGAAAATAGATCATTTCATTTATTTCAAAAAGTCTGGTGGCGACCTCCACGGAAACATCAGCGTCGACACTATCATTTACCTCGAAGAACAGAAGAAAGGAGGATTGCTACAGCTAGATCCTCCGATTAGGATGTCTAGAGACTTCAAGTTTCGTTTTCAATCACCGCTGTCGCGAATATTGAACGTTGACCCACCCTTCTTAGTCCACGCCCACGACAGAGATGGATACCTGAGTTGGAGTACGATGAAAGCGGCGAGGTGAGATTGGGGAGTTTGAAGGATTGTGAAAGCGAGGATTCGTCACCAGTATCAATCGACTGGTACATTAAACGGTCTGGAGCACTCTGAGGCGAAAGTCGATCCTGATTGCGAAGCCAGTGGTCATTGATTCATCATTGAACAATACTCTACCATACATTTGGAACACAGAAAGTCGTACTGAGTCAGCTCCAAACCGAATCGCAGGGTGGTGAGATACTTCCGGAAAAGGGAACGTTAAGCCCATATTTAGTCTTGGTTCGATAAATCTGGCCCTGAAAAAGCAAACTCTGAAGGATCCCAAGACCTTTGAAAGCTCGTACCGTCTGGCTCGCGTGATGGAGTGCCGCGGTTGGTGGGATGAATCCGGTGTTGGCCGTGTTCGCGTGCCTTACAGCGTACGCGGCCAAACTCGAAAACGACGGTCCAGGATTCAGTGCGATCCCGGATCTGATAAAGATCGATGTGCGTGATGGTCAAAGGTTGTTGATGGTGGAGTAGAGCGCTTCAGTCGAGAGAGAGTGCATGCGCTGACCAAGTTCGACCTGACAGCCACATCCGTGCGGTGGGCAGGTGGTGGAGAAAGCCGCAGCGAACAGTCGCCTATTGGAGGCCTGGGGTTGAAATTTTGAAAACCTGGAAAATTTACCAGCTTCACCAGAGGTACAAAAGAGGGGTCCAGGTGACCACGTGATGTAAACATGAGGCTCTCCGCGAATGGGGGCGCGAGGACCCTTGTTCGGGACAAGTATCATTGACGCGGAACATGGTAGTCGACAGGAAGCAACCGGCAGGGCAGAGGGGGAGGCGAACGGTGATGTTCCCATGGAGGCGCTGGATTAGAGTAGATGTTTTTGTGCAAACATGTTATCGGTCACATATGTTCCCCGTCCCCAAGTCGAGCGATCCGGATAAACCTTGTGGTCCACCCCTGGATGGTTTTCGCAGCGACCGCTGGGGTCAACCTCGGGAGCTTTGGTCGGGTTCCCATGTGCTGCGCGGCGGCCGAGAACTTGAGACCCGGTATCTGGATGAACCCAGTGCGCGGACGTAACGTTCTTGCGGAATGGGTCTTGCAAGGTCCTCGAGATGCAGCGAAGGGGCGACGAGAGGAGAGAGAGAAGAGCAAGATGACTTGCGTTTCCAAAAGTGGTGGAGGCGGACCGCGACGGAGGAGAGTCCTAGCAGCATACACTGCCGTCAACCCACTCGCCTCGATCTTGAGCCTTCTTCCGCCCAGTGAGTCAACTATCCGTCAGCTGTGCCGGTGCCGACGACTTGAACCCCATAAGTACGAAAGGGGATGATGAGCGCGTTCTCCTTGCCAGATCTCCCCACCTTGCCCATCGTGCTCCTTCCACCCCTCCTTATCACCGATTGACACCGGCCCCTTTGCCTCCTATCCTCACCCTGTCGCGCCATTCCTGAGCCTCTCTTGCGTCCGGTCTCATCCACCACCATGACACTCACACGATACCACGACGACAACGACTACACGGTGCATCGCGACGCCAGCTCCCACTATCACGTCGCCGAGGCCTCCAGGGAAGGTCGTCTCCTCAAGCCCAGGTGAGTCGCGATCCACGGCCCCCACTCAAACGATGACCGGTCCTGACTCGGATGGAAATCATAGAATGGACGTGTTTGAGGATCCGGTAACGAACATGGTGACAGCGACCTTCGAACTTCCTGGCGTCTCACAAGACAACATCGCTATCGACGTGTTCGACAATCGGTTGACGATCTCGGGGGAGGTAGCTTCATTCTTTGGTGAGAACTATGGCTACATTCTGCGAGAGCGAAGGACCGGCCCATTCGTCAGGACCCTTGCACTCCCAGCCAACATTCCGGTGAGTCACAAAAGCGCTTGTTTGCGTCATATATGCGGACGATTGATCCTTGGCCCCTTTGTCACAGGTCGAGTCCATCGAAGCCACGATGGAAGACGGAGTCTTGACCGTGTCTTTCCCCCGTATCCCACACGATGACAAACCGCATCGTACCAACGTTGCCCCACGCACCACCGAGTCGGAGCCGGCCTCCTCTCGTTAGACCCCTCCTTCCGATCTTGCGCGCGAATCTTGTATACACTCGACGGCTCCATTTACCAGTTACTGTACTCTTTATTACGTGACAAAAATGTGTATAGGTAGTCTTATCTTTCTCTCACACTTGGGTTTACAGTTGTAGTAGTGACTTATCTTAAGATAATGCCAAATGGTCTTTTCTCACGGTCAAAACTTGTGATCGAGATTCCGGCGTAGGGTTGTAATGCTCAGAAAAGGATCTGCCTGGCAAGTGGCAATTCCAGGAGAGTTCTGCCGGGTTGGTAGGGGGTGGCAGAACTGGCAAATGAAAAAGGCCTACTTTGTCTGGTACACCGCTAGATCTATCTATTTCGCCTCCCAGAATACCTGGTAGCTTCGTAGAAAACCAGCAGGGTCCCGGACCCCAGGTTGCTCAGCCTGATTGTGAACCGTCGGTTCCTCCCTCGCGGGTTGGGGAGTGACCCCTTTCCGTATTGCGTCCCGTCGTCGTTGGCGTCGTCTCCCATGACGTGAGGAACTAGTGGTCCCGAGCTTGTCTATGGAAGCGGATGATGGCGTCCGGTTTGCAGTAATTGCACTTCATCTTCCACCTGTTCGCTCATCCGAGAGTTCTTCTGCCCTGTTTTCGAGAAGTGTAGGATGACGAATTCGTCGAGTTTTTGGCCGCCTGCCACTCGGCGTAGCGCAGTGGAGGGACGTGGGCTATAAAATACGGGGACACTAGCTTAGAAGCCCTGACATAGCCGGGCCAGCGCTTGACGGATAGTGCCAACCCCCCTTCTCACATGTGAGTCTGACATGTGCCAATTGCTAGCCTGGAAATGCACCAAGCACGTGCCATCTTGGCAGTTTAGCGGTTCGCTGGCAACAACACTATCCCGACGGAACAGCTCTTTGAAACCGTGATTCATCTCCATCTCTTCCACATGACCAAGTCCAATAGGATCCCTCCCGTTTCTGTGAAGGCCAGGAAGGTCCTGATGCTCCATGGGTAACTAGTGTCCCTATTGGCCCTCGGGCTTGCGCAGTATCATGACTCACTGTCTCGCTGGCGACCCAACCACCGCTCTACGGGGTTTAGCTACACCCAGAATGCGAAGACGTTCGGCAAACGAGTAAGCTCCCGTCACATGCCGCAGTCCATGATTTACTCACTGTCGCGTCCATCATCAAATTTACCTTTCATTAAGACAGCTGCGCTTAGAAAGACCTGCGCACCCGATATCGAAATGAGTAAGTGTCAAAGCGAGTATCACCTGCGCAGTGGATCACGACCCTGAATCCGCAAAACTCGTTGGTATGGTGTTTTGGATGTTCCGTGCCTGTTTGGTGCGCAGTTTATCTCGAAGGTCCGCATATCTTACAACCGGCCGATCTGGTGTTTGGGAGTTCGGCCGAGTCATTGGAAGAGACCGGAGTGACTGCGGCCGATCCCGAAATGGCTCCTCGCGGGTGGGGGTTTAAAGCTACCCACAAGAACCCCGAAGCTGGGCTTGTGGAATCGTTGGAGGTAATCAGGGACGCCTTGTCCAGGGACACTTATGTGGTACGCGCTCGGCACCTGACCCGTCGCGTGTGTATGGCTCGATTCTGAATGAGATTTTTTGAAACGGGTAGGGTGTTTTCGGTTTCAGCCAAGGTGCGGCCATGGCTGCGACCATCGCCGCGTTGGTGAGTGCATTAGATTCCATCACTGCGCACTTACATATCCACACCTGTCACCCCAGCTGGAGAAACCACACTTGTATCCACCGTTTATTGTGGACGGGAAACCCATACATCCGCCGCTGTGAGAGCTCATGAAAGGTTTCGATTTATTTGAAACTAATGGGATGTTCTTCAGCGAATTCTGTGTTTCGGTGGCAGGGTATCGACCCTCCGACTCCATCCGGACACCGCTATTTACTCCCTCCTACTCTACGCCGACTCTCCATGTCCTCGGCAAGACGGATGTGGTTGTCGTGGAGGAGAGATCGAACCAGTTGTTAGAAGTCTCGGCGAACCAGCGTGTTGAACGTCATTCTAGCGGTACGTCTGCGCCTGTTTGTGCTGTTAGTTCGGGGATTCACTGAGGGACTTGTGAAGGTCACTTTGTTCCGGCTCAAAAGCCCTGGAGAGATTTCTTCAGGGCCTGGATGCTTGACCCCGCGGGGGAAATTCCTTCACCGACATCTCCGGTACTGGGCAGCCAATAGGCATGGGAAATAATCGTCGAATGGCGTGATGTGATATAGAAAGCACACGGATCGAGTACATCACGTAGACCTTAGATATCAATAGACCGTACATCCTTTCAACAACCCCGCTTTACGACGTCGTCCAAGTTGAGTTCCTCGACCAGTCGCCTTATCTCCGAGGCGAACAACCCACGCAAACGTTCGTTCCGTTCACAGAGCTCTTGTAATAGCTTGAAGTCGGGCCTACACATTACGAACTTCTCCACTCCAATCGCGGGTTCACCTTTCCAGCTCCATGGTTTCAGTTCGTCGATCGGGACCCGGTGTTTGAGGCAGAGGCAAAGGGTCTGTTTCCCGGCCTCTGGGACGCACCATGTGGGGTGGACTGCGAGTAGCTGAAGCCCGTCGGAGGCTGCGGGATCGCGTTTGGCGTTTACGGGGTGGATCGGGGCGACGATGGTACGAAGCAGTCCTCTGATGTCAGAAAGGGCCTTTCCATGAAGGGTCGTGAGCATCGCGAGGGTGGCGAAGTCGGGAGTTACATCGAGGACAACCCCCGGTCGAATTGGGCCATCCTTAAGTTCCTTGCAGCTGGGAAGGGGGAATGCGTTGGGAGCTGGTGTGTTCGACTTGTTCGCGTGGGTAATCCCGGAGATGGTGGAAAGATGGGAGTTGTCGTAGAAGAATGCGCGGAGCGCATTGTTCACGGAAATGGCGGCTCCAACGATCTCTCGTGGTTGATATGGTAAGGGTGGCATAGTAGTTGAGCGAGGTGGATGTGAAGGCCAGGCAAGTTGGAACAGCCAGTTTTATCTGCGTCTTGTGTTAATTGTTCTCTCCACGGCCGCCTGGGCAACAGACCACGGCGTGGCCACAGTTTCCGTGTATTGCAGGTCCTTTGTGTGTTGTTAAGCACCAGAGGTCTGTGACACGCGGCGTGGAGACGATTTTCTGGACCAAGCCACAGTTTACGCTTACCACGTGCATCAAGAAAATATGAGGTCGTCGTCGGGTGTTGGGGCGCTGAGGCGGGAAGATCGATTATACAAGCGCTGACCAGCGTTGATTGGTACCGATAAGGTGTCAGGGAGCTTCAGGGGCCGTTGGGAATTTCGGTACTGTTTGATGCTGATTAGTGCTGACCAGCTCTGAAGATCGTCCTGTCTCTGAACAGTACCGACCGGACCACACTATTTTTTTTTTGACGACTGTCCCCAGAAGCGATGGTCTCCAATCGAGACGGAAGCACCTCCAGAGGTACCGAGGGTGTTTAGGGCGAGATATCTGGAAGAGGGTACTGAAGAAAATCAGTCCTGCAGTCTCTTCGAGCGAGGTGAGCCTCGTGTGTCCGCAATCCGACGACGGGATGAGCTGATTTTGATCACATCTGTCAGGGTGATTGTGGGTTGGCCCCTCTGTACACAGTATCCCTCGGCACCCCCCGGGCGATCCCCTCCACAACCTTGCTCCAACCCACATCCCGATGCCGCCAAAACACAAGGACGGTACGAAAGGAGGTTCGAAAAGAGCTAAACTCGTCCAGCCGAACCATCCAAAGGTCTGGTCACACCGGATGAACTCAATATTGAGCTAACCGTTGTGTGCCATAGATCCCCTTGCGATGAAACTTCCTCAAGAGATTATCGAAGATATCATCGACAATCTCTCATCTAGCCTCGACTTAAAATCCTGCTCGTTGGTAGGCCGGGCTTGGACCCGCACTTCCCAGAAGCGATTCCTCCACCACATCGTACTCGCTCCCGATGATGTCAAGTTATGGCTCAGCAGGAGTGAGAAGACCACTGCGACGATGGCTCCGTGGATCACCAAATTCGAATTACGAGCACACAAGAGGAGCGAACCGGGCACTATGCCTTGGGATGAACCGCCAATTCTAACGCGTTTGATTGGATCGCTTGCATTGTCCCCTATCCGACACCTGACGATAACACCCTTCCATATGGGTCGATTCCAGAAGTTTCCCCTCGTCCGATGCTTCGGGCCCATCGCCAACTCTCTCCGCTCATTGGAGCTGAGATTCCTCAAGACTTGCACGCCGGCCTTGACGTTCCTCATTTCCATGTTCCCGAACCTTGACGATATCTACCTCGAGTTCATCAAAACCACCCCCATGAAGTGGGCCCGTGAAGGATACAATCCCGGTCATATCCCAAGTTTCGCTGGGACTTTCGAATACCTCGACCTTTATGACGGGACCCGACTGCCTTTCTTATCGTGGATAATGGGGTTCCCGCTCCGATTCCACACGATTTCCCCGGGTATGCTTGCGCATCACGATGTACCCGTCTTTTCGAAGCTTGTGACGATGTGCGCTCCTACGTTGCGGGAAATACCTCACATTATGTTTGATAAAGGTGCGCGGTGGCTTTCTTTGCCGGGGGTGAACAAATCACTGATGACGAAATCACGGAAGACGTTGGGCCGGACCACCTCGACGGTATCTTGAACCCTTGTACGAACCTTCGTAGGATAGGGGTTTGTGGTGGTGAGTTTGCCCGGATATGGTCGGTGGCGGAGACTACGCTGCGCTCATTGAGATCTCGACACATCTCCGTAATATACTTGGAGATAGTCGAGACCTTACGCACCCTCCAAGTCGGTCACGTTTGGAGCAACGGAGGATGGCAACAGTTTGAGGACTTCCTTTGCGAGCTTGCTGACGAAAGGATCGACGACGGCGAGCCTTTGGTGTTGGAACTTGGAATCTGGAGGAATCCACGCCTTAAAGCTTATGGTCCGCTCGACCCTGGTGCAATGCTTCCAAGGTTTAGGGAGCGGAGTTTGATTAGGTTCTCCACTCCTCCCGAGGACCCAGATTATGCTGCAGCGCTCGAGGTCAAGTATACCAGCCCGGACCCGGTCGCGGCTGGTATTATGGTGGCGTTGGCTGGGCTTTTGGCAGGAGGATAAGGGTGCTCTCCTTTTTCTTCGTTTGTATTATTTGCTGACCCCTCTTTGTCACGATGTACTCGGTTGTTCTCGCTAAACAATGGTACTTTCACCGGACGCGTATGTTGTAGTACGTTGGGGCTTGAACAAATTTATTTCTCGTTGAATGGTCTATCTAAGCGTCGCACTAGCGCAGGCCAGCCCAGGTTCTCACTTGATTTCTGGTGCATAGTCTACTTCCTAACCGCATGTACTTTTCCGCTCAATCCATGGTTGATGTATCTCACTGAGGTCAGATGACGATGAGGAATGTCGCATTGTGTCTGCATATATATATATCTCCGGAGCACTGCATGTCCATAGCATAACTATCAACTTGGTCGCCTCACGTCTACGCCACTTCCGCCCTATTCGTGAGTCTGAAGATATCCCATCAATACGAGTGGTGTTTCGGAGGGAGAACAAAAGACCGTACGTTGCGTCAATCTGTTTGACTTGAGGTAGAGCGAGCATGACTTTCCGTCGGTAGTTGACACCCTCTGCTTTCTGGCATGGGTTGCCTTCCAGATATATCGTTTCGAGCTTATCGTGTTTGGAGAGTTGTGGTTCGAGATCACTGAGATCGGGGATCTTGTTGTCGTTAACCTGAAGAGAACGGTGTCAGGGTACTTCTCCCCTTTGGAGGGGATATACTCACCCAGAACTCTTCTAGGTCATGTAAGTGTGAAATGCCCTCTATGCGAGACACTTGGTTGTTTCCAATATCAACGACTCGAAGTTTAGTCTGAACAGCAAGGATGAAGTGAGCATTAGGGAAATCTGAAATGAGGCAGGCAGGGAGACTGACGTTCTTCTCGAAACCTTCTATATTTGAAACGCCGTTATGGCTGAGGTAAATCTCCTCAAGATTCTCCAGCTCCTCCAGGTTCTCGAGCTTCGTCAATCGATTCGACTGTATGGACAGCAGCCGCAGGCGGTTCAAGCCCCCAAGGTTCTAAGACACAATCAAGCTCAGAAACCACGTCGCCAGGGAGAGAGAAGATCGTGCCTCAAGTCTTGTGATCTTGTTCTTTCCGAGCCACAACTCTTCTAGATTCGCGAGCGCATCTAGACCTTCGATTTTCTTTCCGAAACGGTCGTGAGATGAGCGAATTCATAGGACAAAGTTGGCCTCGACGTACGCGAATCTTGTTCCCTCCGAGCTCGAGGCTCGTCAGAGTGGCTCCCAAACTATCAAGTCCAGAAATGATGGATATTCGGTCCTGAACGAAGTAAACGGTCTTCAACTTTTGAAGATGTCTGAGTCCCGCCGGGATCGCTCGCAGCAAGTTAAATGACAGATCGAGTGTCCTAAACGATCCAAGATAGCTCAGGCACCACCCAACTGCACTCCACATATAGAGGTGAACCACGTACGTGATGTCTACCAGTGAATCCAGGGCATCTCCGACGTCCTTGATCTTGTTATCGTACATATCCAGCTCGGACAAATTCACGAGCGCCTTCATGACTTCAGGGTCTAGGGTCTTGATATGGTTCTGGCGTAAACATAATCGCTTCAAGGTGGGACCGAATCGTTGTAAACCCAAGGAGGATATCGTTTTGAGCCGCGAATGCACAAGGTCGATCTCCTACCCACACGAATGAACGGGATGAATAGAGCGGGATCAGCGATTACGTGCTCTCGTAAGGGTGGAGAGGGGACGACGTACGTCGGTATCGTCAGGCAAGTCGGCCAGGATCTCCGAGTCATCGACTTCAGGGACATCTTCATCTTCCTCATGATCATCCTCGCGGTCCGAAACAGGGGTCGAGGCCGAGATAGGCATCGACACCCTGGCAGCCCTAATCGGTCGCACAATCTCAGCCGTTCTGATCTCCAGGATTCGCGAGGGGAAGGGACTCTGGGATTTGCTCACTTTTTCTGGATTATGGGGGAAGTATCGCTTCTCATGAGGGAGGGAGGGGGAGAGGTATCTGTGTCTGACATCGCTGTTGAGTAATTCTTCCTGGTGGCTAAGGATCACCCCGAGGGGGCTGATCGACCCACAGATACCCCCGCTTGGCCAATAGCGATCACCCCAGACCGTTCGACCACCCACCCCAGGACGTAAAAACAGGCGAGACGATCTTTCGAAGCTCCATTCAGTCCTCTCTAAAACTCCGACTTCTCCCCAGGCGAAAGCCGGCCGAGCAGCCGCAAGGCCGCCGGGGAAACACTTCTGGTTCGGGTGCTATCCGTCCTGTCCTTGGGGTCGCAACTACCTGCGATCTCTTTCTGCGC
>Ga0307513_10007994_pt1 | contig 13588 bp, 13 predicted proteins | sample 15_EM_MG_FD_202174 | JGI IMG/M metagenome (GOLD analysis project Ga0307513, IMG submission 202174) | Populus trichocarpa ectomycorrhiza microbial communities from riparian zone in the Pacific Northwest, United States - 15_EM | ecosystem: Host-associated > Plants > Roots > Unclassified | place... | reverse complement strand
AGTAGGTCAAAGCCTCGGGATGCAGCGCCCAGCACATGGATCCGCCACTGCACGTCTTGGAGACGCCGACCGCGCCGTCCGTCAGCCGCCACAGCTGGCCGTGGTTGGTGGCCGAACTGTGCGCGACGTACCACCGGCCGCTGTACGACAGCACGCCCTGGGCGTTGGCGACGCCGCTCTGGTAAGCCGCGCTCGCCGGGACCACGTGGTCCGAGGTGGCCTCCGCGAGCAGGTAGTCGGCGCCGAACGGGTAGCGGAACAGCCGGCTGCCCGTTCCGTCGTCGAAGTACTCGGCGGCGACGAGGCTGTCCGGGCTGGTGCTGCGGTCCAGCGAGATGGACGAGAAGCACGGTGTGCCGACGTTGTTGTCCATCGTGCAGGTGCCGGCGTTGTAGACGTACCGCCCGATCTCCGGCATCACGTACTGGTAGCCGTACGCGGCCCAGCCGTTGCTGTTCTTGCCGATCGTGGCGGAGCCGTCGGTCATCTGCAGGATGCGCGACATGTCGAACACCCGGATCGCCACGTCGGTGTTGCCCACCGCGCTGACGAGCAGCTTGTCGCCGTACCAGAGCATGCCGCCCAGATGTGCCTTGGCGGCGGTGAAGTCGGTGCCAGTGTCGTTCGGGTCGACGAGGTAGACCCAACGGTATTTCGGGTTCGCCGGGTCGTTGTAGTCGATGAACGAGACCCGGGCGTCGTTCCGGCGGTCGCCGCTGGTGAAATTCCAGCCGGTCAGCAGGACGCTGTTCACCCCCCACTGGCCGTCGTCGTCGGCGTCACCCGAGCTGGTGATGCCCTGCGGGTTCCACGCGGTGGTGGTGTCGTCGCCGGTGTCCCAGCACATCGACCTGGTGGCGGTGGGGCTGATCGGCAGGGCCGCCGCCTCGTCGCTGTCGCACGATCCCATCGGGTGGTTCGAGCTCTCCAGCACCTGGGTCACGCCCACATTGGGCAGTGCGGCGTCCAGATTGGTCAGAGCGGCCGCGGGGGTCGCGATGTATCTCAGGCCGAAGCCGGCCGTGGGGAGAGCGGCGAGCTGATCGGAGTAGGCCGCCTGCGCGGAGACCGCCGGGCCGAGAAGCGCCGCGCCGGCCACCAGAACCACCACTGTGGAGAGCCGGAGAAGGCATCTGACCACAGGACACCTCCTTGTGGAGTCGACAAAGTTGATCTCACGCTACCCGGCCGTCGCATGGGCTGTCTCGCCCGGCGATCGCGAGCGGTGCCGGCGGACCGCGTCGCGGTTGGCGCAGCGTGCGGAGCAGTAGCGCTGCCGGCCGGTGCGGGACGTGTCGGCGAAGATGGTCGCGCATTCGGCGACCGCGCAGCGCCGCAGCCGGTGCATGCCCCGGCCGGCTAGGTGCATCGCCGTGCCGACCGCGATCAGCGCGTCCAGCACCCGGCCCAGCGGCTGACCGGCGTCGCGGTAGTGCAGATGCCAGCCGCCGGTGTGGTCGGTCAGCCGGGGATAGGCGGCGGCCGCCGCGAGCATGCTGTTCAACAAGGCGGCTCGCTGGTGCTCGTCCGCGGCGTCGACGACCGCCTCCCAGCGGTCCAATGTGGCCATAAGGTGTTCCAGGTCGTCCTGCGTGACCGGGGTCTCGAGGATCAGCCCGGCGGTGCGGCAGCGGTCGGCGAGCTCGCCGGCGCTGCCCGGCCGCTGGTTCGCCAGATCGGCGGCCAGGTTCACCCCGTCCGCGCCGTAAGGGTTGATGTGCATTAGACCATTACAGCAGGCTGATCTTCGTGCGCACAGACCTCTCCACCCGTGATCCGGGACGGTACCGCTGGGTCGTCCTCGCGGTCGCCACCTTCACCCAGGCCGCGGCCGGCTTCTTCGTACAGGGAATCGGGGCCTTGGGTGTGCAGTTGCAGCGTGATCTGGGACTGAACGCGGCCCAGTTGGGCCTGCTGATCTCGGCCGCCCAGTTCGCGCCGTTGCTCGGGCTGCTGGTCGCCGGGGAGTTGCTCGACCGCTTCGACGAGCGCTGGGTCGTCGGGATCGGCGCGGGCCTGGTCGGCGGCGCCTTGATCGCGGGAACGCTCGCGCCCGGATACGCGGCGCTGCTCGGCGTGCTGCTGGTCGTGGGCGCGGGTTACAGCGCCGTGCAGCCGGGCGGCAGCAAATCGGTGGCGTCCTGGTTCGACGCCTCCCGGCGCGGGATGGCGATGGGTGTCCGCCAGGCGGGGCTGCCGCTGGGCGCCGCGCTCGCCTCGGCCACGCTCCCCGTGGTCGCGGCGGCCTTCGGCTGGCGGGCCACGCTGCCGGCCGGCGGGCTGGTCGCGCTGCTCGGGGCGGCCGCCTTCGTGCTCCTCTACCGCCGTCCACCCGAGCGGGCCGCACCGACCCGGGAGGCCGGCGCTCGTCTGGTGCTGCTGAAGGACCCGGCGATGCGGCGGGCGCTGCTGTGCGGCGCGAGCCTGATCTCGGTGCAGTGCGGGGTCGGCCTGCTGACCGTCCTGCATCTGCACGAGGTCGCGTCGCTGGCACCGGGCCCCGCCGTGTTGATCCTGGTGGCGGCTCAGGGCGCGGGCGTGGCGGGCCGGATCCTGCTCGCCGCGTTCAGCGACCGGGCGGGGTCGCGGCGCCAGGACGTCGTCACCGTCAGCATGCTCGCGGTCGTCGCCGCCCTGGCGCTGTTGCTGACACCGGTCGGCCGGTCTCCGGTGGCGGCCTGCGTGGTGTTCGTCTGGCTCGGCTTCTTCGGCATCGGCTGGTACGGCCCCTGGGTGGCCCTGGTGAGCGAAGTCGCCCCGGCCGGCCGAACCGGCTTCGCGCTGGGTCTGGCGATGGCGGTCAACCAGGTCGCCATCGTGTTAGTGCCGCCGTTGCTCGGCCTGCTGCGCGACGTGACCGGCGGCTTCGCCGTGCCCTGGGCGCTGCTGATCGCGATGACCTGCACCGCCCTGGCCGGCGCCGCCTGGCCCCGCTATGGTGCGATCGACCAGAGCTGACAGGTGTTGTTGAGCCACATCCAGAGCTGCACCTTCGTACCGTTGGCCGTGGCGCAGTTCTGGTTGTCGAGCACCATGCCGCTGTTCTCGACGACCAGCTCGTAGCGGCCGTTGCCCGCGGGGATGACCGCCCATTGCTGACACGTGTTACCGAGCGACTGCCACAGGTTGACGGCCGTGCCGAGGGCCTGCCCGCAGTTCACCGCGTCGAGCACCTTTCCCGCGTTGACGTTCGTGAGCGTCCACTTGTTCGCACCGACACTATTGAAACGCCACTGCTGGCACGTGTTACCCAGCGACTGCCACACGTCGATCTGCGTGCCGTTGGCCGTGCCGCAGTTGACCGCGTCCAGCACCTTGCCGCTCGCCAGGTTCGTGAGCCGGTACGCCGTTCCGTTCACCGGGAAGGTGACGCTCTTGCCGTAGCCGACCGAGACGATGTTTGCCTGCACGGCGTTTTCCGTGGCGTCGGTGGGATAGCCGCTGGTCATGACGCCTTCGAAGAACGAGCCGACCGAGCCGTTGCTGTTGTCGCCGCCGATGCCGAGGATGATCGCACCCTGCTTGGTCATCGGCCGGTAGCCCGACTGGCTCGGCAGCGCCCCGTTGTACCGGGTCGCCAAGCCGCCGGCCTGTGCATTGCCGTCCTTGATGGCGTACGTCGAAGTGCCGTTGTTTTTCAAAACCGCGGTCACGAACGCGCTGTTGCGACCGGTGTTCGCGGTCCACGAACCGTCGCCGCCGGCGAACAGCCCGTTCTCGAGGTCGGCCGCGACCCGCGGTCCGGCCGCACACGGCGAGAACCAGCAGAGATTGCCGAAGTAGATGGCATCCATGTCGCCGTTGCCGGTGTCCATGTTGTTCGTCTCGGCGTTGCCGTAGTCGAAGCAGCACCGGTCGTTGACGTGCGTGCCCTCGGTCACCATGTACATGCCCTCGGGCTGGCTGCCGGTCGCTACACCGTTAGTCGCATTGTTACGGTAACCGTTACCCGCGGAGATGTAGACGCCGTAAACCTTGTTACCACCCGCCGTCACCGGCAGCGCCGCCGCGTTCGCGCCCTGGTCGGCGGTGGGGTTGGCGCCGCCGCCGGGAGCGATCGTCAGGTCGTTGTGCCGCGCCGTCTGGTCGTAGATGCGCACGATGGTGCAGTAGGTGCCCGAGCAGAACGAGTCCTGCGCCGCCGCGTTCGCGTAACCACCGGCGCCGAGCACGCCGATGTTGGCCGTCGCGTTGTCGGACCAGCGCCGCACCTGGTAGAGCGAGCCACTGTAGGCGCCGAAGAGCGCACGGGTGGTGCTGTGCGCGGCGACGCACGGCGTGCCACCGGTCGCGTAGATGTCACAGGGCAGGGTGCCGGCCGCGCTCGCCGGGGCTGTACCTGCGACGAGCGCCGCGGCAGCGAGCACGGCGGTGGCGCCGACAGCGAGGGCGGCGGTTCGCCACGGGAGGCGCAAGTACCGGAAACCCATGATGTGCCTTTCGCGTGCAGGCGAAGCAGCAGCACAGCGCTGAACGCCGCTTGGGGGAGCGGGAATGTGAACGTTAACAAAGCTTTGCGCGTTCGTTTCACGGTTGTCAATAGATGACGGTGAATACCTCGCCGCGACCGCGTGTCGCCGGGGCGACGGCCCGCCCGGACGCGGGCGAGGACAGTGGCCACATGACCGACTCTCAGCAGGCACAACGTCCGGTCGGCGGCACCTATCGGGGCGCCGCCGCGGACGGCCCCGGACGGCTCATCGAGATCCGTGTCGACGTCGACGGCCATCGTCCGCAGCGCAAGGTCAGCGGTGATGTCTACCGCCGCTCGTGGTTCCCGGGCGCGGAGCTGACCAGCTACGTCGAGTCTTTCGTGGTCGGCGACCCGGAGGTCGGCGGCGATGCGGAGTTGATGACGATCCGCGGGCGGGTGGCCACGTGGGGTCAGCCCGGCCGGACGAGCGAGTCTCTCCAGATTTTCCTCCCGCGCGTGCCGATCGCCTCCAGCGAACCGCCGATCAGCGTGAACTGGCTGGTGGACGGCGTGCCGAGGTCGGTTTACGGCTGCCGGAAGATCTCCGAGTTCTTCCGCACCGCGACCCTCGAGGTCGACCGCTTCCAGGGCTCGGTCTTCCCCGCCGACCTCGACCCGGTGATCGACCCGTCGCCCGGCGGCCTGCCCGGCGCGGTCAGCGTCCGCTCCGTCTTCGCCGACGCGGGCATCGACCTCGGCGTGGTGCTCGACGACGTGCCGGACGACCCGGACGGCCCGGATCCCGGCTCGACGTGGAGCGTGCTCGAGCTGCACGACCTCATGGAGGCCCGGTTCGACAGTTTCTCCGACACGCCGCAATGGAAGCTGTACGGCGTCGTGGTTCCGCGGATCGACAACCCCAGCTCCACCAGCGTCATGCTCGGGGTGATGTTCGACTGGGGCGGTTGGCAGGAGGAGGACAAAATCCTCCGCCAGGGATGCGCGGTGGCCGACGAGGCGGTGCGAAGCCACGAGGCGGGCGCGACGTGATCTTCGGCGGGCTTGACTGGGTGGGTGACAACCTGAGCCGGATCCCCGAGCCTGTCGCGTGCCCGACCGGGGCTCCGGTACGGATCCGGCTGACCGGGCCGGCTCTGGTCGAAGCCACCGAACCGGTGTACGTCACGCTGACCGTCACGAACGACACCGCCGGTCCGATCGAGCTGCCCCGCGACCTCTCACCGGAAGCCGGGACGGTACGGATCCACCTGCGACGCCCGAACGGCGACGTGGTCGAACACCGGCCGCCCGCACGCCGCATGGTCGCGCCCGGCGACACGGTCACCGTCCAGCCCGGCGAGAGCTATGCCGTGTCGATCCCGCTGTCGTTCGCGGCGACCGGGCCGGCGTTCCCGATCGCCGGCGAATACCGGATCAGCGCGGCGCTCACGCCCGCGCCGGACACGGTCCTGGCGTCGAACGGCGTGCGGCTGCGGGTGCGCCACCCGGCCGACGTGGGCGCGGAGGAACTGGCCGCGGTCGTCACGCGCGTCACCCCGGCGTGGCCGACGAGCTCACCGAAGTGGCGGCCCGGCACGACCGGACGAGCCCGGCGACGGCACGGCACCTGTACGCCGCGCTCGGGCAGCACTGCGCCCGGCAGGCCAAGTACCTCGAAATCCGGGACGGGCGCCCGGTTGTCGCCGCCCGGATGCCCGACCTGGACGCGGCCGTCCGGAACCTGGAACGGGCCACCGGCCCGGCGCGGCGCCGCTGCGCGTCTTCGACGACCTGACTCTGGCCGCGCTGACCAACCACCTGGTCGACGCCTACACCCGGGCCGGCCGGACCGACGAGGCCCGCCAGGCGGCCGCCAGGAGTCGGCTGACCGTTCCTCCGCGGTAGTCAGCTCGCGCGCTCGGGTCAGCTGTTGACGAAGGCGGTCGCGGCGGCGGCGCCCTTGCTGTCGATGGCGTTGTTGGATTCGACCGGGCTGGGCACGCTGTCCGGGAAGACGATGTAGGTCACGCCGGAGTCGACGCCGCCGGTCTCCGGGTTCGGGTCGATGCCGAGGGACTGGGCGGTCGCGTAGGACGCCTCACCGATGATGTTGTCCGGCCCTTCGTCGGCGAAGACCGCGTAGACGACCTTGTTGTTGTAGATGACCGCCGCCACGCTGCCCGGCCTGACGCCGCTGCTGGAGTAGTTGAACCGCGAACTCGGCAGCGGGATCACGAAGTAGTGCGTGCTGTCGGCCTGGAAGGGGTTGCCCGTCGAGGTCTCGAACGAGGTCTGGTCCTGATACCAGGGGTCGGTGTTCTCGTTGCACTTCGACGTGCGTACGCCGTCGCAGTCGATGTCCATGTCGGCCTTCCAGAAGAACGCCGAGCCCTTCTTGCAGATGTTGACGGTCGACGACTCGCCGTCGTCGGTGGCGTACTTGCCATTCGAGACGACGGTGCAGGAGCTCACCTTGGCGAGCAGTTGGCTGGCGGTGGGGCCGGCGGCCAGCGCCGGGGTCGCGATGAAGGCCGTCGAGATCAGGCTGAGGGCCACGAATGCGGTCATGAGCTTGCGTGTCACGTGCTCCTCCAGGAAATTTGGCCACCGTCCATCTCGGTCCGCACTGTTAGGCAACCTTCCTTTCAATTGCGTGCCGCCGACCGTAGCGACCTGCGGCCAAACGCGCAAGACATCGCGCTATATCGATGCCTTGACCCCTCGGGACGGTGCGGGTTTGTGTCGTCGCCGGTTACATCTCCTCGGCCGGCCAGCGCCATGTCGGCTCCGGCTCCGCCCGCGCGGATTCGATAAGCGGCACGAGGGCGAGATCCCCGTCCCGCCGCCACGTGGCCGTCAGATACCAGGCGATGCGGTGCCGCATCTGCGGTGCGTCATCGGTGAGCCAGCCACCGGCCCCCGGTTCGCCGAGGCGGAGCCGTGCCTCGACTGCGCTCGCCCGGGCGCACCCGTCAGGCTCGGCGTCAGTCAGCATCTCGAGCAGTTCACGATCGGCGGCCGGCTCGCCGGAGACCCGGGCCAGCACCAGCGATGCCAGCGACCGGGTCTCCGGGTCCGGGTCGTCGAGCATGTCCCGAACCACGCGGTCGAACCCGCTCAGAGCCTGCTCGACCGCTTCCTCCTCGGCGACACCCCAGTCCCACTCACCGCGGTAGGTTCGAGCGGCGGCCCGCAGATCGCGACACACGTGTGCGTGATCCAGAACGTAGATCAGCACGGCGAAGGCGTCGGCCCGCCAGGGCGAACCAACCTCGAGCAGCCCGCGCACCGCGGTCACCACCCGGCTCGCCGAACCGGGAGTGACCGCGACCGCATCGTCCACGGCAACACGCGCCAGGTCATCGGCGGCCTCGCGGTCGGCAGCCTCGCGCAGCTGCTCGACAGCCTGGTCGTGCATCATGTTCGCAACCTCAGAACCACGAGATCCGGTGCCATCGCAGCAGGATGCTACAGAGACCGCAGGGCCGCGGGTGCCCGCCTTTTCCCCGCAGGTATGGAGGGGCGGTGCCGTAAATGAGGGGTGTCCGGGGCTGGTGTGGCCGCACGATGGGGGCATGGACGACACGACCTTGGTATCCCGCTTTCTTCGCGACGGCTTCGTGAAGTTGGCGGGCTCCGTCGCGCCGCGCGTGGCCGCGGACTGCGCGCGGCTGCTGTGGCGAGAGACGGGCTGCGAACCGGACGATCCAGCGACGTGGACACAGCCCGTGCACTGGGTGACCGGCATGGCGCAGGGGCCGTTCGCCGCCGCACCCAACTCCCCGTTCCTCCATCGCGCGTACGACCTGCTCGTCGGCGCGGGACGCTGGGAGCCGCGCTACTCGCTGGGCACGTTCCCGCTGCGCTTCCCGCACGAAAAGGAGCCGGACGACGCGGGCTGGCACATCGAGGGCAGCTACCTGCCGGAGGGCGAGAGCTGGTACTTCACAAATTTGCGCTCCCGGGGCCGGGCGCTGCTGATGCTGTTCCTGTTCAGCGAGGTCGGTGAACAGGACGCCCCGACCCGGATCCGGGTCGGCTCACACCTCGACGTGCCGAAGGTGCTGCAGAAGTACGGAGAGGACGGGGCGAGCGGGCCGGCCCTAGCGCCCGATCTGGTGGCGGCCTCCGACCACCGGCCGCTCGCCCTCGCCACCGGGTCCCCGGGCGACGTCTTCCTGTGCCATCCATTCCTGGTGCACGCGGCGCAACCACACCATGGGGCGCGGCCGCGCTTCATGGCCCAGCCGCCGCTGATGCCGGCCGCGCCGTACGAACTGGAGCGGGCCGACGGCGCGTACTCGCCCGTAGAGATCGCGGTCCGCCGGGGCCTCGGACAGGTGACCCCGGGTCCGGACGAGGTCGTGACAGCTGCGGCGAATCCGGGCCGCGAGGTCGAACTCGAGACGGATCGCCTGCTGCTCAGGCCCTGGCGGGTGGCCGAGGCTGTGGTCCAGCATGAGCTGTGGACCGAACGTGATCCACGAGTGCCGCCACACTGCCGCATCGACGCGGATGGGCACCCCACGGTCGCGGAGCTCGAGGATTGGATCCGCACCAGCCGACCATCGTCGATCGGGTTGCTGGCAGTCGAGCGGAAGGCCGCTGGTGACGTCATCGGCTACTGCGGGCTGATCGACGGACGAGGATCGGAAGGGGAACCGGAACTGGCGTTCGAGCTGCTACGCCGAGCCTGGCGGCAGGGATACGCGACCGAGGCTTCGCTGGCGGTCCTGGACTGGGCGAGATCGTCCGGGTACGAACGTCTGTGGGCCACGGTCTGGGATTGGAACACCGCTTCTCGCCGTGTGCTGGCCAAGGTTGGTTTCACCGAGACCGACCGGAAGGAAGTGGATCCGGTCTACGGGACCACCCTGTTCGTCACGAGACGGCTCTGACACACCTGATCGACGGTCAGCACGCCCGCTCCCTCGGCTGATCGGGAAGGTAGGCCGCGTATTCGCCGTCGGTCATGTCGTGTCCGATGGCCGAGCAGACCTGGTCGATGGCGGTCGCCACGTCCCACAGTCGGACCGACGGCATGACGTTGGCGGTCAAGGCGGCGCCGCCGTGCGGTACGTTGGCTGATCATGCTTGCGACGCGCCTCGATCTTGACCGGATTCGCGCGGCTCGGCGCGTGATCGACCCGGTTTTTCTGGATACCCCGCTGTACCAGTGCGACGCGTTGGGGCGCCGGCTCGGCTGCACGGTGAGTATCAAGCTCGAAACGGCGAACCCGGTGCGCTGCTTCAAGGCCCGGGGCACCGAGCTGGTCGCCGGCCTGCTCGCCGGCCAGGGCCGGACAGCCGCGGTGTGCGCCAGCGCCGGCAACCTCGGCCAGGCGCTCGGTTGGTCGGGTCGCCGCCGTGGCCTCGACGTGACCGTCGTGGCTTCGCACGCGGCGCCCGCCGCCAAGCTCGATCGGATCCGCGCGCTGGGCGCTGAGCTTGAGCTGGTCGATGGCGACTTCGAGATGGCCCGCGTACGGGCGGCGAGCATCGCGCAACAACGCGGCGTGCGGCTGGTCGCGGACAGCCTCGACCTCGAGACCTGCGAGGGCGCGGCGACCATCGGCCTGGAGTTGGCGAGCGCGGCGCCCGTCTTCGACGCTGTTCTGATCGCTCTGGGTGGCGGCGCGATGGCCACCGGCGTGGGCCACGTGCTGAAGACCCTGGCGCCGGACGTCGAAGTGATCTGCGTGCAGCCGTCGGGCGCACCGGCGATGACCCGCTCCTGGCACGAGCGCCGGGTCGTCACCACCGACTCGGCCGACACGATCGCCGACGGCGTCGCCGGCCGGTACCCCATTCCCGAGGTTCTGGACGACCTCCTCGTGGTGGCTGACGACGCCGTCCTGGTGCGCGAGGAGTCGATCGTCGCGGGCATGCGGCTGCTTCTGGAGAGCGCCGGCCTGGTCGTCGAGCCCTCGGCGGCGCTCGGCGTCGCCGCCGTTCTGGAAGACCCCGGCCGCTTCGCCGGCCGCCACGTGGCCACCATCATCTGCGGCGGCAACGTCGACCTGGACGCCTACCACCGGTGGGTCCGTACGTGAGCTTGGCTGCTCAGTCCAGGAAGCCGAGCCGGACGACGGCGTCCCGGGCGAGCAGGAAGCCGACGACGCCGACGATCCACGCCACGGCGTTGCTGCGGGTCATCCAGTCGCTCAGCCGGGTCAGCAGCGGAATCACCTGCTGGCCCGCGGCCAGGCGCACGACCAGCAGCAGCAGCGCGGGAGCGATCATCACCAGGCAGTAGCCCGCCATGATCAGCGCGAGGTACGCCGCGGGCAGCGCCGCCGTGGTGATCATCCCGATCGCGGCGAGGTAGGGCAGCATCGTCGTCACCTCGACGGCGGCGGCCGTGAGCGCCAGCCCGGCCAGGGCCGCGGCGCCGCCGTCGGCCAGGGCGCGTTCCCGCCAGCCGAGCAGACGGCCGCCCCCGGTCACCGTCCTGTTCCCGCGCTCCAGCCGGAAGCTCCAGAAGAACAGCGCGACGCCGATGACCAGTTGCGCCCACACCACCGGCCGGGTGTCGAGCAGGCGGCCGATCTGCGGCAGGAAGGCGTCGGCGCCGAGCGCGACGGCCATCCCGACCGCGAAGTAGAAGGCGGCGACCGTGCCGAGGAAGACCAGCAGGCGTGCGGCCCGTACCGGTCCGGGATGGATCAGCAGCCAGGCGGGGATCAGCAACGTCCCGAAGCTGGTGGAGTCGATCAGGGCGAGGACGGCCAGCGAACCCAGGAGCGCGATTTCCATGCCGGTACTCTGCGGCGCGGGGGCCGGCCGCCGCGTCGGCCGAAGGATGTCCGTCATCGGCGCGGGTACAACCTTCGACGGACGCCGCCCGGCGCGGTCCATGGTGGGATGGAGCCGTGGCGACGGCACAGGTGCGGCACCGGCTCGTCGAACATTGGCGCGGCAGCACGCGGTTGCAGGACGTGACGGCCGCCGCGGGGACGTTCGTCGCCGGCCTGGCGTTCAATCTGGTCGGCCTGACCGACGTCTGGTCCACGCCGCAGGTCGGTCTCCTCGCCGCCGCGCCCGGGTGGTGGCACACGGTCCTGCTGGCCGCGGGCTGCCTGGCCATGCTCGGCAAGCGCCGCCGTCCGATGATCGCGCTCGGTGCCGGCACCGTCGCGGCGGTCGCGGACCTGGCGCTCGGCGGCAGCATCGCGCTTGTCCTGGTCCTGTTCGACCTGCTCTTCTCGGCCGGGCAGTTCGCCTGCGCCCGCGCCCGGGCCGCGGTGACGACCGCGGTGTTCGTCCTCATCGGTACGGTCAGCGTCGTGGGCGGGCTTGCCGTCGGCGAGTTCCGCATCGCCGTCTTCATCGGCTTGCAGCTCACCACGCTGCTTTTCGTGCCGCTGTGGTGGGCGGCCAACATCCGCCAGCAGCGCTCGCTGGGCGCGCTCGCCGCCGAGAAGACGGCCCACGAGGCCGTCCTCGCCGAGCGGGCGGCGATGGCCCGCGACCTGCACGATGTCATCGCCGCCCACCTGTCCACGACCGCGATCCACTCCGGTGCGGTGCTGTCGCTGCCGCCGCAGACCGATCGTGACCGGGCGGCGCTGCGAGCGGTACGCACCAGCAGCCTCGCCGCCCTGGCGGAGATGCGATCCATGATCCTGCTGTTGCGGGCCGACGACTTCGCGGCCAAGGACCCCACGCTGCCCGGTGGCCTGGACCGGCTGAGCGACCTCGTGGACGAGGCCGTGACCGACGGGCTGCGGGTCGATGTGCGTACCCGCGAGATACCGGACATCCCGGTCCTGGTGGCGCACGCCTGCTACCTGATCGTGCGGGAGGCCCTGACCAACGCGCGCAAACACGCGCCGGCCTCGGACGTACGCCTCGAGGTGCGCGAGGCCGGCGACCGGGTGACCGTGACCGTCACGAACACCCTGACCCGCGCGGGTGGCCTCGGCCACCAGGCATTGAGCTCGGGTACGGGCCTGGCGTCGATGCGCGAGCGGGCCGCCCTGCTGGGCGGCGAGCTGACCGCGAGCCTCGACGGCGATCTCTGGCGGGTCCGCGCGACGCTGCCCCTGCGCGGCTGGGAACGCTCATGACAGAGCCGGCGATCCGCGTCCTGCTCGCCGACGACCACGCCGCGATCCGGGCCGGGCTGCGGCTGATGCTGGAACAGGCCGACGACATCGCCGTGGTGGGGGAGGCGGCCGACGGTGCGGTCGCGATCCGGCAAGCCGCCGCGCTGCGTCCCGACGTGGTGCTCATGGACATCCGGATGCCCGGCACCGACGGCATCACCGCGACCCGCGCGATCATCTCGGCCGGCCGAGCCGACGTGCTGATCCTCACCACCTTCGACATCGACGAGTACCTCTTCGGCGCGCTGCGCGCGGGCGCGGCCGGCTTCCTGCTGAAGTCGGTCGAGCCGGCCGCCCTGGTGGACGCCGTACGCCGGGTCGCGGCCGGGGACGGCGTCATCGCGCCCGAGGTGACCCGCCGGCTGCTCGCCGCCTTCGCGTCCGGCGAGCCGGGGCCCGCGGCGCCGCGCGGGCATCCCTCGCTCGACAGCCTCACCGCTCGTGAACGGGACGTCCTGGCCGCGCTCGGCCGCGGGCTGTCAAACGCCGGGCTCGCGGCGTCCCTGGCGATCAGCGAGGCGACCGCGAAGACGCACGTCTCCCGGGTCCTGGCCAAGCTGGGCTGTACCTCCCGGGTGCAGGCCGCGATCCTCGCCAAGGAGGCCGGCCTGGCCTGACCAGCACGGATCCACCGAACGGTCCGAGCCGAGGTCACGGGCCGGCGGGCCCCGGGTCCGGTGGCACTGTCAGGGGATAGCCCGCGTCGTCCTGGGCCGCGAGCTCCTCGGCGGCGTGCCGGTACTGGCCGCTCGTGATCTCGCCGGCCAGCAGCAGGGTGGCGAGCATCCCCTCGAGGCTCTCCGGGCGCACGGCCGATGCGGGAACGGCCTGGGCGGGCCTCGGCGGGTCCTCGGCCGCCGGCGGAGCGGGCTGTGGCCGCACGACGTCCACCCGGTCGTCGGGCCGGGTCAGGACGATGATCACGCACATGGCGACGACGGCCAGGACAAACACGCTCAGCAACAGCATTCTCGGCACCTCCCCGGGACATACTCGCCGACGGCCGCAACCATCGACAGGGTCATTTGTCCCGGGCCGTATCCTCGGTTGCCGAGACGATCTACCG
>Ga0307513_10007993_pt1 | contig 13589 bp, 17 predicted proteins | sample 15_EM_MG_FD_202174 | JGI IMG/M metagenome (GOLD analysis project Ga0307513, IMG submission 202174) | Populus trichocarpa ectomycorrhiza microbial communities from riparian zone in the Pacific Northwest, United States - 15_EM | ecosystem: Host-associated > Plants > Roots > Unclassified | place... | reverse complement strand
CGCCATCGCGACCGCCCACCCCGCCCTGCACGGCATCGCGCTCGGCGAGGCCGACCTCCGGGCCGATCTGGGGGTACGAGGAGACGCGGGCCTCGACTGGTGCCGCTCCCGGGTCGTCGTGGCCGCACGGGCGGCCGGGCTCGCCCCGCCGCCCCAGTCGGTCCACCCGGACACCCGGGACCTCGACACCCTCGCCGCGTCCTGCGCCCACGGCCGCGCCCTGGGCTTCCTGGGCCGGGCGGCGATCCACCCCCGCCAGCTCCCGGTCATCGAACGCGCCTATCTGCCCACCGTGGAGGAGATCGAGGAGGCCGAGCAGATCGTCAAGGCGGCGGCGACGGACGAGGGCGCCCAGGCCCTCCCGGACGGCCGCTTCATCGACGCGGCGGTGGTCGCGTCGGCCCGCAGAACCCTGTCCCTGGCCGACCGCGACCGCCTCTGACCCGCAGACCCGCACAACGAACAAGGGCGCCCCGGTCCGACCGGGGCGCCCTCATCCTCGTACAACCAACACTCAGCTCTTCTTGGTCGGCTCCGCCTCGGCCTTGTCTTCGGCCTTGTCCTCTGACTCGGATTCGGCCTCGGAGTCGGCCTTGCTCCCGCCCTCGCCCTCGCCGTCGTCCTCGGTCTTGGCCGAGCCGTCCGCATCAGCCTCGGCCTCGGCCTTCACCTCCGCCGATTCCGCATCGCCCTCGTCACCCTTGACGGCGTCCTCCGCCGAACCGTCGGAGACATCGTCACCCGGCTCCACGACTTCTTCCCGGCCAGGCCGCATCCGTGCCGAGAGCACGAAGTAGACCACCGCGAGGATGAAGACGACGATCGCGGTCCAGTTGTTGAGCCGCATGCCGAGGATGTGGTGGGCCTCGTCGACGCGCAGGTACTCGATCCAGAAGCGGCCTACGCAGTAGGCAGCCACATACAGCGCGAACGCCCGTCCGTGCCCCAGCGTGAAGCGGCGGTCGGCCCAGATGACCAGCAGCGCGACGCCGACGCACCACAGGGACTCGTACAGGAACGTCGGGTGGTAGTAGCCCGGGACCCGGCCGTCGGTCGAGGAGGTGATGTGGACGGCCCAGGGGACGGTCGTCTCGCGCCCGTACAGCTCCTGGTTGAACCAGTTGCCCCACCGCCCGCACGCCTGTGCGAGGGCGATACCGGGGGCGAGAGCGTCGGCCCACGCGGGCAGCGGGATACCCCGCCGGCGGCAGCCGATCCACGCGCCCAGCGCGCCGAGCGCGATCGCGCCCCAGATACCGAGGCCGCCCTCCCAGATCTTGAAGGCGTCCACCCAGTCGCGGCCCTCGCTGAAGTACAGCTCGTAGTCCGTGATCACGTGGTAGAGGCGACCACCGACCAGGCCGAAGGGCACGGCCCAGACCGCGATGTCGGCCACCGTGCCGGGTCGGCCACCGCGGGCGAGCCAGCGCTTGTTGCCGAGCCAGACCGCGACGAAGACACCGATGATGATGCAGAACGCGTAGCCGCGCAGCGGAATGGGTCCAAGGTGCAGCACCCCGCGCGCCGGACTGGGAATGTAGGCGATATTCATGGCAGTCCCGACGCTACCTTGACGGGCGCGGCGGATGTGAGCCGCCCCGGGCAACGGCTCCATAACGGGCGGTGCCTCCGGTTCCGCTCACGACGCCGAACCGGAGGCCCCCGGGAAACCCGGAAAGCGCCCAGGCCCTACGCCTTGTCGGCGGCCTCCACCATCTGCTTCAGCTTCGCCGGGGTCATCGTCTGGTCCTGGTAGATGTTCTTCTCGTTGAGCAGGACGGTCGGTGTGCCGCCGAAGCCACCGCTCTGGAAGGCCTGGTTCGACTTCGCGACCCAGCTGTTGTGCGTGCCCTCCTCGACACACGTCCGGAACGCGGGCGTGTCGAGTCCGTCGACCTTCGCCGCCAGCTCGATGAGTCTGCTGTCCTTCGCGAAGGCGTCGTCGGTCTCCGGCGGCTGGTTCTCGTACAGCACGTCGTGGTACGCGGTGAACTTGCCGGTGTCCTGGGCGCACGCGGCGGCGTTGGCCGCGTGCCGGGAGCCGCTGCCGCCCATGTTGCCGTCGATGATCGTCGCCAGGTGGTAGTTCACCTTCAGCTTGCCCGCGGCCGTCAGCTCATGGATGGTCGAGCGGTAGTTGGTCTCGAAGGACTGGCAGGCCGGACAGCGGAAGTCCTCCCACACCGTGAGCGTCGACTTGGCGCTCTCCTCGCCCACCGGGATCGCGAGGCTGTCCTTGCCCTGCGCACCCGAGGGCGCCACGACCGGACCGGCGCTGTCGCTCTTGCTGTCCTTGCCGGAGTTCGCGGCGACGACGCCGATCACCGCCGCGAGGCCCAGCACGCAGACGACACTGGCGCCCACGATCAACGCCCGCCGCCGCTTCTCCGCGGACTTCTGCTTCTCACGCTCGACCGCCAGCCGCTCGCGGGCGGTGCGCTTTCCGTCACGATTCTTCTCGCTCACACCCGCAGAACGAACCGGGGAGACGCATTGCGTCTCCCCGGCCCCAGGTCCACCCGTTCGGGCGACCTGTGCGAAATGTCCTGCCCGAATATCCGGTCCAAACATCCAGCCCGAACGTTCGGCCCGAACGTCCGACCCCTTACGCCGTGCCGCGCACGCCCTTCGCGAGGTCGGCGGCGAGTTCCCGCACGGCCTCGACACCGGCCGCGTGGTCCGGGGCGTCGAGCATCCGCTTGACGAAGGCCGAGCCGACGATCACGCCGTCGGCGAAGCCGGCGACCTCGGCGGCCTGGGTCGCATTGGAGACACCGAGCCCGACACAGACCGGCAGGTCGGTGCCGGTGCCCCGGGTGCGCTCGACGAGCTTCTCGGCCTGGGCGCCGACCGACGCCCGGGTCCCCGTGACGCCCATGAGGGAGGCGGCGTACACGAATCCGCTGCCCGCCGCGGTGATCTCGGCGAGCCGCCCGTCCCTGCTGCTGGGCGCGACGACGAACACGGTCGCGAGGCCGTGCTTCTGGGCGTGCTCCCTCCACAGCGCCGACTCCTGCACGGGCAGGTCGGGCAGGATGCACCCGGCGCCGCCCGCCTCCGCCAGTTCGGCGGTGAACCGCTCGACGCCGTAGCGGTCGATCGGGTTCCAGTACGTCATGACGAGCACCGGCTTCCCGCTGGCCTCGTAGGCCTCCCGGACCGTACGGATGACATCCGCGATCTTGACGCCGCCGCGCAGGGCGATGTCGTCGGCGGTCTGGATGACGGGCCCGTCGAGCACCGGGTCACTGTGCGGCAGCCCGACCTCGACGATGTCGGCGCCGCCCTCGAACACGGCCTTGACGGCGTCGATCCCGCCGTCGACGGTCGGGAACCCGGCGGGGAGGTACGCGATGAGCGCGGCCCGCCCCTCGGCCTTGGCACCGGCGAGGGTGTCCGACAGCAGCTGAATGTTCCCGCTCACTTGGCGTCCCCCTCGATCTCGGCGGTGTCGGCCGCGTTCGCGGCGACCTCGGCGTCGGTGTCGTACAGGCCGAAGTACCGGGCGGCGGTGTCCATGTCCTTGTCGCCGCGCCCGGAGAGGTTGACGACGATCAGGCCGTCCTTGCCCAGCTCCTTGCCGACCTCCAGCGCACCGGCCAGCGCGTGCGCGCTCTCGATGGCCGGGATGATGCCCTCGGTACGGGACAGCAGGCGCAGCGCCTGCATGGCGGCGTCGTCGGTGACCGCGCGGTACTCGGCGCGGCCGGTGTCCTTGAGGTAGGAGTGCTCGGGCCCGATGCCCGGGTAGTCGAGCCCCGCGGAGATGGAGTAGGGCTCGGTGATCTGCCCCTCCTCGTCCTGGAGGACGTACGACCGCGAGCCGTGCAGGATGCCGGGCTCACCGGCGGTGAGGGTGGCGGCGTGCTCGCCGGTCTCGACACCGTGCCCGCCGGGCTCGCACCCGATGAGGCGGACGGAGGCGTCGGGAATGAAGGCGTGGAAGAGCCCGATGGCGTTGGATCCGCCGCCCACACAGGCGACGGCGGCGTCGGGCAGCCGTCCGACCTGCTCCAGGAGCTGCCTGCGGGCCTCCACACCGATCACCCGGTGGAAGTCGCGCACCATGGCCGGGAAGGGGTGGGGTCCGGCGACGGTCCCGAACAGGTAGTGCGTGTGGTCGACGTTGGCGACCCAGTCGCGGAACGCCTCGTTGATGGCGTCCTTGAGGGTGCGGCTGCCGGACTTCACGGCGATGACCTCGGCGCCGAGCATGCGCATCCGGGCGACGTTCAGGGCCTGGCGCTGGGTGTCGATCTCGCCCATGTAGATGGTGCATTCGAGCCCGAACAGCGCACAGGCGGTCGCGGTGGCGACCCCGTGCTGACCGGCGCCGGTCTCGGCGATGACCCGGGTCTTGCCCATCCTCTTGGTGAGGAGGGCCTGGCCGAGCACGTTGTTGATCTTGTGGGACCCGGTGTGGTTCAGGTCCTCCCGCTTGAGGAAGACCCGGGCGCCACCGGCGTGTTCGGCGAACCGGGGCACCTCGGTGAGGGAGCTGGGGCGGCCGGTGTAGTGGACGAGCAGGTCGTCCAGCTCGCGGGCGAACTCCGGGTCGGACTTCGCCTTGTCGTACTCGACGGCGACCTCGTCCACGGCGGCGACGAGGGCCTCCGGGATGAACTTGCCGCCGAACGCGCCGAAGTAGCCTTCGGCGCTGGGGATTTGACCCTCGGGGTCGGGGATGAAGAACTCGCTGGGCATGACTGAACCTCACGGTGAGTTTGTGTTGGGCACTAGTCGCCGTGGGGCGGGGGGTTGTTAGTTGGCTGCGGGCCCGTTGGGGCTTGTCGCGCAGTTCCCCGCGCCCCTGAAAACCCGCCATCGCTGCCCGTTGACCTGCCCAGGCTCGTCACCGATGACGTAGCGGACCCGGCGGCCGTGCACCCTGCGGGCGGGCGCACGGCAGCCACGGGGGCGGCAGCCGCGCGCCAGGCGGGCGTACCTGTCCGTGGGCGTCATGGTGAGAGTCATCGGGGCAAACTCTAGCCGGTGATCAGCCGCGGCCGTGCCGCAATGCAGGGTGCTCGCCGGCCGCCACCAGGTCGGAGACCGCTGTCTTCGGGTCCTTGCCCGTCACCAGGGACTCGCCGACCAGGACCGCGTCGGCGCCCGCGTTGGCGTACGCGATCAGGTCGTGCGGGCCTCGGACGCCCGACTCGGCGATCTTGACGATGCTGTCGGGGATCTCGGGGGCGACCCGCTCGAACGTGGAGCGGTCGACCTCCAGGGTCTTCAGGTTGCGCGCGTTGACACCGATGACCCGGGCCCCCGCGTCCACCGCCCGCTCGACCTCGTCCTCGTCGTGCACCTCGACGAGCGGGGTGAGCCCGATGGACTCGGCGCGCTCGATGAGGGACTCCAGGGCGGGCTGGTCGAGGGCTGCGACGATCAGCAGGGCCAGGTCGGCGCCGTACGCCCGTGCCTCCCACAGCTGGTACGACGTGACGATGAAGTCCTTGCGCAGCACCGGGATGTCCACCCGGGCGCGCACGGCCTCCAGGTCGGCCAGGGAGCCGCCGAAGCGGCGCTGTTCGGTGAGGACGGAGATGACGGCCGCGCCGCCCGCCTCGTAGTCCGCCGCGAGGCCGGCCGGGTCTGCGATGGCCGCGAGCGCGCCCTTGGAGGGGCTGGACCGCTTGACCTCGCAGATGACCTTGACGCCGTCACCGCGCAGGGCGGCGACCCCGTCCTTGGCGGCGGGAGCCTTCGCCGCGCGCTCCTTGAGTTCGTCGAGGCTGACGCGCGCCTGCCGCTCCGCGAGGTCGGCACGGACTCCGTCGATGATCTCGTCGAGCACACTCACGCGAGCGGCCCCCTTCCAGACGGTAGGCGATTGACTGTTCAAGCCATTCACTGCATTGAAGCTGCACAAACTGTCAAAGCTGGTCACTCCGATGGTATCCGGAGGAGGGCATGCCCCTCACATCCGGTTGACACCGGTCCCACTACCTGGACATTCATCATTTGATCAAGGGTGTAGCCAGCCACCGAACGGCAGGTTCCGGACAACCGTGAAGACCAGCACCAATGTCCCCAGGCTCCACAGGTGCACCGGCCCGAGATCGATCCGCATCGGCCGTCCACGCACCGCGCGGACCACCCAGACGGTCCATACGGCGGCGAAGGCCAGGTATCCCGCCACGGCGAGCGCGTTGGCCCCCAGAGCCGTCACCCAGTCCCCGTGCACGAAGGCGTAGGCGCTGCGCAGACCGCCGCAGCCGGGGCAGTACACGCCGGTCAGACGCAGAAGCGGGCAGACGGGGTAGTGCCCGGGTTCGTTGGGGTCGACCGTCCCGACGTACGCGAAGGCCCCGGCGACGGCCGCGAGCACCCCGGCGGGCACGGCCACCCGTCCCAGGACGGCACCGGTGCCCGAGGGCACGCCTTGCTGAGCCCGCTCGGTGTTCACCCCACGCATTCTGCCCCCTGCGGGGCGTACACGCGCGAGAGGCGGCCCCGGCGCTGTCGCCGTGCCGCCCCTCGAAGTCCTGAAACGTACTCCCGTACGGGAGTACGGGGAATCAGCTCTCGGCGCCCGCCGGTTCACGCGTCGACGCGACCTGTCGGGCCGTCTTCTGCTTGCCGAGGCCCATCGCGGCCATGATCCAGCCGACGACACCGCCGAGGACCACGACCACCATGCCGGCCCAGAAGCCCAGCGGCTCGGCCATCACCATGAAGGCGCCCGCGACGCAGAAGCCGATGATGGAGATGGTGACGCCGGTCCAGGCGGCCAGAGTGTGACCGTGGCTAGTGCCCGCCATGACTTGCTCCTCGTTGCTGAGTTGCTGGTTGTTGAATGCAGGACGTCGTGAGCCGGAAGCTCGTCGTCCATTGTCCCGCACGCGCGTGTGTGCAGAACCCCGGGGGTCACGCCAGCGAGTCGCGCCCCAAAGGGGCGCGGGGAACTGCGCGACCAGCCACAACGAACCCGCGGCCAACACTCAACCCCTCCGGCGAAGCGCTACGCCCCGGTGGGGTCCTCACCCCGGTCCAGCGCCTTCCAGATCTCCTCGGGCCGATCCGGGTCGACGGCCGCCGCCCGCCGGCGCGGACGCGGGGCACCGCCACGCTCGTACCGCCCGGACATGGCCGGCCACAGACGGCCGTACCGCAGGGCGAGCAGGCCGGCGAGCAGGATCAGCGCGCCGCCGACAGCCGCCGCGTACGGCCAGGCGGTGTGGCTGAGGGTGCTCACGGTGGCCGCCGTGTCCCCGCTGGCCTGGGCGGCCTTCTCGTCGAGCGCGGAGCTGTCGGAGGCGCCGAGGACGGCCGCGGCGACCGTACCGGCGCCGGACAGCGCGAGCAGGGCGGCGACCAGGAGGCGGCCGGAGCGGCGGACGGCGAAGACGGCGACGAGCGCGGCGAGGCCCACTATCGCCAGGGCCGCGGGCACGCCCGTGACGTCGCTGCCGCTGGCGGTCAGCGGGAAGGCGCCGCCGGCCACGGTCGCGGTGCCCTCCGACCAGCGCTGGCGGGTGGCGAGCAGCGCGACGGCCGCGCCGAGCGCACCGGCCGACAGGGCGACGGCGAGGCTGAGCCGGCCGGCCCGGCCGGGGAGGGGGGCGTCGGAACGCGCGGAAGGTACGGGTACGGCTGTCACGTACCCCACTATCGCCTGAACCCTGGGCGAACCGGCACCCGGGGTTGGCGTGAGAAGCGCCCCATTCGGCCACCCATCGGGCGCCTATGGGCCGAAAACCGCCGGGAAACCGCCTACTGTCCGAGCCGGTTCGCCGTGTGGACGGCGCGCAGGACCGCCGCCGCCTTGTTGCGGCACTCGTTGTCCTCCGCAACCGGGTCGGAGTCGGCGACGACGCCGGCGCCCGCCTGGACGTACGCCGTGCCGTCGCGCAGCAGGGCCGTGCGGATGGCGATGGCGGTGTCGGAGTCGCCCGCGAAGTCGAGGTAGCCGACGGCGCCGCCGTACAACCCCCGCCTGGACGGCTCCAGTTCGTCGATGATCTGCATCGCGCGCGGCTTGGGCGCCCCGGAGAGCGTGCCGGCCGGGAAGCAGGCCGTCAGGACGTCGAAGGCGGTGCGGCCCGCCGCCACCCGGCCGGTGACGGTCGAGACGATGTGCATGACGTGCGAGTACCGCTCGACGGACATGAAGTCCACCACCTCCACCGAACCCGGCTCGCAGACCCGGCCGAGGTCGTTGCGCCCGAGGTCGACGAGCATGAGGTGCTCGGCGCGCTCCTTGGGGTCGGCGAGGAGTTCCTCGGCGAGGGCCTGGTCCTCCTGCGGGGTCGCCCCGCGGTGCCGGGTGCCCGCGATGGGGTGGACCATCGCGCGCCCGTCCTCGACCTTGACGAGGGCCTCGGGGGAGGAGCCGACGACGTCGAACCCGTCGAAGCGGAACAGGTACATGTACGGGGACGGGTTGGTGGCCCGCAGGACCCGGTAGACGTCCAGCGCGCTCGCCGTGCACGGGGTTTCGAAGCGCTGGGAGGGGACGACCTGGAAGGCCTCTCCCGCGCGGATGCGCTCCTTGATGTCCTCGACGGCGACCTGGTAGTCGGGGCCGCCCCACAGGGCCGTGTACTCGGGGAGTTCGGAGGGCGGGAGTGAGGCGGGCGGCTGGGACACCGCGCGCGAGAGGTCGGCCTGCATGGCGTCGAGCCGGGCCACGGCGTCCGCGTAGGCCTCGTTGACGCCCGTGTCGAGGTCGTTGTGGTTGATCGCGTTGGCGATCAACAGGACCGAGCCCTCCCAGTGGTCCATGACGGCCAGGTCGCTGGTGAGCAGCATGGTCAGCTCGGGCAGCTGGAGGTCGTCGCGCTCGCCGGGGCCGATCTTCTCCAGGCGGCGCACGATGTCGTACCCGAGGTAGCCGACCATGCCCCCGGTGAAGGGCGGCAGGCCCTCCTGGTGGGGCGTGTGGAGGGCCTCGAGCCAGTGGGCCTCACCGTCGCGGGCGGTGAGGGTGGCGCTGGAGCGGACGCCGACGAAGGAGTAGCGGGACCAGGAGAGACCGTTCTCGGCGGACTCCAGCAGGAAGGTGCCGGGGCGTTCGGCGGCGAGCTTGCGGTAGAGCGCGACCGGGGTGTCGCCGTCGGCGAGGAGCTTGCGGGTGACGGGGATGACGCGCCGGTCGGTGGCCAGCTTGCGGAAGGTCTCGAGGTCCATGGCGGCTGACCTTACTGACCCTGCGGGAGTACGCCGGAATCGGCGTCCTCGAACGACACGTCGAGCAGGACGTCGGCGTCGAAGCAGGTCCGCGCGCCGGTGTGGCAGGCGGCGCCCACCTGGTCGACCCTGACGAGCACGGTGTCGGCGTCGCAGTCGAGGGCGACGGACTTCACGTGCTGGAAATGGCCGGAGGTGTCGCCCTTGACCCAGTACTCCTGGCGGCTGCGCGACCAGTAGGTGCAGCGGCCGGTGGTCAGGGTGCGGTGCAGCGCCTCGTCGTCCATCCAGCCGAGCATGAGCACCTCACCGGTGTCGTACTGCTGGGCGATCGCGGGGACGAGCCCGTCGGGGCCGCGCTTGAGGCGCGCGGCGATCTCCGGGGCCAGGGGGCTGGGGGCGCCGGTCCTGCTGGGCGGGGGCGTGCTGCTGGTCATGGGGCCATTGTGCCGCGCCCCACTGACAGTCCCCCCGGGATGTCCACTGGGCGGACCTTGTGGACGGTCGTAGGCTTGCTGACATGTCGACCCATGCGAAGCGTGAACGACTTCTCCTCGCCGACCTGTTGGAAACGACGGGCCCGGACGCCCCCACCCTGTGCGAGGGCTGGCACACCCGTGACCTCGCCGCGCACGTGGTGGTGCGCGAGCGCCGCGCGGACGCCGTCGGAGGAACCTGGATCAAACAGCTCGCTCCTCGTCTGGAGCGGGTGATGGCGGAGTTCGCCGAGAAGCCCTACGAAGAGTTGATCCAGCTGATCCGTACGGGCCCACCGCGTTTCTCGCCGTTCTCCCTGAAGCAGATCGACGAGGCGGCGAACACGATCGAGTTCTACGTCCACACCGAGGACGTACGCCGCGCACAGCCCGACTGGACTCCCCGCGAGCTGGACCCGGTCTTCCAGGACGCCCTCTGGTCCCGCCTGGAACGCACCGCCCGCCTGACGGGCCGCGGCGCCCCGACGGGCCTGGTCCTACGCCGCCCGGACGGCCGCACAGCGGTGGCCCACCGCGGCGTCCCGGTGGTCACGGTGACAGGCGAACCGTCGGAGCTGCTCCTGTTCGCCTACGGCCGCCAGAACGCCGCAGACGTGGAGCTGGAGGGCGACAAGGAAGCGATCACCAAGCTCCACGAATCAAAGCAACTGGGCATCTGAGACGCGCCCTGTTTTCAGGGGCGCGGGGAACTGCGCGACCAGCCACGACGGACCCGCAGCCAAAGGACTACCCGTCAACGAACAGGATGCCCAGCGTCACGCAGCACCCCCTTCACCTGCCCGATCCGAAGATCCCCGAAGTGGAAAACAGAGGCAGCCAGAACAGCATCCGCCCCCGCCGCGACGGCGGGCGGGAAGTCGGCCAACCGCCCCGCTCCCCCACTGGCGATCAACGGCACGCGCACATGCTTGCGCACAGCCTCGATCATCTCGATGTCGTACCCGTCCTTCGTCCCGTCCGCGTCCATCGAGTTGAGCAGAATCTCCCCGGCGCCCAGTTCAGCGGCCTGGTGAGCCCACTCGACCGCGTCGATACCGGTACCGCGCCGCCCCCCATGGGTGGTGACCTCGAAGGACCCGGAGTCAGTGCGCCGCGCGTCCACGGACAGCACCAGCACCTGCCGCCCGAACCGCTCCGCGATCTCCCGGATCAGCTCGGGACGTGCGATGGCGGCCGTGTTGACGCCCACCTTGTCCGCCCCGGCCCGCAGCAGCTTGTCGACGTCCTCGGCCGCGCGCACCCCGCCGCCCACGGTGAGCGGGATGAACACCTGCTCGGCGGTGCGCCGGACCACGTCGTAGGTGGTCTCGCGGTTGCCCGAGGAGGCGGTGATGTCCAGGAACGTCAGTTCGTCGGCGCCCTCGGCGTCGTACACCTTGGCCATCTCGACGGGGTCGCCCGCGTCGCGCAGGTTCTGGAAGTTGACGCCCTTGACGACCCGGCCGTTGTCGACGTCCAGGCAGGGGATGACTCGTACGGCAAGGGTCATGCTGCGGTCTCTCCGTCTCCTCCGCCGGGGCGGTACGCCTCCACCTCGACCTCGACGACCAGGCTGGGGTCCACGAGACCGGAGACGATGATCATCGATGCGGCGGGCCGGACGGCGTCGAACAGCTCCTTGTGGGCGCGTCCGACGTCGTCCACGTCCCGCGCGTGGGTGATGTACATGCGCGTACGCACGACGTGGTCGCGGCCGAGCCCGAGCTGCTCCAGCGCCGCGAACGCGACGTTGAAGGAGTTGACCGTCTGCTCGTACGGGCCGCCTCCGGCGATCTCGCCGTCGACGATGGACGTGCAGCCGGAGACCAGCACCAGGCCGTTGGGCAGCTCCACCGCGCGGGAGTAGCCGAAGGCATCCTCCCAGGGGGCACCGGTCGTGACACGCCGTACGTCGCTCACTTGGCCACCGCCTCCAGGGCCTCTTCCAGGGTGAACGCCTTCGCGTAGAGGGCCTTCCCGACGATGGAGCCCTCGACGCCGAGCGGCACCAGCTCGGCGATGGCACGGAGGTCGTCCAGGGAGGACACACCGCCGGAGGCCACGACCGGGCGGTCGGTCGCCGCGCAGACGTTGCGCAGCAGCTCCAGGTTGGGGCCCTGGAGCGTGCCGTCCTTGGCGATGTCGGTCACGACGTAGCGCGCGCAGCCCTCGCCGTTGAGCCGCTCCAGCGTCTCGTAGAGGTCGCCGCCGTCGCGGGTCCAGCCGCGTCCGCGGAGGGTGGTTCCGCGGACGTCCAGGCCGACCGCGATCTTGTCGCCGTGCTCGGCGATGACCTTGGCGACCCAGTCCGGGGTCTCCAGGGCGGCCGTACCGAGGTTCACGCGCGTGCAGCCCGTCGCCAGGGCGGCGGCCAGCGTGTCGTCGTCACGGATGCCGCCGGACAGCTCCACCTTGATGTCCATCGCGCCGGCGACCTCGGCGATCAGTTTGCGGTTGTCGCCGGTACCGAAGGCCGCGTCCAGGTCGACCAGGTGCAGCCACTCGGCGCCCGAGCGCTGCCAGGCGAGGGCGGCCTCCAGGGGGGAGCCGTACGAGGTCTCCGTGCCGGACTCGCCGTGCACCAGGCGGACGGCCTGGCCGTCCCGGACGTCGACGGCGGGGAGGAGTTCGAGCTTCGAGGGCATCAGAGGGTTCCGATCCAGTTGTTCAGCAGCTGCGCTCCGGCGTCGCCGGACTTCTCGGGGTGGAACTGGGTGGCCCACAGGGCGCCGTTCTCGACGGCCGCCACGAAGGGCTTGCCGTGGGTCGACCAGGTGACCCCGGGGGCGCGCATCAGCGGGTTCGTGATCTCCAGGGACCAGTCGTGGACGGCGTACGAGTGGACGAAGTAGAAGCGCGCGTCGGCATCCAGGCCCGCGAAGAGCTGGGAGTCCGCCGGGGCGTCGACGGTGTTCCAGCCCATGTGGGGCACGATGTCGGCCTGGAGCGGCTCGACCGAGCCGGGCCACTCGTCGAGGCCCTCGGTCTCGACGCCGTGCTCGATACCGCGCGCGAACAGGATCTGCATGCCCACGCAGATGCCCATCACGGGACGCCCGCCGGCCAGCCGGCGCCCGACGATCCAGTCGCCGCGCGCCTCCTTGAGGCCCCGCATACAGGCGGCGAAGGCGCCGACGCCCGGCACCAGCAGTCCGTCCGCGTTCATGGCCTTGTCGAAGTCACGCGTTATCTCGACGTCGGCACCCGCGCGCGCGAGAGCGCGTTCGGCGGACCGGACATTGCCGAAGCCGTAGTCGAAGACGACCACTCGTTGCCGTTTCTTGCCGGAGCTACTCAATTCCAGACCTCCAGCCTCAGCACGCCGGCGACGAGACACATCCCGGCGCCTATCGACAGCAACACGATGAGGCTCGCGGGCATCTTCTGCTTGGCGAAGGAGTAGACCCCGCCGGCCAGGAAGAGCCCGACGACGATCAGTACGGTGGAGAGGCCGCTCATGGCTTACAGGGCGCCCTTCGTGGAGGGGAGGATGCCCACCGCGCGCGGGTCGCGCTCCGAGGCGTACCGCAGTGCCCGCGCGAGGGCCTTGAACTGGCACTCCACGATGTGGTGGGCGTTGCGCCCGTAGGGCACGTGCACGTGCAGGGCGATCTGGGCCTGGGCGACGAAGGACTCCAGGATGTGCCGGGTCATCGTGGTGTCGTACTCGCCGATCATCGGCGCCATCTTCTCGGGCTCGGTGTGCACGAGGTAGGGGCGGCCGGACAGGTCGACGGTGACCTGGGCGAGGGACTCGTCCAGGGGGACCGTGCAGTTGCCGAAGCGGTAGATGCCCACCTTGTCGCCGAGGGCCTGCTTGAAGGCGGCGCCGAGGGCGAGGGCGGTGTCCTCGATGGTGTGGTGCGAGTCGATGTGCAGGTCGCCCTCGGTCTTCACGGTCAGGTCGAAGAGACCGTGCCGGCCGAGCTGGTCGAGCATGTGGTCGTAGAAGCCGACGCCCGTCGACACCTCGACCTA
>Ga0307513_10007992_pt1 | contig 13590 bp, 14 predicted proteins | sample 15_EM_MG_FD_202174 | JGI IMG/M metagenome (GOLD analysis project Ga0307513, IMG submission 202174) | Populus trichocarpa ectomycorrhiza microbial communities from riparian zone in the Pacific Northwest, United States - 15_EM | ecosystem: Host-associated > Plants > Roots > Unclassified | place... | reverse complement strand
CCATCCAGCGGGTCGCGGACGGCGAGGTGTCGTCGTATCTGACCGACGGGCTCGAGGTCGGCCAGCAGCTCGAGCTGCGCGGGCCGGTCGGCGGCTGGTTCGTTTGGCGCGACGCGCCGCCGCCGGTGCTGCTGGTGGCCGGCGGCTCGGGCGTGGTGCCGCTGATGGCGATGATCCGGGCCCGCGGCGCCGTCCACGGCCGGCAGCCGTTCCGGCTGATCTACTCGGTCCGCACGCCGGCCGATTCCTATTACGCCGCCGAGCTGGCCCGCCGCGTGCGCGACGATCCCGGCCTGGACGTCCGGTACGTCTACACCCGGCAGACGCCCGAGGGCTCGCCGGACAAGCCGGGCCGGATCAGCGTGGCGACCCTGAACACCTACGGCTGGCCGGCCGACTTCGCGCCGGACTGCTTCGTCTGCGGCCCGACCAGCTTCGTCGAGACGGCGGCCGACATCCTGGTCGCGCTCGGGCACGACCCAGCCAAGATCCGCACCGAACGCTTCGGAGGCCTGGCATGAACGAGCGCACCGAGCGGCACACGGCCGCGCCGGACAACGACCTCGCAGGCGAGGGCCACGAGGGCAGGCCAAAGGTAGGCACAGCATGAGTGAAATGCTCGACGGCAACGCGATGGCGGGTGACTTACGCGAGATCTTCGCCGTGGATCTGACCACGGCCGTCGCGACCTGCGCCGGCTGCGGGCACCCGAGCGTGGTCGCCGCCCTGCACGTGTGGGGGCCGGCGCCGGGTCTGGTGGCCCGCTGCCCATCCTGCGAAGACGTGATCCTGCGCCTGGTCCGCGGCCCCGAACGAGCCTGGCTGGACCTGCGCGGCGCGATCACCCTGGAACTGGCAATGCCCCCGGCGGTGGCGGGTTAGCTCAGTCGCGGAAGGTTCGGCGCAGGCGGTCGGCCAGGCCCACCGGGCGGGGCGCGGTCGCCACCCGGTCGGGGCGCGCGGCGGCGGGACGGGACCGGCCGATCGGCTGGTCGTAGTCGGCGGTCGCGATCGCCTCGATGATCTGGGCGTCGCCGAAGTTCTCCGAGCCGGGGATCGACGCGACGAAGCCGACCAGGATGCCGTTGCGCATCACCTGCGCCTCGAGGCCGGCGGTCCCGTCGTTGTCCCAGATCGCCTCGCGGCCGTCCGGCAGCACGACGCGGATTCCGTACTGGGTGATGCCGGCGTGCGGCAACTTCACGTGGGCGAAAACGTTGCGCGCCCGGAGTGTCTCGACGACCCGCTCAGCCCGATGTTCTTCCATGTGGGCGACGCTAATCCGCGCAGCTGTGGGCACGCTGAAGGCCGGCTGAGCGACCGGTGAGTCTGCGCGCCGCCCCGGTCAACTGGCCAGCCAGCGGTAACGGTGCTCGGGCCGGCCGGTGGCGCCGTAGCGCAGCCGCATCTCGGCGGCGCCGTCGCGGGCCAGCGCGGCCAGATAGCGCTGCGCGGTGGCCCGCGAGATGCCCAGTTCGTCGGCCACTTCGGCGGCGGTCCGCGGCGCGCCGGCCGTCCGCAGCGCCTCGCTGACCAGCCGCACAGTCACCGCCGACTGGCCCTTCGGCGCGGCCGGCCGGTCGCCGTCGTGCAGCATCCGGGCCAGCCGGTCGATCTCGTCCTGGCTCAGCGTGCGGTCGCCCGCGAGCACCGACCGGTAGTGCCGGTAGGCGGTGAGCCGGTCCGCGAACTGCTCCGCCGTGAACGGCTTGACCAGAAAATTCAAGGCCCCGTTCGCGTACGCCGTGCGGACCGTCGCCGCGTCCGAGGCGGCCGTGAGCATGATCGTGTCGACGCTGATCTCGCGCAGCAGGTCCAACCCCGACTCGTCCGGCAGATATGTGTCCAGCAGCACCAGATCGGGCCGCAGCTCGGCGAGCAGCCGGCGCGCCTCGGCCGCCGTCCGGGCGGTTCCGGCGACCTCGAAGCCGCCGACCCGCTGGGTGAAGTCGACGTGCACCTTGGCGACCCGGAAGTCGTCCTCCACCACCAGCACCCGGATCATGCCGCCGCCCCGATCAACGCACCGGGCAACCGGGCCTCGAACACCGCGCCGTGCGCCTCGCCGTACGCCGTGGTCAGCAGCACGTCGCCGCCGAGCCGCCGGGCCGCCTGCCGGGCCAGCGCGAGCCCCAGCCCGCGCCCGTCGCCGTCGCAGGTGGACACGCCCTCGGTGAAGATCCGCTCGGTCAGCTCGGCGGCGACGCCGTCGCCCGAGTCGACCACCGAGATGTGCAGCGTGCCGCCGTCCTCGAGCAGCGCGAGATCGATCCAGGCCGGCCGGCGGGCCCCGCGCCGGGCGGCGTCGAGCGCGTTGTCGACCAGGTTGCCGAGCACGGTGGTCACCTCGACGGGCGCGGTGACCCGGGCCGAGACCCAGCTGGTGTCGGCCAGCGCGAGCCGGACGTCCTTCTCCGCCGCCTCCGCGGTCTTCGCCGCCACAAAAGCCTGCAGATACGGGTCGACCACGCTCTCGCCGAGCGGGCCGATCGCGGGCATCGCCGTCTCGGAGACCGCGTACAGGTATTCGATTGCCTCGCTGCGGTGGTCGTTCTGCAACAGGCCGGAGAGCACGTGCAGGCGGTTCGCGAACTCGTGCCGCTGAGCCCGCAGCGCGTTGCTGAGGGTGCGGACCGAGTCCAGCTCGCGGGTCACGTTCTCCAGGTCGGTGCGGTCCCGCAGGGTCAGCACCCCGCCCAGGTCGCGGCCATCGCGGCGCACCGTGCGGTAGTTCGCGACCAGCACCCGGTCGCCGGCGACCGTGATCAGATTGTCGGCCGGGCCGGCGCCGGCCAGCGCGGCGTGCAGGCTGGGCGGCAGGGGCAGCTCGGCGACCGAGTCACCGGGCCGGGGCGCGAGGTCGAGCAGCCGGGCCGCCTCGGTGTTGCAGACCGAGACCCGATCGGCGGCGTCCACGGCCAGCACCCCCTCGCTGATCCCGTGCAGCACGGCCTCGCGCTCGCGGACCAGGTCGGCCAGTTCGTGCGGCTCGAGGCCGAGGGTCAGCCGCTTGAGCCGCCGGGTGAGCAGGGCCGCGCCGGCGATCCCGAGCAGCAACGCACAGCCCGCGAAGATGCTGGCCAGACCGAGGTCCTTCAGTACGTACTCGCGAATGTCGTGGATCTTGAAACCCACGCTGACCTCGCCCACGATCGCGCCCTGACCATCGCGCAGCGGGGTCTTGCCGCGGGCCGACAGGCCCAGCGTGCCCTGCTCGACGTTGATGATGTCGCGCCCGGCCAGGACGGCGGACGGGTCGGTGCTGACCGGTTCGAAGAGCCGTTGCGGATTCGGGTGGGCGAGCCGGATGCCCTCCCGGTTGGTGATGACCACGAAGAGCGCGCCGCTGCCCATGCGGGCGGCCTCGGCGCGGGCTTGCAGGATGTGCTGCGGGTCGTCGGTAGCGGCGGCCGCGGCGATCGCCGGGTCGGCCGCGAGGGTGTGCGCCACGGCGAGCGCGCGGGTGCCGTACTGCTGGGTCAGCTCGTCGTTGAAGAGCCAGCCGACCAGCGCGAAGCCCAGGCCGACGACCACGACCAGAACGCCGACCTGCAGCGCGAGGGCCTGCCGGGCGAACGGCATCGGCGGCCGGTCCTTCAGACCGTAACGCAGGCGAAACATGGCCGGAGCGTACCGCCGGACCGGCCGTCGGCAAGCCGTGCGCAAAACGCGAAAAACGCGGCTAACGCGGGATGCGGCCAGAACGCCGACAAGACTTCGCAGCCGCCGCCGCGCTCCCTAGCGTCCCCAGCTACCGAAACATCCGTGAAACAAGATCAGCCCATAAGGAGCGCCCCGTGAGCGTAATCGCGTTGCGGAACGCCACCAAACGATTCCCGGGCACCGGTGGTGCGCCACACACCGCGGTCCGGGATCTCACCTTCACCGTCAGCGCCGGCGAGTTCGTCGCCGTGGTCGGGCCGACCGGCTGCGGCAAGTCCACCACCCTGTCCCTGATCTCCGGCCTCGAGCCGCCGTCCAGCGGCGAGGTCGACGTCGACGGCGCCCCGGTGCGCGGCATTCCGGCCGGCGTCGGCTACATGTTCCAGGCCGACGCGGTGCTGCCGTGGCGTTCGGTCGTCGACAACGTCGCCAGCGGCCCGCGCTACCGCGGCGTCTCCAAGGACCAGGCCCGCGAGCGCGCGATGGTCTGGGTCGAACGCGTCGGGCTCAGCGCGTTCGCGAAGTACTACCCGCATCAGCTCTCCGGCGGCATGCGCAAGCGGGTCGCGCTGGCCCAGACGCTGGTCACCGAGCCGCGGATCATGCTGATGGACGAGCCGTTCAGCGCGCTGGACGTGCAGACCCGGGCGCTGATGCAGGACGAGCTATTGCGGCTCTGGCAGGGCACCGGGGCCGCGGTCGTGTTCGTGACGCACGACCTCGAGGAGGCGATCGCGCTCGCCGACCGGGTCGTCGTCATGACGTCCAGCCCCGCGACGGTCAAGGCGATCTTCGACGTGCCGCTGCCCCGGCCGCGCGACGTCGAGGAGATCCGGCTGACGCCGGCGTTCATCGAGGCGTACCGGGAGATCTGGGAGAGCTTGCGCGAAGAGGTCGCGCGGTCGCGGGCGGAGGCGATGCGCCATGCAGGCTGAGACGATTCTGGCCCCGGCTGTCTCGGTGGACGAGGCGCCCCGGCGGCGCAACACCCGCTGGCGGTTGTGGGCGGTGCGGCTGGTCGTCGTCATCGTGTGGCTCGGCAGCTGGGAGCTGACCGCGACGCACTGGATCGACCCGTTCTTCTATTCCAAGCCGTCGGCGATCTGGGACCGGCTGGTCGACTGGTTCACCACCGGCACCGCGTTCGGGTCGGTCTGGACGCAGATCTTCACCACGCTCCAGGAAGCCGTGCTGGGCTTCATCATCGGCGCGGTGGCCGGGGTCATCCTCGGCATCCTGCTGGGCCGGGCGCGGTTCGCCGCGGACGTGCTGGCCCCGTTCATCAAGGCGGCGAACGCCGTCCCCCGGATCGTGCTCGCCTCGCTGTTCGTGATCTGGTTCGGGCTGGGGCTCACCTCGAAGGTCGCCACCGCCGTCGTGCTGGTGTTCTTCGCGGTGTTCTTCAACGCGTTCCAGGGCGCTCGCGAGGTCGACCGCAATCTGGTCAACAACGCTCGCATCCTCGGCGCCTCACGCAGCCAGGTGCTGACCTCGATCGTCGTGCCGAGCGCCACCTCGTGGATCTTCGCGTCGCTGCACGCGGCGTTCGGGTTCGCCCTGATCGGCGCGGTCGTCGGCGAGTACGCCGGCGCCGACAAGGGCCTCGGCCTGCTGATCGCCAACGCTCAGGGCACCTTCGACGCGGCCGGCATCTACGCCGGAATGATCATCACCACCGTGATCGCGCTGTTCGCCGAGTGGCTGCTCACCCTCTTCGAGAACCGCCTCCTGCGCTGGCGCCCGCCGGCCGTCACCGATACCGCCAACCAGATCTGAGGGATTCCCATGCGTCGTCTAGCAACGGCCGGTTGCTGTCTAGTCTTTCTGCTCGCCGGTTGCCGGGGCACCAGCCCCGACGAGGCCGCGTCCGGCGGCTCCGACCCGCAGGTCAAGATCATGGTGGGTGGCATCGACAAAGTCATCTACCTGCCGGCGAAGCTCACCGAGCAACTCGGCTACTTCAAGGCCGAAGGCCTGGACGTGCAACTGCTCACCGAGCCGTCCGGCGCGACCGCCGAGAACGTGCTGATCTCCGGTGACGTGCAGGGCGTCGTCGGGTTCTACGACCACACCATCGACCTGCAGACCAAGGGCAAGTGCATCACCAGCGTCGTGCAGTTCGCGGACGTGCCCGGCGAGGTCGAGATGGTGGCCACCGCGAAGGCGGCGACCATCAAGAGCCCGGCCGACTTCAAGGGCAAGAAGCTCGGCGTGACCAGCCCCGGCTCGTCGACCGACTTCCTGACCCAGTATCTGGCCACCAAGGGCGGCCTGAAGAGCGGCGACTACACCACCGTCAAAGCCGGGGCCGGGACGACGTTCATCGCGGCCATCGACAACGGCGGCATCGACGCGGGCATGACGACCGACCCGACCGCGGCAAAGCTGATCAGCTCGGGCAAGGGAAAAATCCTGCTGGACATGCGTACGGAGGCGGGCGCCAAGGCGGCGCTCGGCGGGTTGTATCCGGCCGCCTCGCTGTACATGGACTGCGCCTGGGTGACCGCGCACCCCGAGACGGTACAGAAACTGGCCAACGCGCTGGTGAAGACGTTGCGCTGGATCAAGACCCAGACCCCCGAGCAGATCGCGGCCAAGATGCCGGCCGAGTACGCGGCGGGCGACCCGGCGCTCTACGTTCAGGCGATACACGACAGCATCGGGATGTTCAACGGTGACGGGCTGATGAAGGAGGAGGGCGCGAAGAACGTGCTCGAGGTGCTCAGCCAGTTCTCGCCGAACGTCAAGGGCAAGAAGGAAACCATCGACCTGAGCAAGACGTACACGACGACGTTCGTGTCCAAGGTGGCTTCCTGAACGATCGATCCAGAGGCCGGGCCCCCGGCCTCTGGATCGTGACGCCGCACGTTCGCGGGCGGAAACCGGACGGCACCTGGAGCGCTCCCGATTTGCACCGTTGAGGGGACCACGAAAACGCCGGTTCTTTGGGATCATCGGGCCATGATTCGGCTGTACTCGCTCTTCATGCTCCTCGACCTCGCGCTGCTGGTCGTGGCGCTGATCGACTGCCTCTCCGCGGAGGAGTATTCGATCCGAGCACTACCCCGGGTGGCCTGGGTCTTCCTCATCCTGCTGTTCTCGCCGATCGGGGCGATCGCCTGGTTCATCGCCGGGCGGCCGGCCCGGGCGGTGCGGCTCAGCAACGGTGAGCTGTGGCGGCCCGGCAGCGGCTTCCCCGAGGAGCAGCGGCCGCGCCGAAAGGCGTCATCCGCACCCGACGACGACCCCGAGTTCCTCCGCGGCCTCGCCAGCTCGCGCAAGGAGGACGAGGAGATGATGAAGCGCTGGGAGGCCGACCTGCGCCGGCGCGAGGAAGAGTTGCGCAAGGACAAGCCGGACCAGGACTGACCCACCCGAACGACGAACCGGCCCCGGTTGGCAATCAACCGGGGCCGGCCGTTCCATGCGGCGAACTAGTCGAGCAGTGCGGTGACCGTTCCGGCCGCCACCGTGTGGCCACCCTCGCGGACCGCGAAGCCCAGGCCGACGTCCATCGGGACCTCCTTGCCCAGGTGGACCGTCAGCTCGACGGTGTCGCCCGGCATGACCATCGGCAGGTCACCCAGGTCGACGGCGCCGGAGACGTCCGTGGTCCGGAAGAAGAACTGCGGCCGGTAGTTCGCCACGAACGGCGTGTGCCGCCCGCCCTCCTCCTTCGTGAGCGCGTACAGGTTGGCGCGGAACGTCTTGTGCGGCGTCATGCTGCCCGGCACCGCCACGACCTGGCCGCGCTGGACCTGGTCGCGCTTGATGCCGCGGAGCAGTACCGCCGCGTTGTCGCCCGCCTCGGCGGTCGGCAGCGACTTGCCGAACGTCTCGAGACCGGTCGCCACCGTCGCGATGGTCGGGCCGAGGCCGACCACCTCGACCGGCTCACCGACCCGCAGCATGCCGCGCTCGACCTTGCCGGTGACCACGGTGCCGCGGCCGCTGATCGTGAGCACGTTCTCGATCGGCATCAGGAACGGCTCACCCAGCTCGCGGGGCGGGACCGGGACGTAGGCGTCGACGGCGTCGAGCAGCTCCACGATGGACTCGGTCCAGCGCGGGTCGCCCGCGAGAGCCTGCAGCGCGCTCACACGCACCACCGGCACCTCGTCGCCCGGGAAGCCGTACTCGGTGAGCAGCTCACGCACCTCCAGCTCGACCAGGTCCAGCAGCTCCGGGTCCTCGACCGCGTCGCTCTTGTTCAACGCCACCACCAGATACGGGACGCCGACCCGCTTGGCGAGCAGCACGTGCTCGCGGGTCTGCGGCATCGATCCGTCCAGCGCCGAGACCACGAGGATCGCGCCGTCCACCTGAGCCGCACCCGTGATCATGTTCTTCACGTAGTCGGCGTGCCCCGGCATGTCGACGTGGGCGTAGTGGCGGTTGGCGGTCTCGTACTCGACGTGGGCGATGTTGATCGTGATGCCCCGCAGCGCCTCCTCGGGCGCCTTGTCGATGCCCTCGAACGCGACGAACCGGTTGGCGGCCGGGTCGCGGTCGGCCAGGACCTTCGTGATGGCGGCGGTCAGGGTCGTCTTGCCATGGTCGACGTGCCCCATCGTGCCGATGTTCAGGTGTGGCTTCGTACGGATGAACTGGCTCTTGGCCATGGTTCTTTTGTCCTCACTGGATGCGAGAAACGGGTGAGTCGGAAGTGAAGCGCGAGCCGTTGCTCAGGCGGACCGCGCCAGAACCGCGCATGGAGCAGCCACCCTTCCCCGGGTTCTGCTGCGGTCTGGGGAAGGGTCAGCTTCGGGTATCGGCGCCGTCGAAAGTCGCGCACACGCCAGCGGCCGGCAGGTAGACACCTGCGGGCAGCGGCAGACCAAGCGCGAACATGGCGATCACGGTAGGTGGTAACGCGATCGGCGTCGACTGTATTTCCGGCCGCGCCTCACCAGCTTCACCGGCTTCACCAGGCGAAGTCGGCGCCTTTCGCGGTGCCGCTCACGGTCCGGCCGTCGCGCGTGTACTGCCAGGACATCACGACGACGTAGCGGTGGCCGCGCGCCGGGCGTACCGTCGCCGGGCCGCACACCATCTCTTTGAAGTTGTCGGTGAACGCCAGGTCCGTGCAGACGTGCGGGTCCGCGGCGGCCCGGCCGGTCGACGCGTCCCGCAGCGCGACGGAGACCGTCGCCCGGCCGCCCGCCGGCGCGGTGATCTGGGCCCGGATCTGCACCTGCGCGCCCAGGTTGTGGCACGGCCGGGCGAACACCGGGTTGGGAAAGCTGAACGTCATGGATTTCCCGCACTGCATCGGTCCGTATGCCTTCTCCGGTACGGCGGGCGGCTTCGTGCTGCGGCTGGCGCGGGAGGTCGCGCGCACGGGAAGAACGGGTCCGGTGGTCGCCGCCCGGGTCCCGCCCGCGGCCCGGCGATCGGCGGCCGGGGACTTGGCCGGCTTGCCTGTCGCAGTGGGCGAGTCTGGGGCTGCGCGCAGGGGAACGGGGACGCTGCTGGCGGCCGGCTGCGCGGCGACTGTGCCGGCCGGGTCGCCGCCGGCCCGGCCCAGGTGCCAGGCCGTGGTGGCGACGGCCGAGGCGACCATCGCGCCGCCGACCAGTGCCGCCCATGCGCTGGGGCGGGTCCATCGCCAGCTGGGCGCGCGGTTACGCCTGTCGCGGGCGCCCCTGGGCAGCGGGACGGCGGCGGACGGGTGCTTCTCGCTCGGCTGGCTGTCGCTAGGCTGCCTGTCGCTGGGCCTCTTGTCGCCGGGCTCCCTGTCGCTGGGCCTCTTGTCGCTGGAGCTCTTGTCACTGTGGCTCTTGTCGCTGGACTTTTTGTGGCTCGACTTCTTGTGGCTCGGGCTCTTGTCGCTCGGGCTCCTGTCGCTCGAGCCTCCCTCTTTCGATGGCACAGCTTCGGTCGGGGGCCGGGTTGCCGGGGGTGGTAGGGCCGGGGTGCTGGCGGTTGCGCGGGCCACGTCGCCGAGTTCGGCCACCAACTCGGTCGCCGACGGGCGCAGCCGGGGCTTCTGCGCGAGGCAGGACGTGATCACGGTCCAGAGCGCGTCCGGGATGCCGGGGCGGCGCTCCGGGTCACCCTCGAGGTGCTGGCGCATCAGGTCGTGCACCGAGTCGCTGTCGTAGGGCGGACGGCCGGTGACGAGTTCGTAGAGCAGCACGCCGAGCGCGTACACGTCCGCGGCCGGGCTGGCCGGCGCTCCGTGGAACGCCTCGGGCGACATGTAGTGCGGGGTGCCCACGACGGCGTTCGGGGTGGTCAGGGCTGGAGTGTTCAGAACCCGCGCGATGCCGAAGTCGGTCAGCCGGGTGTCCAGCCGGCCATCGTCGTTCTGCAGCAGGATGTTGTCCGGTTTGAGGTCCCGGTGCACGATGCCGAGCTCGTGCGCCTCGGCGAGCGCGGCCGCCACCTGAGCCGCCAGCCGGGCTGCCTCGCCGGCCGGCACGGTGTGATGCTCCCGCAAGTGGTCGCGCAGGCTGCCGCCCGCCACCAGATCCATCACCAGGCCCAGCGACTCCCCGACGCTGAACAAGTCACGCACCCGGACAACGTTGCGGTGCCGGAGCATCAGCAGGATCGTCCGTTCCTGTACGAACCGGGTGACCAGCTTCGGCTGCAGCAGCAGGCTCTCATGCAGCAGCTTCACGGCGACCTGCTCGCCCGAGGCCCGGTCGACGCCGCGCCAGACGACACCGGTGGCGCCCTGCCCGATGGGCCGAATGAGAATGTACGAGCTACCGACGCACCGGCCGCTCAGGTCCAGCGTCGCCGCGCCGTCCGCCGGTGCGCCGCTATCCGTGGGATCCTGGTCCACCTGTGGTCGTTTCCCTCCGCCGCCGGTTTCCGGAATGCCCGAAGATCCTGCTGTTTGTCCGGATCGAATTGCAAGCCAAGGGGCCCGAGTTCGCACTTAAGGCCGGAGTCACGCCACACCCGTCACCCCAGCAGCCGCCCCTCGTTCGACTCCAAAAACTGTCGTACGTATGTTCGACACTCGAGACATGCGAGAAACCCTCGAGCAGTTGACCACGGACACGATGAAACTCGCCGCGACCCGGCCCTGGTCGCTTACCGATACCGAGTTGATCGACTCGATCGGGCCCGCATACCGCCACGAGCAGGCCGCAGCCGCGGTCACGTTGCATCTGGTGCGAGAGATCGAGGCCCGCGGCATCCCGGCCGCCGAGCGTTTCGGATCCACGGCCGGCTGGCTCCGATCCCGGCTGCGCATCGATCCGGGGCCGGCCCGCGAACGGGTCGTGGCGGCTACGGCGCTGGATCGCCGGCCGGCACTGGACGATGCCTTGTGCACGGGACAGGTTGACGTACGCCAGGCCACGGCCATCGCCAACGCCCTCGATGACCTGCCGGCCGAGGTCGGCGACGAGACCATCACGGCCGCGGAACGCAGGTTGATCGGGTTCGCCGGCGAGTTCGAGCCCAACCGGCTGCGCAAGCTCGGTGGCCGGATCCTGCAGCACGTGGCGCCCGAGATCGCAGACCGGATCGAACGCGAGCAGTTGGAGCGGGCCGAGGCGCGAGCCCACGCGAAACGGTCGTTCACCCTCGGGATGCCGCAGGACGGCCGAGTTATGAACAATGGGCCGACGTCTGCGGGACCGAGCTGGGCAACCTGGTTCTCCTCTGCGGTGAACCAGGCCAGCCCACGGGAAGCCGACACGATTCGACGGGTACCAGCGGCCCTGCCGTTTCCGGTGCTTGCGGGGCGCACGACACCCGCGAGGCGGACATGACAAACCGGGCACAGCCAAGCCTCGGTGGATACGGGTCTGTGGTGGACCCTTGTCATACCGGGGCTTCGCCCGTCTCCACACAGGACACACCCAGCCGCGCCGAGACAGAGCCGAGTACCGCTCTCAACCGCTCGCGCCGGTTGGCTGCTCGATCCCGCAGGCGTTCAGGTCGTCAGGCAGTTGCGGAATCGCCCAACAACCGCGAAGGCTGCTCGGGCGCCCGCGTCAGCGCTTACTTGACGTCGATCCTGATGTCGAATATGTCCGGTGCCGTTACGACGAAATCCGCTTCGCCCCTGTCCTTCTTGAAGTCGCCTGTGCCGCCCGCCACGCTGACTCTAGCCACGGCGCCGACCGTGGGAGGTAGTGGGAAAACGCCGGCCAGGACGACGTTCCCGTCTCGGAACGTCAGCGTTTGCAAGCATTCCTCGAGCGTTTCACGTGCCGGGACGCTCACGATCGTGCAAGCCGCCACGCCGGTGCCCACCTTGACCCCGGCCTCGCTAAATAGATCGAGGTCAACGACCACGCGGTCGCCCAGTTGAGGCGCTGTCGGGTCACCGCTGAAGGCCCGATCGACGACGCGCGCGGTAATGTGTGCGGGTGGCGAGCCGATCGTTTCACCGGACCCCTCCCAGGCGTACGCGGGTCCGACGATGAATATGATCGCTCCGGCGAGGAACACGGTCGCCAGCCCCAGTGGGCCGGTCAATTTCCTGATTTGCACTGATCAACCTCCGGCATCTCTTGTCTGAATCTTCCGGCCTCGGCCGCCGCCCTCGGCCAAGGTCACTCCTTCAGTGTGATCAGACCAGTAGCCGAAGAGGTGTCCGTTGGTGCAGAATCGGATATCTGTGCGCGCACGACCGTCCCGATGAGTGTGATCCGATGCCTACCTGGACTACTTCGGAGATTCCACGCCGCCGGCAGTTCGCATACTGGCGAGAGATGATTTGCCAAGCATTTCACGATCTCACCCCCGACACGAACCTCCGCGACGGCTTCCGGGGCCAGGTCACCCAGCAGTCATTGGGCCTGCACGACTTGGCCCGCATCGACTCTCAGGCGCAACGCGTGCGCCGCACCGACGCCGACATCGCCCGCTCGCCGAAGTCCGGATTCTACGCCAATCTTCAGGTACGCGGCATTGGCTTGACAACGCAAGGCGGACGCGCCGCAGTGACCCACCCCGGCGATATCACGCTGATCGACGCGGGCAGACCGTTTGCCTTCGAGTTCAGCGGCGACTTTCAGCAACTCTCCCTGAGCCTCCCTGGTGACGTCCTGACAGGACAGCTCGAGGCGCCGGTGCCAACAGCAACCCGGATCAACACCGTCAGTGGCGTCGGCGCCGCGATCCGGCACACGCTGCTCGCCATCGACGGCCAGCGCCTCGCTCCGTCCTCCGCCTCTCGACTAGCCGCACACGCCTGCGGTCTACTGGCGGTCGTACTAGAGCTTCCTGAAGCGGCCAGCGTCAGCGCCAAGCGCCACAGGCGCCTGCTCGATGCCGCGCTCAGCGACATCGAAGAACACCTTGTCGACGGCGACTTGTCGCCTGCCCGCACCGCAGCCCGGCTCGATATTTCCGTAAGGCTGCTGCACCAGGTCTTCGCCGGCCACGAGGACAGCTTCACTGCGGTCGTTCGCCGGCGCCGCCTCGAACAAGCTCACCGCGACCTCGGCGACCCGAGCCGGGCACGACTGCGGATCGTTGACATCGCCGCCGATAACGGCTTCGTCGGAGTTACCCATTTCCACCGCGTGTTCCGCCAGACCTACGGATATACCCCCGCACAGCGGCGTCGTGATGCCGGCCTCCTGCAGACAACACGCGACCCACGCTGGACTTCGTAAACGTCGATCGTGCGGGCCACCGCGCGATATCCCGAATCGCCACCCCCGATCCGGGGCGCTTTACTCGACGACGGCGGGCCCTTTGGCGGCCGGCCGCGACTTGACGATCACTCGCAGACCACCGTGGTGCCTGTACCGTGCCAGAAGAGAGTGTGGATTCGCAAAAGATCCCTCAGGATGCCGTGCTCCACAGTGCATCGATGCATTCGGTCGGCGTCGGACGCCCTACTGTTGTGTCGCCTACCGGGCGCGCCGTCCGGTAACGGGGGGTCGGTACGGAGGCCCGGCGGGTCGCCGCCGGCCGCGCCTGCCCGGTCGGTCCGGTTCCGTACGCATC
>Ga0307513_10007991_pt1 | contig 13590 bp, 8 predicted proteins | sample 15_EM_MG_FD_202174 | JGI IMG/M metagenome (GOLD analysis project Ga0307513, IMG submission 202174) | Populus trichocarpa ectomycorrhiza microbial communities from riparian zone in the Pacific Northwest, United States - 15_EM | ecosystem: Host-associated > Plants > Roots > Unclassified | place... | reverse complement strand
AAATCCAATATTAATTTATTTTTTCTTTGCTTTTGTTGTTGCATCTTATATGCACAAAACTGAAGGGTATTTTTTGGACTTCATAATCTTCTAAAGCAACTCTTCTTTCAATTGTTTTATCATTATAGTCTTTTCTTAATTTTGAATTTGTTCTCAATTCTGAGTACTTCTTTCAAGAATAAAAAATTCTCTTGTGATGGTGTTGGACTAAATAATGCAAAGAAAGATTACCTGTAATATTATCTCCAATGTTGTGGTACTCTTTGGTAGAACAATAATGAAGGTTGTGACTTGTGCCGAACTGAAAAAATGAATTCTAAAAAAAAATGAATTGCTGATGAAATGAAAAGTAGAAGCATATATTTGAATGAGAAGAGGTTCAATCCCTAAAGGAAACAAATCAGTACAAACTATATTAGAAAGTTAAAGAGTTACAGTTAGTCCCTAATAGTGAATGTAGATTTTAGCTTTGAGGGGAGAGCCATGTGTTTAACTCTTTTCACGTGATTTAGATTCTTGAAAGTTAAAGAGTTACAGTTCGGCACACCCTCCAATCCTTTGATCTCAGAAGCTCCTTATTCTTCCAATTTGATATTCAATGGGTGAAATTGAGGTTTCTCTTCTCTTCACAATCATTATAGTCTCATCTCCCACTTTAATAGTAATAATAGTATAATAATCGTAGTCGTAGCTGTGATTTGTTTAAAATGGCTTACCTTTTCTGGGTATGATAAATTATTTTTACAAATTCTGTATAGCGTTGGCTGGAATTCAAACTTGCTCTGCAGTGAAATGGAATTTATCCTCATGGTTTTCATGGTCAATCGTTTTCTGATACTTAAAACTACATGCTCTGCAGTGCAACTTGTAAATGGATTGGATATGAAAAGCACCATAATCATTTAATGATTGACTAGTGTAAATATGACAGGAACTATTTGCATAATTGCAGGTTCTGGCTAAGCAGATATGCGCATCAGTTTAGATTTGAACCTTGAAATTTTATGTGGAACTAATCTGATTTGTCTGTCGTTGCTGTTTATACGAGTTTTAGATACTTTCCAGCTAGTCCTCTATTCGAATTATCTTGACTGTCAAGCTAAACAACTTAACTGCTGGATTTATATCCATCTTGAGTAGGCTGCATATATCTATCCTGAAGAGGCTAAGTTGTCTAGTGACTTAAAGGACTGAATGACGCATGCGCTTGCCAAATCTTGTTATGTTACTCCTGCATAGAAACAAATAACGCATGCGCTTGCCAAAAGAGTAGAATCCTTATTGGAATCTGGTGAAAGAGATGCATGGGCATCAATAAGAAATCTTTTTGAGGGCAACACTGAGGCTGCTGTATCAGAGTTTTCAGATGCTGCTGTTAGTTTCAATTTGAACAGTTCTGAAATCGACACTAAATCGCAACATTTGAGGGAGCATGCCAGAAATTTATTGGAGATGAAGGCAAGAGAAGCAGCAGATGCAAGGAGAGTTCTGATGCGCATGAAGGATAGGTACATTACTTCATTGTAGCTGTCTTTTTTTTTTCAATTTTATTTTTTTATTAAATCTTTTGAGCGTATTCCAGGTTTTCAAAGGACTTCAATCATGATGAAAGCTCAATTTCATGGTATAATTGGACTACGGAAAGAAACCTCGATGAAATTGAAAGGGACGCTCTCTCTGCGGTAATATTGCCTACATTTTGTATAACTAATGGCTACTGGGATGCTTAATTGGTTAAACTTTGAGTTACCTCTGAATGTCTCCCAATTATTTTGTTATAGTCTTTGAGAATACTATCAATCATTGCGGCCATCCGCTTCGATGAAATGCCTGATCAGATTGAGAATGTACTCTATTCCTCTCTTATGGATAGAACTGTTCCTGATCCATCTTTGCCAAATACGTTCATGGGAGCTACACTGGACACCCCAGCCTCAGACACATGGGAAGAGGTAACAGTTGGTGAATGTGTGTTAAGTTATATTTATGCATGCTTATTGGTATGCAAATGTAATCCATTTAGTTTTACACGTCTCTGTGCCAAACTGGTTAATTTCACATAATAATCAAATATGAGCAGGTTTCTCCAAAAGCTACCACTCTACTTAAACCCGAGGACTGTAAATCATTGTGGTTGTGGGTGAATTTTATAGAAGAGATAGAGCCTATGGTGACCGGAGCTAGATCCCTTCAGGTATATTTTACTCTGGTATCACATTACATGTTCATTTGGTAATTTGATTGCGTTCACAATATCTGTTTGAATGTATTTTTTACTAAAAACAAAAACTTTAAACTTAATTTATTAGAACATTCTCGGTTTATCACATGCCAATTGAAGTTCCTATACTTCTAAACTTAAGCACTGAAACCAAGAAAAAACTTTAAGCCGATTAAAGTTTTTATGACTACAAATTTATGCATCACTCGAAATGTAATACTTGGTGTTTCCTTCAGGATGGTCGCAGGAGAAATCGAAGCTATGCTGCTGGTGCTGGTGCTGCTGCGGCTGCGGGGGTGGGGGCTGTGGTGGCGGGGCCTGCTGCAGTGGTAAATGCAGGGATTGTGATTTTCACGAGAGCGATGAGGCTGTGACAACAGTAATAATGACAAATCCACACTTGTGGACAGTTTATATTTGTGTGTCCAACTATCCATGCAACATGTTATGGTGAATCTTATGAAAGAAGTTTGTTTGTAATTTGATAAGCCGTGCTAGTAAAAATATCATCAGTTTCTACAAATGGGAATAAACAATGGTAAAAATATTTTCAGTTTCTACAAATGGTAATCTTGCAAATCTCTCATCATAGATTAATCGAAATTGGTATTGTAGAGTAATAATCAATGGAGGTAGAAGGAGGATGTCACTACGTACCGTAACCGGAAAGAGGAAACTTTTAATATGATATTTTCGGTAAATAATTAATCTCCAACTTTCGGTAAATTAAGATGCATGTGAACTTGTCCTCAAAGGCAAGCAGAAGATGGTGCACGGACTGCTACAAAGTACCATAAAGTTTTAGCTTTTGAGACATTAATTAATGGAGTCATACTGTTTGGACATGTGTCAACCTAATCTCTTTTGTCGCACGTGTGCGGTGTCACGGCGATCGTCCACCACTCTCAAGGGGAAAATGTAAATGGTCTAGTCTTGCAAATGTGGGGAGACAAGGAATTCTTGTCTCTTATCAGTGGAAAATTTGAATGGAAGTTGTCACCTAGTATTCTGGTCACTAGGAACCCTAACTGGTCTCAGAGATCGGGTACGGAGATTGGTTGCGTAAAAGAAAGGTATTAGCACCCCAACTACGCTCTACTTAAGGTAAGCTACATTGTTCTGTTGTCTGATAAAATCTAAAGTCTTGTTGTGGTTTCTAATTGTCGGTCTGTCTACGGTTTAAGAAAAGTCCTTCTCTGTAAGGAGATCCTTATCTTATCGGGTAAAAACCTAATTGTTCTATGTTATCAAAAGAAAATACATTTTTAATATCGGGAATACGTTTTACGTATAAATTCATAACCCCTGATATTAAAACAAAACAAAATAAATTTTTTGTTGTTTTTGAAATTTTGGCCAATGTTCTCTTGACTTTAATAAACTGGTTATTAAAGCCAAAATGCATGCTAAAACATTGTTTTTTGGTATTTGAAAAACACAATATGATTTTTTAGCTTTGAGACACTTGACCGTATGCACAAAAATATTTTTTCTTTTTTCAATTTTTTTTTGTATTTTTGGAAGTTTTGACTAAAACCGGATATTTTAATATCGGATTTTGTATTTTTAACCACATAAAAATATATTCCGATACTATTAAAAAAAAGGCGTAAAAATACGCGAGGAAATAGTAAAAATCCCAAAAAATTGGGTCGAGCCTAGCCCACCCCTTCTGGGCTGGGCCAGATCCGGCCCATCTACTGTGGGTTGGGCTGATGTCTCGGCCCAGGCCCAAATGGGCTGGTTACAAACGGTGGGGAGGAGGTAGTTACCTAAAGCGGTGGCGTTGCTGGTGGTTCGAGATGGCACGCCGTGGTGGCCTGTGGTGGTTGCAGGCGGCGCCGCTACTTCTCCTTCAGCCTCCTCTATTATCCCCTGTTTTCTTGTCCTCTTTTTTTTTTCTCTTCTCCTCCTGTTTTTCGTTCTCTTCTCGGTTTTCTTCTTCTTTGTTTTTTTTCTTTCGGTCTTTCCGCTCTTTTATGCTCTCTCTCTTCTCTTCTCCTCCTTCCTTCTCTCTTTTTTTCTCTCACTTATGTCCCCCCCCTGTTTTTATAGGCAAAAACAAGGGAGGGACATGGTTGGGGCGGCCACTATGCTGCCTCCCCTCCACCGGCCCTCCAACACGTGGAAAGTGTGGGTTGTGTGCGTCTTTTTGAAGGGGAAGTTGGTGAAAACAAGGGAAAGAAAAAATCTTCTTCTTCCCCTGCCTCGCTCGTCCAGGGGAAGAAGAAGACCCATAGTGCCATCAAAATGGCACCGTTTCAGGTTTTTTTTTTTTTTTAATGAACAGTGTATGAAACGGCACAGTTTTGGACAAAACGCATTGTTTTATTTAAATGAAAACGGTGCCAAACTTCTGTCAAAATACAAATCAATCCTCAATTTATGATTTGTTCAATCAAATCCTAAATTGCAATTTTGATTTAAAAATCAATGCAATTGCATCCCTGCCAAAAATCAATCGTCGGCCCTGAAGTTGGCTGCCTTTTCCAACTTGGTATTTGGTCTCTGATTTATGCAATTTGACCCTCAATTGAGCAATAAACTTCTAATTTCTTTAATTTAGCCCCTGATCCGGTTTAATTACAGCCCCTCTATTTACGCCCGTTTTTCATTTTGGTCCTTGGTTTCGGATTTCTTCAATTAAATCCCTAATTGGCCATCGAACTTCAATATTTATGCAATTAAGCTCTTGATTTGACCAAATTAACTCTTAAAAATTATAATTTGACCCTAGAACTTTAATTTCTTCCAATTAAAGCCTAAATTGACTTCAAAATCAATTTTTTTTTCAATCAAACCCTCTATAAATTCAATTAAACCTTCAATAAAATTTAATTAAGTCCATAAACATCTGATTTTAGACTTTTCTTCCTCAAATTGAATTTTCTTTGTTAACATGGCTATTATCAGTTAATAAAATACTGTTAAATTTTAATCTTTGTATTTTTGAACCTCCTCAACCAATTTTTAACTATTTTTTCGAGTGTTCTAGTATCCTCTTTTCACTGTTATATTGTTTTGGATTTTTCTTCCGATTATTTTTGATTTTTTTGCATTTTCTTTTTTTTTGTGCGGAGACCCAAAAATAGGTTACAACATCCTTTATGCATGGTTTCGTTTATCAACATTAATCCTTTCTCCCAAGTTAGGAAAACTAATTAAAAAGAAAAAAAAGGCCAATAAATCCATGATCATTAGAAAGAACGAACAATTTCGAAGGTTACTTAGCTTCCATCTACAGCTATTTTTTAGAGTATTTTAGACCTTGGTCGGTTAAAATCATCTAAAAAGAGTCAATAAATCTCATGATTATATTTTCTAACGGAAAAGGATGCATAATTTTATATGGTTTAGAATGTTATTCTAATGGTAATTTACCAATAATATTTTCACACTTATTTCTGTCAATGATAAAATCAAACATGTTATTATTTATAGTGTACTGAAAAAAACGCCCAGGCAAACCAAACAAGAGGTTTATTTATATCATTGACCCAAGAACAACCGGCAAAACGGATTTTAATATTGTGAAGATTAAACCAAGTCTTTGGCTGAAATCTACCCAGAAAAAACCAAAGAGAAAGGACACGCCACGTTCAACCTCTACCAAACCAATTTATTATAACCATAACTTAACTACCTATAAAATCTGTATATAAATTGACTTAGAAGGATTCAGTCGCGGAGTAACATTTTTCTCCAACACTTTATTCACACGCGGCCTTTAAACAGTCAATGCAATGAAGGGCAAACTCCGTCTATCATTACCCTGTAACTTCCTCTGTTGAGAAAGCCAGTTGTTGGATTGAAAGTGTTGTGCTTTAAAAATGTAAACCTACTGTGTTGCTCATAGAGAGAGGGACCCGCATTTAGGGGGTGATTTTTAGAAAATAACACTAAAAATAATTCATAATAATGAATATGTGTAGAAAATCTCTAAGTGAAAATTGTACAGATATTTGAGGACTGAAGTGTAAATCCCGTGACTCCTTAATTGGTAAAAGGGATCGATCAAGTCAAGTCATGATAGAGAGATTAAAAAAATAAAAATCCTATTGGACACTATTCAAATAATTAAGAGTTGAATATAGAGACCAACTTGATTTGGCAGTACTTGGCACTATTAAGAGTTAACAAAAACCCTACATAGGTTGTCACTTCAATAAGAGTTGACAAGGATAAAAATGAAGAACAAGTGCCACTTAAGAAACAGAGCCCAACGCCACCCTCAGTTGGCACTAAATTAATACTTGTGAGAAAACCAGACACTTGTTGAGTCTCTATAAATTCAACTTCTCTGAAACTCTACCCCCACCCTCCTCCTTCTTCTTCTTCTTAACAAAACCCTAAAATGCACTTGAGAGTACCACACCTCGCGTAGCTTGCAAGTAGTGTAAACTTCATCTGTTAAATCAATCCTAGAAAATAAGAATCAAAACTTGAGTTTCCCAGAGAATCCTTTACATCTAATTCACTAACCCTACATCAACGCATTCAAGTCTCTTAGGAAATGTTTGGTGGGAGTGACAGTCTGTGTTTCGTTTCCGAGAATACGTCTTCAATTCATGTGGTTAATGTAGAAGTTAACTCTGGAGTCCATAATTAACCAATAATTAATTTGTATGCACGTTAAACTTGATAATCATGCATGACACATTGGTGCTTAGCTTTGATTGGAGAGTGTTTAATAGTCATTAGGAGTGTATCATGTAAGAATGACCAAATGAACCATTACGTCCTGTGATAAGATAATTTTATGGATCTGTGCATGTGGGAGCAATTAGGACAGCAAATATCAAGTGAGAAATCCAGTATCTGTAATTCGTAACTCCATTTTTCTGATAGCATTGACATTTACAGGTTGCTCAACTGAGGCAGCGGTTTGTCCATTCCATTTATCCAGGAGGTCTTGTTGGTGACCGGCAGGAAGTTGAACCTGCTTCAGTGTTTCCTCTTCGTGCGGAAGAGATTTGGAAAATAATAAAAGACAACAAGGATTTAGATCTTCCTGCTGTCAAGGTTTATTAAAAGCCATTTTCTTGTGTAACTATAAACCATCAGGTTTCATATGTAAATATACTTCTCATCTTGTTTATCAGGTCATGGTTACCACTGTTCGATGTGAAGAGATTGCTGATGAGTGAAAAGATAGCAAAATTTTCACAGAGACGAAAAGAGAAATGAAGAGAAGCACAGAGAATTTCTGCAGAACAGAGGAAGAAGAAAAACTCCTGTATTATATTCTTCTTATTATATTCCTACACTATTATATTTTTTTTTATGTCAACTATAGTTAGAAGCTTGTTTACGTTATCTAACCAACAGTAACAAACTTTTTTAACTGTCTAACAATACTAAGAACATTCTAACCATTTTATTCTCTAATCTCTTGACATGTGGCAGGACTAGCTCCTTTGATATTTTGACAATGAGAAGCTCAAATGCTTTACATTCGATGAGGTACTTTATTGAATCTATTTTCTAATTTCTTTCTTTTAAAGTTCACCGACTTCATTTAATATCAGTTAGTACTAAATTTATTTCTTACAGGGTTGGTTGAAAATGAAGGAAGCTGTACAAGCTGGTCCAGTATCAGGGTTTGGAGAAGCTGTCAGTTCTAATTTGGAAACCTATCTTTCAAAGTTTTAAAACTAGGCTGGAACAGTCACAGAATGAAGGAAAAGAATATGTTGCTATTCATCTCTGTTCCCAATCTTGCATGGACGAGTTTGATCAAGGATGTAAAGGTATTTAGACTCCAAACACTGAAAAGATTAATTTTTATATTTTATTTGCTTTTTTAAAAATCGAATACAGTTATCTTATATGCATAAAACAAAAGGATTCTTTTCGGACTTCAATTGTTTTATCATTATATTCTTTTCTTAAGTATAATGTTGAGGTACACTCTGGATGCTACTGTTATCAAGTATTTTTACCATCAACACATTTGACTCTGTGTTAAACTGTCAATCTTTCATTTGTCTCGAGGGTCTGATTAAATTGCTTAGATACTGCTATTTAGCCTTCTGTTTGATGAATTGTGAAATTTTATATTTCTCCTCGGCATGCTCCTGTAATAGAAACTAGCGCCACTCAATGGGCAAGTAATATGACTGCAGAGATAGTTTAAACCTGAAGAAAAAACTTCATATCTAACTGATATATATGCATGAGTTATCAAACTCCCAAAAGAGCCCTGAATTACTTTTATTCTCTCATGGACTATATAAAATCTTGTATCCGCTCTATCACTATCACTAGAATCAATGAAGGTATACAGGTAGTCAACATTCTCAGGATGTGTTCCTCCACCTCCTCTTCTGAGTTGACCACTTGCATTTTGTACCCGTGCAAATCTCAAGTTATTATAATTTTCACTATGCAGGCGAAAGTTAATAGAACAACAATAGCACACAAAACACAAAAATCTTAATGATAAAAAAGGGTCGGAAACATGAATTCTAATTTCACAATTTTATTCTTTAAAAATTAGCTGTTTTCTCAGTAAATTTACAAGTCCTTAATATAAGCTAGGAAAACCTATATCTACCTGGAAACAATCAAATGCCTGAAAACATTAAGAAAATTAAAACAAAATTCAAAATAATAATGATAAATCCAGAAAATCCTAGGAAAAAATCAAAATTATCCCAAATAGTAACTTATGGGTCTAATTATGAAAGATTCAACAATTCAATAAGCGATAGAGTAGCTTTCAGTAGAAAACCTGTCTATAGAATCTCCTAGAAAAATTTGAGTCTGATTCAACCATCATATCTTTTGTTATCTCAGTTTTAAGATGCTAATCTAGTCTATTATAACTAGGTCTTTTCTCTTGTGTGTCAATTCCTCACTTGAATGCTTAGAACCTTCCGTTTGTATAACCCGGCTGCATCAAGAAGATTAACGCTAGTTTAATAGATACTTCATTGAACAAAGCGATTGGCTGAGATAAACAGAATAAAAAAGTCAACTTAGTGGACAAAATGTAACACAGTGACTACAACTTTTTAAGATGCTGCTATTATAGCTCATCCTTCTATGATTAAAATTGTGTTCCTAGCATCTTTTTTTTTAGATTAACATGGGGTCCGGGCTAGTTTGCGCGTACCTTGACTAATCTCACGGGTCCTGAAGTTAACGACCATGTAAGCCTCCAGTGACCATCATATGAGCAACCACAGGGCTCGAACCTGAAATCACAGAGGGAGCAAACCTCTTAGTCCCAAATTCTTATCACTGGACCACAACCTAGATGGTTGATTGGGGAGCATCTTTCATCTACTAACTCATTTTCCTAGATCTGGGTAATAATAGTATAATAATCGTAGTCGTAGCTGTGATTTGTTTAAAATGGCTTACCTTTTCTGGGTATGATAAATTATTTTTACAAATTCTGTATAGCGTTGGCTGGAATTCAAACTTGCTCTGCAGTGAAATGGAATTTATCCTCATGGTTTTCATGGTCAATCGTTCTGATACTTGAAACTACATGCATTGGATTGTTTACGAAAGGATGCAGTGCAACTTGTAAATGGATTGGATATGAAAAGCACCATAATCATTTAATGATTGACTAGCTTAAATATGACAGGAACTATTTGCATAATTGCAGGTTCTGGCTAAGCAGATATGCGCATCAGTTTAGATTTGAACCTTGAAATTTTGGGTGGAACTAATCTGATTTGTCTGTCGTTGCTGTTTATATGAGTTTAGATACTTTCCAGCTAGTCCTCTATTCGAATTATCTTGAGGGTCAAGCTAAACAACTTAACTGCTGGACTTATATCCATCCTGAGTAGGCTGCATATATCTATCCTGAAGAGGCTAAGTTGTCTAGCTTGACAGTTAAGATAAGTGTTAAACTGTCAATCTTTCACTTGTCTCGAGGGTCTGATTAAATTGCTTAGATACTGCTATTTAGCCTTCTGTTTGATGAATTGTGAAATTTTATAATTCTCCTTGGCATGCTCTGGTAATGGAGACTAGCGGCACTCGATGGGCAAGTAATATGGCTGCTGAAATAGTTTAAACCTGAAGAAAAAACTTCATATCTAACTGATATGCATGCGTTGGAAAACTCCCAAAACTGCCCTGAATTAATTTGATTCCACATGAGAATTAGTTTTATTCTCTCATGGACTATCAAAAATCGTGTATCCCCTCTATCACTAGAATGAATGAAGGTATACAGGTAGTCAACATTCTCAGGATGTGTTCCTTCACCTCGTCTTCTTAGTTGACCACTTGCATTCTGTACTCGTGCAAATCTCAAGTTGTTACAGTTTTACTCCAGAAGATTAATGCTAGTTAAATGAATACTTCATTTAACAAAGCGATTGCCTGGGATAGAAAACAAAATAACAAGGTAACTTAAAGGACTACATGACGGGAAGTGACTACAACTTTTTAAGATGTTGCTATTATTGCTCATCCTTCTGTGATTAAAATGGTGTTCATATGATTGGTGAGCATCTTTCATCTACTAACTTATTTTCCTGGATTTGGCAAGTTACCTTCAATATTGTGCTCTTTCAGATGCTGCCATTCAACAGAGTGAGTGGAATGCCTCAAAATTCCGCGAAAAACTTATTTGTGATATGTTGTCAGAAATGATGGCGAAGTACAAGGTATTTCTTTCACTGATATCACAATCCGTTAGCGTTCTTGGTTCTATGAATGTCACTCTACTCAATCAAATTATCAAATCTTGATATGTTGCTCCTGCACAGAAACAAATAACTCTTGTGCTTGCCAAAAGAGTAGAATCCTTATTGGAAGCTGGTGAAAGAGATACGTGGGCATCAATAAGAAATCTTTTTGAGTGCAACACTGAGGCTGCTGTATCAGAGTTTTCAGATGCTGCTGTTAGTTTCAATTTGCACAGTTCTGAAATCGACACTAAATTGCAGCATTTGAGGAAGCATGCCAGAAAGTTATTGAAGAAGAAGGCAAGACAAGCAGCAGATGCAAGGAGAGTTCTGATGCGCATGAAGGATAGGTACATTACTTCATTGTTGCTGTCTTCTTTTTCAATTTTGTTTTTTATTACAGATTTGGGGCGTATTCTAGGTTTTCACAGGTCCTCAGTCACTATGAAAACTCAATTTCATGGTATAATTGGACTGAGGAAATAAACCTTGATGAAATTGAAAGGAACGCACTCTCAGAGGTAATATTGCCTAGATTGCCTAGATTTTGTATGATTAATGGCTGCTGGGATGCTTAAATGGTTAAACTTTGAGCTACCTCTGAATGTCTCCCAATTATTTTGTTATAGTCTTTGAGAATACTATCAATCATGGCGGCCATTCGCTTCGATGAAATGCCTGATCAGATAGAGAATGTACTCTATTCCTCTCTTATGGATGGAACTGTTCTTGACCCCCCTGCCTGATCAGACACATGGAAAGAGGTAACAGTTGGTGAATGTGTGTTAAGTTATATTTATGCATGCTTAGTGGTGTGCAAATTTAATTCTTTTAATTGTACACGTCTCTGTGCCAAACTGGTTTCACATAATAATCAAATATGAGCAGGTTTCTCCAAAAGCTACCAATCTACTTAAACCAGAGGACTGCAAATCATTGTGGATGAATTTCATAGAAAAGATAAAGCCTATGATGACCGGAGCTAGATCCCGTCAGGTATATTTTACTCTGGTATCAGATTACATGTTCATTTGGTAATTTGATATTTGCATTCACAAAATCTGTTTGGATTTTTTTTTACTAAAAACAAAAACTTTAAACTTAATTTATTAGAACATTCTCGGTTTATCATTTGCCATCTTCAATTTATATACCAATTAAAGTTCCTATACTTCTAAACTTAAGCACTGAAACCAAGAAAATACCTTAAGCCGATTAAAGTTTTTATGACTAGAAATTTATTCGTCACTCGAAATGTAATACTTGGTGTTTCCTTCAGGATGGTCGCAGGAAAGCTCGAGAAGGTTTAGCGGCTGCGGTGGCGGGAATAGGAGCAGTGGGGTCTGCTGCAGTTTTAACTGTTATTGGGAGTTTGATGAGGCGGCGATAATGATAAATCCACACTTGGATAGTTTATATTAGTATGTCCAGCGTAACATGTTATGGTGAATCTGATGAAATAAGTTTGTAATTTGATAATCAGTTTCTACAAATATATGGTAATCTCGTGTACAGCCACAATCACTACAAAAGAAACCCCAAACTATTTCAAAGAGAGAGAAATATCGGTCTGAACGCTACCTCAACTTTTCAAATAGAGTGTAGTCTAAATTTTCCAACGGTACGCGAGCCATTACACTATCATTGAGATGATGTGTTTGCAGTAAATACATTGCCAAGCACTTTCAGGTGGCAAGACAAGCAAAAATTATTACATTCTTCGAAGTAACGACTTACGAGTTCCATGACGTTAACCTGTCATGAAAAATATTTCTTGAGAATACAAGCAAATAAAAGAAATGCTACTAGAAAAACAATAATCTTTGACTTCAAAAGGAAAAATAATCGTTCAAAACCCAAAAACAAAAACACTAACTTTATAATGGAATTGTAAAGAACCGAAGGAATCTAATGCCATTATCACATGATAATGGCATTAGATTCCAGCCATAACAAAGTCAATTGACTTTATTATGGTATTAGATACCCATTTCTTTTTTGGTGCTCTTTGTAAGCAGTCCGAAAAAAAAGCATAACCCTGGGAAAGAAGACTTCAAAAGAAGTTGCTGTTTTTTGAGTTCGATCGGTGATGAAAATGGAGGAAGGCATGCAGCTGATTGATGGAAATGGAAAGTTCAACGTGGAAGGGCTCAAAGACTTCATGACAGCCACTAGGTTTGCCCAGTGCGGTCTCTCCTATGCTATTGTCGCCATCATTGGCCCACAAAGCAGCGGTATGTTTCTGTTCTTCTCAGTTCATACTTCTTAGTGACTGGTGACCCTTTGTTTGTGTTCATGTGAAGTTGATCAGATTATACTATGTACTTTTTCTTTATGTGAAGTTGATTAGAAATGGTCTCTCTGAAACTTCATAACCCAGATGGTGGCTGCCTTTTTTTTTTTTTTTGCAAAATTGAACTTGTTGGGCTTTGAGTTTAGTTCTGTTCTGTTTGCGAAATTATGGGTTTTCGGTCTGTTGATGCGCGAATGACATCAAGCGTGTCCCTTGAATTTTGTTTTCAAGGGTACATTTGATATTGACAGCAATCACAGTTAGAGCCTGGAGTTTGATCACACGCATGTATAGTTTAATTCGCATTCTTTGTTAACAGGGAAGAGCACCCTGATGAATCATGTCTTCGGTACCAATTTCAAGATGCTGGATGCATACAAACGAAGGTTTGATATTTTTGGTTTTTTCAATTTTACAGT
>Ga0307513_10007990_pt1 | contig 13591 bp, 19 predicted proteins | sample 15_EM_MG_FD_202174 | JGI IMG/M metagenome (GOLD analysis project Ga0307513, IMG submission 202174) | Populus trichocarpa ectomycorrhiza microbial communities from riparian zone in the Pacific Northwest, United States - 15_EM | ecosystem: Host-associated > Plants > Roots > Unclassified | place... | reverse complement strand
GTCAGCGTCGCCCTGTTCGCACTCACCCTGGGCCTGACCCTGCTGGCGCAGCGCCTGACCAAGGAGGACGAGTCATGACGACGACCGTCGTCGAGCCCAAGGGCCGTCGCCTGATGCCGCGTTGGCGCGACTACGGCCGCCCGCGCGAGCTGGTCGTCCGCTACCTGCTCCTTCTCCTGGTGCTCGGACTCACCGTGGGCCCGCTGCTGTGGCAGCTGCTGGCCTCCCTGAAGGGCACGAGCGAGGACGTCTTCGGCGCGAACGCCACCCTGCTGCCGCACGACCCGACCCTGCGCGCGTACCGGACGGTCTTCGACCAGGTGCCGGTGTGGTCGTACATCAAGAACAGCCTGATCGTGGTCACCCTGTCGATCACCAGCCAGCTGGTCTTCTCCACCACGGCCGGCTACATGCTCTCCAAGCCCTCCTGGAAGGGCCACAAGGCGGTCTGGGTGGTGCTGATCGCCTCGATGATGTTCCCCTTCGAGTCGATCATGGTCTCGCTGTTCATCAGCATCCGCGACCTGGGCCTGGTCGACAGCCTGGCCGGCGTGTGGCTGCCGGGCTTCGTCGGCGCCATCAACGTCATGCTGATGCGCGGCGCGTTCCTCGCGGTCCCGCGCGAGATCGAGGACGCGGCGATGCTGGACGGCGCGAGCGAGTGGCAGCGCTTCAAGTACCTGTATCTGCCGTCCGCGTGGGGCGCGATCATGGTGGTCGTCATCAACACGTTCATCAGCGCCTGGGACGACTTCCTGTGGCCGCTGATCGTGCTGCGCTCCGAGAGCAACATGACGCTCACACTGGGGCTTTCACGCCTGCAGAGCTCGTCGTTCGGCTACGACCAGCGGATGGTCATGGCCGGTTCGGTGATCTCCGTGATCCCGGTGCTGGTGCTGTTCGTCATCACGCAGCGGTGGTTCTATCGGGGGGTGGCTTCGGGGGCGGTGAAGATCTGAGGGGGCGTTCGCCGGGGGTGCGGGCGCCCCGCCTGTCGGTCACAGGCAGGGCGGAGGGCAGCGGGCCATGTCTCTGACCCCCAAGCGGATCCACGACGGCCCGGGACGGTCTAGAGACCTGGGACGTTCCGCACGCTCCGCTCACTGACGTCGGACAGAAAGCGGGCCACGGTGACGAAATCGGCGTCGTCGTGCAGGACGGTCAGTCCGTGGTGCGCGGCGGTCGCGCAGATCATCAGGTCGAGTGGCCCGGCCGCACCAAGAGCCCCCTTCTCGGCGAGAGCGTACTGGGCCGAGTCGATCCAGTCCCACAGCCTCTTCGGCAGCGGCACATCCGGGTAGAGGTCCGTGAACATCTCCCCCATGGCTTCGTACTCGACCGCGTTGCGCGCGGAGCGCCGGAACTCGGCACGCTGGGCGGCGCATGACCCGATGGCACGGAGGGTGGTGGTCTCCAGCCACGCATCCCTCAGACGCTCCTCGCGTTGGAGGCGCCACAGGCCCGAAGAGTCAAGCAGGTAGTGGATCACGCACTGCCCTGCTTGTCCTCGGACCGGTGTCGCTGCCAGCCCTCGTAGTCCCACTGCTGGGCGGTGCGGAAGTGCTTGGCCACGAGTGCCGCCCGCTCATGGCGTTCGGCGTACTCACGGAGGGCCGCATTGACCACATCCTTCTTGGTGCCACCGCCGGCAACGCGCATGGCCTTCTCCAAGGCGTCGTCATCGAGATCGATCGTCGTCACGCTCATACTGGACTCCTCTATTCAAAGCCAATATCCACTATATATGCGCGCGAGGTGTCGGCACTCGGCGCCGGAGAACAGCTCCTCAATACCGAGGTAGCCCGTTTCCGGCGGCACTGCGGTCTCCAAGCCGACGCCGGACGTACGCCGTGCCCCACACGACCGCATCGCGCGCGAAGCTCTCGCGCAGGTGTACGTCGGTCTCGGCCTGGTCGGCATTAAGGACAAGGGGCGCGAAGACGAGGCAGATGCGGCACGGGGCGCCGCGCTCGACCAGCGCCAGCCAGTCCTGAGATGGCGCGGGAATCGTCATCACGTACTGATCGTGCCCGTAGTCCAGGGCGACGCGCCCGCGCTGGGTCATGAAGCGTGCGCCGATCGCCGGAGGGGGTTGGTCTCCGGGGCCGAGGCACAGTGCGTGGGCGAGGCCGCGCATTCCGTCCTCGACGGCTTCGGTCGTCTCGGCGGCCCGGCGGGGGCCGGGGTGGGTGAGGAGGAGTTGGGCGAGGGCGTACTCGGGGGTGTGGTGGATACCGGTCGCGGCGGCTACGCCGATGACGAAGCCGGGGCCGGGTGGGGTGGTGGTGGGCGAGGTCACGATGCCTCCACCTCCGCCCATACGACCTTTCCGAACGGACGGTCGCGAACCCCCCAAGTCGCGAGAGCGTTCACCACGTACATTCCACGGCCCCGCTGCCGCTCCACGGACTCCGGCCTGAAGCGGGGCGAGCCGCGCCGGGTGTCGTGTACCTCGACGGTGACGCGGTCAGGACCGTGGCCGAGTACGACTAGCAGGGAGTCACCCGGTTCCGCCCCGTACCGGATGGCGTTGGTGACGATCTCGGAGACGACGACCAACACGTCATCGAGGAGGTCACCACCGATGGTGGCCCCATGGAACGCGACGTACTCACGCGCGAATTCGCGGGCTGCTTTGGCGGATTCCTCAACCGCGGCAAGTACGAGCTGAGGCGGCGGGCCAACGAGGGCTCCCGAGTCATGAGTTGAAGCTGTAGCCATCTCATCGTCTCCTCACGTGGTTGTCGATCACACCGCTCGTCGGCGCGGCCAGGCCTCGGTGCGTTACCGGCGCGCTACGCGGTGCAATTGAAGACAGTAGCGGGAGAGTCTCACATGTGAGACGTGATTAGCTAAATAGTGGGCCCCATTGGACCCTCGATTGGACGCGGGCCACACTGAGACCCGACAGAAGGGGAGCCGATGCCACCGAGGAAGGCGCCGACCGCACGGCAGCGCCGATTGGGTGTTGAGCTGCGCAAGATCCGAGAGCATGCCGGCCTGATACTCGCCGACGCAGCAGGCCAGTTGGGCACGGATCGAACCAGCATCAGCAACACCGAGTCGGGCCGCTTCGGCGTGAGTGGCGAGCGTGTCCGCACGTGGGCTGCTCACTATGGATGCCCCGACTCGTCGTACGTCGATGCCCTCGCGGCCATGGCCGAAGAACGTGGGAAGGGGTGGTGGGAGGACTACCGCGGGGAACTCTCCGCGGGCGCCCTCGATCTCGCCGAACTTGAGCACCACGCCACCGCACTGCGTGCCGTACAGATCATGCACATGCCTGGCTTGCTCCAGACCGAGGACTACGCCCGAGCCGTGTTCACCGAGGCAGTCCCACCCCTCAGCGACATAGACCTACGCCGTCGGCTTTCACACCGTCTGCGGCGTCGTGACGTACTCGATCGCCCGAGCGCGCCCACATGCACGTTCCTGATCCACGAGGCCGCCCTGCGCATGGAGTTCGGCGGGCCTGCGATCGCGCGCGCACAGCTCGACCACCTCTTGAAAGAGTCCGATCGGGACAACGTGACTGTGCGAGTCGTCCCATTCGCCGTCGGCGGTTTCCCCAACGCCGGAAGTTCGACACTCTATGCACACGGGCCGGTTCCGCAGCTCGACACGGTCCAGACGGACACCCCGCACGGCCCCGCGTTCCTCGACGCCGAGACGCGCCTCGCCAACTACCGGGCCGTGCTGGACCGCACTGAAGAGAGGTCGCTCGACGCCACACGGTCGCGTGACTTCATCTACGAAATAGCTCAACAAGCATGAAGGCGTGGGAATAGTGGAAATCAAGTGGCAAAAGTCCTCGTTCTCGACGGACGCCGAGGGCAACTGCCTCGAACTGGCAACAGTCGGCGACGAGATACTCGTTCGCGAGAGCGACCAACCCGACCTGATTGTCAGGACGACCCCCACAAAGCTGGCGGCGTTCCTGGCAGGAGCCAAGGCAGGAGAGTTCGACCACTTCCTCTAGATCACATAGATCACACACGCCCGAGCGACCCTTGCCTCATGGTCGGGGTCGCCCGCGTTTAGGTGTCGACCACCAGCAGCCGCACAAACGGAAACATCCTCCGCTCCGTCGGTACTCATGACGAAGGTCGGGACATTCGGCAAGAGGCGCGTCCTCGCGTTTCGCCGCATTCATCTGGAGGATGTCGATGAGCTGGGCCGGACGATCCATGAGCGCCGTGCTGGCAGTCGCCGCCTTGGCGTCAGCCACGTGCACGTCAGGTAGCAACAGCACCGACGAGGGGTCGGCGTCCTGCGCTTACCAGGTCCTGTACCAAGGCCGCACCTACCAGGACGTCGCCAATGTGGAGTTCACCATCGGCGAGCAGCTCGGCGAAGCCACCCTGCCGCCGTGCGACGACACCGGTGGCCAGGACGAAACCGGCGAGTCAGGTACAACACTGACCGTGTATGCGGTGGACGGAATCTCCCCGAAGGCTGCCGTCGCGGTCGGGGAAACACCCGACGAAGCCGTGTTCGTCGCTGTCCGCTCCGGCGCCGAAATTCCGGCCGACGTGAAGAAACTGATCGACGGCTCACGACAGTGACAGCGAGGTGGGACGAGGCCATTCCCGTCTCCGTGACCCCGACGATCTCCGCGGAGAAAGCAGTTGTCCTCCGTCTCGTTTCCTTGAACGATCCGTGTGTGACGACGTTGTTCCTGACTGTCGGCCTGCCAGGGGCCGGAAAGACCACGACGGCTCGGCAGCTGGCCAAGGAGCACCGTGCGCTGAGGCTGACACCGGACGAATGGATGATCCCGCTGTTCGGCGAGCCGGAGGCGAACGGGAAACGCGACGTCCTGGAAGGGCGACTGCTCTGGCTCGGCCTGGAGGCGCTGCGAGTCGGCACCAACGTGGTCCTGGATTTCGGATGCTGGTCTCGTGATGAGAGGTCCGCGATCCGCTGGCTGGTGGAGGCTGAGGGTGCGTCCTGTCTCCTCGTGTACTTGCCGGTGGACCCTGAGACCCAAAGCGCTCGGATCACCCATCGCCAGTCGACCGCCCCGGAGCAGACGTTCCCGATGAGCGAGGCGGACCTCTCACACTGGAGGACGGTGTTCGAGGAACCCGACGCCGCGAAACTCGACGGCCACGAGGTGGGCGGTCCGCCTCCTGGGTGGTCGGGTTGGCTGGACTGGGCCGCCGATCGGTGGCCGTCGCTCGCGTGACTGTCCCCAACTCTCTTTTCGTGCCCGCTCGTTCCGCTCTCATGGGTCGGCTGTCGTCATGAGGTTGGATGCAGGGATGTACACGTACCTGACCGTGCGCTCGGACTGTCGCTACGGCGAGAGCGTTGCCGCGCGTGTGCCGGTGGAGTTCCTGGACTCGGTTGCCGAGCTTCGACGGACCGACCTGTCCTTCTATGAGGCCGCGGACGGTGTCGGCCGGCTCCAGGTGGTCATCGCCGACTGTGACATTGACGGTAACTACGCCGCCTGACTTCCGTCGTCTCCGTGTACGCGGGTACGGGTTCGTTGGTGTCGAGGGTGTCGAGGGTCGTCACGTACGCTCCCGCCCCACTCCCCGTCCCCGCCCCCGCCTCCGTTCCTCGTACCGCGCCGCCAGAGATTCCTGGAGGCGGGCGTGGCGGAACTCGTAGACGGCTCCCGCCTGGCGCAGCACCTCGCGTTCGTGTGCGTCGGTGAGGAAGGACCAGACGGGCCAGGGCAAGTGGCCTCTCAGGGGCAGCAGGATGCGTACGAGGAGCAGCCATCGGCCCCAGGCGTGGGCGCCGAATCCGAAGGCCAGGCCGATCACGGGGCCGGCTGCGAGGTATTTCGGGCCGGCCAGGACCCCGGCCACGATCCCGTAGGCGATCGTGACGGTGAGCGTCTGGAAGATCGCGTAGCTGCGGTTCGCGGCCAGCAGGTCGGACGGGCGGACGACGGTTTCGATCCTGGTCGGGGTGATCAGCCCGGCGCCCAGGCCGAAGGCGAGGCCGAGCGTGAGGCCGAGGACGAGCCAGTCCAGGTAGCTGCCGGTCGGCAGGTCCGTCAGCCAGCCCACGAGACCTACCGCGAACCCGCCCGTGAGCCCGCCCAGGACTCCGAGTCTGATCTCGCGCAGCTGGGCGCTGGTTCCGTACCCCCTGGCCCGGCTGGACAGCGCGCTCCCCATCGCGTTGGCGACCGCGCCCGCGACGGGTAACGCGAACCAACCCCACTGCCTGACCGCGGGCCAGCCCAGCAACCCGGCCGTCATTCCGCCCATGAGGTTGATCGCGATCTGTGTCAGGGCCTGCCGTGCGCGGCCGGTGATCCGCAGTTCCATACGTTCCGGTCTGGGGCCCTCCGACCAGCCGACCAGCCCTCCGACCAGGCCGAGCGCCAGCGCGCTGACGGCCGCGCCCACCGGCCCGAAGAGCAGCCAGCCGACCGGCGCGCACATGAGCGCTCCCAACACGCCGATCACCAGGACGCGCTGGTAGCGGGGGACGGCGTTGCCCAGTCTCCACCAGGCGAACTCCGCTCCGTGCCGGTGCTGGGCGAGATAGCCGAGCCAGCGTTCCGCGTCCTCGCGTCTGCCGTGCCAAGTCGGTTTACGCCGAACGACGTTGCCCGGGTTGGGCGGACGCCGGTCGTACACGGTGGGCACGAACTCGTTGAGCAGGTGTTCTTCGACCGCGTCGGAGGTGGCGAACCTGGCCGGGTCGAGGAGTTCGGCCGGATCGCGGTCCGGACTGTCGGTATAGACGGCTCGGGCGAGACCGGCCATCAGCGGGGTGGACATCGCCGTACGCACGACCGCGCTCGACCGTTCCGTCGGCTGTGCGCGCAGACGGGCCAGGACCGGCTCCCACTTCCCGGACGCCGGCCCCTGGGCGGTCGGGGGCAGATAGCCGTCCAGGTCGTCAAGGACCAGGTCGTCCAGGACGATGACCGCGGCGTCGGTGAGCGCGCCGACCTTGGCCGCCGCGACGTCGTACTGATCGGGCTGGCTGGTGAGCAGCAACGGCAGCTCGGTGGAGTTCAGTTCGCGCAGCGCCCGGTGCCGCTGTTCGGGACCGATCTCGTCAAAGCCGTCCAGGACGGGCAGGATCCAGCCGTCGTCGAAGAGGGCGGTGGCCAGGTTCGACCCGCCCGTGACGGGGGTGTCGAGGTACGGAATCTCGAACAGCAGCTGGTCGAGGAGCCAGTCCTGCAGGCCCTTCTTGCTGGGGTCCCACAGCCCCAGCCGGAGGACGACCGGTACCGGGCCGGTGGTGCCACGGACCTTCAGCCGGTCGATGACGAAGTGCACGGCGAGGACGGACTTGCCCGAGCCGGGCCGGCCCAGCACCAGCAACCGCCCCGAAGGCACTCGCCCGTACACCTCACCGAGCCCGTCCAGCCGACCGTCCAAGGGACCACCGTCCAGTCGGCCTGTACCGGGTGTCGTACCGGGTCTTCGGCCGGTCGCCCTCTCCGGCCCGGTGTGCCAGCGCACCCCGAGCGCGAAGGGGTCGCTCAGCCGCCGACGCTCCTTCTCCCGGCTCATCGCGCCATCCACCAACCCGGCGAGCCGGAAGGCCGCGTCCCGCAGTTCCATCTGGAACGGACTGACCTGCTCGGGCGCCTGATGGATCGTCATCCAGTAGGCCTGGTTGACCGTGGCGTGCTCGGAGGCCGTGGCGTTGAAGGTCACCTGCCCGAGGCCTGTGTCGGGCGCCGGGTCAGGCCGGTTGTCGTCGTCGGGTCTCGGAACGTCGTCGGGCGGCGAGGCCCCTGCCGTCATTTCTCGTGGACCGTCATGTCGCCGGCGGACTGGAAGACGCGGCCGTGGTCCCTGACATTCGCGTTCATGACGACCGTAGCAGCGGCGGGGGCGGCCCCGCTCTGTGCGCGCTGCGCGGCTGCCCAGTCCAGGAGGGCCCTCAACTGGGCGGCTGCTTCCTCGCGTTCGGTGTCGTCGAGGCCGTCGAGGAAATCTTCGATACGGGTCTGCCACGCGGTCTCCTGTCGCGCGACCGTCCGCTCCAGCACCCCCGCCCGTGCGTCCGTCTCATCCGCTACGTCCGTGGCGCTCCCGGCGGCCTGCTCCAGGGCCGTGCGGGTGCGGTCGAGGCGTTCGAGTACTGCTTGCTGCGACTGCGGCTCACGGCCCAGGAGTTGGGCCACCCGGGTCCGTAGTCCCTCCCAGGCCTCGCTGCTCGCCGCCTGCACGATCGCTCCGCCCCCGGCCGCGGCGAGCGCCGCCAGTGCTTCGGCCACCATGGATGTCCCCCTCTGCCATGAACCGCTGAACCGCTGAACGGACCGTAGCGTCCGGGCAGTTGTCCCCACAGGTCTTCGGCAGAAACACGCGCACAAACCGGTCTCGGTTCCGCGTCACGGGTTCGGGTCGAGCCGCTCCCGGCTCAGGTCGTCCTCACGGACGCGGTCCCGGTAGTGGGCCGGGTGCTTGATGTCGCGTCCGACCGCGGCGTACTTGGCGCGTACGGACTTCAGATGGGACCGTACGGTGCTCGTGCCGATGCCCAGCCGGCGCCCGATCGTCTCGTGCAGCATCCCCTCACCGACCGCGCGCAGGATCTCCGACTCCCGAGGCGAGAGACGTGGCCGGGTCGGCCGGTCGTCCCGGGACAGCCAGAAGGCGTGCTCGGGTGTGGTGGGCAGATCGCCCCGGTGGAGAGCGCGGACGACCTCGGCGAGAGCGTCCAGGTTGTTGTTCTTGGTGAGGTAGGCGGCGGCGCCGGCCTCGGTGGTCGCGGTGATGTAGGCCTGATCGCGGACCACGGTGACGACGATGACCTGATGACCGGCGCCCACCAGGGCAGCGACGTTGGCCACCGGGTCGCTCCCGTTGTGCAGATGGAGGTCGAGGGTGACGATCCCCGGTTCCGGTGCCGCCGCCAGATACTCCTCGACCGTCGCGGCCGTGGCGGCCAGCCGCAGGTCACCGGTGCCGCCGATCCAGGCGGCCATGCCCTGCATGAACATCTGGTCGTCGTCGATGGCGCCGATACCAATACCGCCACCGCTACCGCTACCGCCACTGATACCGCTGTCCATGCCGGTCACGGAGTCCATGTCATCTCCACGATGGTTCCCTCGCCGGGTGCGCCGGTGACGGTGGCCCTCCCGCCGGCATCGGCCACGCGCTTGAGTATCGAGTGGTTCACACCGAGCCCCATGGGCCTGGCCGCCGGATCGAAGCCCACGCCCCGGTCCACGACGGTGACCCGCACCCCGCCACCCCCTCCGGCCCCGCCATCCCCTTCGGCCCCTTCGGCGGAGGCCGTCAGCCATGCCTCGTCCGTACGTGCGTGCTTGGCGACGTTGTTGAGCGCCTCACGCGCCGCGCCGGTCAGCGCCTCCACGACACCGGGCGGAAGATCCGGGGGCAGCCGGTCGAAGACCGTGTTCACCCGCTTCAGCGTCTCCCGGTCGGGGTGGTCGCGGACCATCCGGGAGAGCGCGGCGCCCAGTTCGGCCGGTACGCCGTCCGTGCCGCTGGTGATCAGCCCGCGCAGGAACTCGGCGTCCAGCGAGCAGCGGCTGCGTGCTCCTTCGGGGTCGTTGTCGAACCTGCCCCGGGCGATGCCTTCGAGCGTATGGAGGACGGTGTCGTGCAACTGCGTGAACTGGTGGTCGCGTTCGGCGTCACGTGCCGTGGCCGCGGCCTCTTTGCGCTCCGCGTCGACCGCGCGGTCCGCCGCCTCGTCCGCCTCCCGGGCGGCCCGGAGCAGCAGCGTGCCGGTGACTCCCGCCACTCCGGCGAACAGGGCCATCATCGCGGCGTTGGAGAACAGCTCCTGCACGCTGGGAGTCCTGGTCGCGGGCCAGGCCCCCAGCAGCCAGGCGCCGACGACCACTCCTACGGCCACCGCCCTGAGCCGCCCCGCGTAGATCGCGGCGGTGACGGCCACCCCGCACAGCGGAGGGATCACCCAGTTCGTGATCGACGCGGCCGCGACGGCCGGGTAGGACCGGCTGACCACCACCGCGTACGCGACCGCGAGCACCACATCGGCGGTCAGCCAGGGAGGCGTCAGGGCGTGCTGCCGGATGCCCACTCCGAAGAACAGGGCCGACCAGAGGGCCGCCAGCACGTAACAGACGAAGACCTGCGGCGGATAACGTCCGGGACCGTCGAGCACGGGCAGCCAGAGCCAGAGGGCGAACTGCGCGGCCCGCAGCCACGCCAACGCGCGAACGACCATGCGCTGGGTCCGTTCTCGGGCGCTCACCGACGGCGCGATCTTTACGGGCATACGGTCAAGGTGGCACAGCCGGACCGGCGCGAACACTCCCCTCCGCAGCTACCCCGGTCCCTCTAAGGTCGCCGCATGACCGACACCCCCTCCCCCACCTACCTCACCGCGATCCGCACCTCGTACGACACCGTCGCCGACGACTACGTCCAACTCGTCAAGACGCCCGCGGAGTTGGACCCCCTGTCCCGCGCGATGCTGGCCGCGTTCGCCGAGTCCGTACGGGCGGCCGGCCCCGGCCCGGTCGCGGACCTGGGATGCGGACCCGGCAGAGTCACCGCGCATCTGGCAGCCCTGGGCGTGCCCGCGTTCGGCGTCGACCTGTCCCCGAGGATGATCGAGCTGGCCCACCAAGCCCACCCGGACCTCGACTTCACCGTGGGCTCGATGACCGCGCTCCCGATCCGGGACGACGTACTCGGCGGCATCCTCGCCTACTACTCCACCCACCACACCCCACCGGACCAACTCCCCACCCTGTACGCCGAGTTCCACCGCACCCTCGCGCCCGGCGGCCTGCTGATGCTGGCCGGTCATGTGGCAGTCGACGAGCCGCTGCTGCTGCGTCCGACACAGGGGCACGGCGGTCATCCGGTGTCCTACGAGTCCCATCTGATCCCGGTCGAGCGGATCGCCGAACTGCTGCGGCGGGCGGGATTCGTGGTCACCGCGCGGCTGGTGCAGGCGCCGGAGGAAGGGGGGGAGGCGAAGAGGGCGTTCGGCACGCTGCTGGCCCGTAAGCCACTCGTCAGATGTTGCGATATACGTCCCGACGATCGCCGACCTTGACGACCAGCACGACGAGTTCGCCGTCCAGGACCTGGTAGGCGACCCGGTAGCCGCCGACACGGAGCCGGTAGAGGCCGGACGGCCCGGCCAGCTTCTTGATGTCGGCGTCCTCGCGGTACGGGTCGTCGCCGAGAGCGGTCAGCGCGGTGAGGACGCGCATCGCGGCCGGCCGGTCGATCGCGCGCAGCTGCCGCTGTGCCGCCGCCGTGAATCGGAACGCGTACTTCACGCCGCGCCCGCGTCCCGGCCCGAGTCCCGACCCGTATCCCGATCCGCGTCCCGTTCGGTGAACAGGTCGGCGAGCAGTTCGGCCATGGTCACGGTGGGGCCGCCCTCGGCCAGTACGGCCTCGGCCTCGCGCGCCAGCAGCTCGTCAGCCGCATCCTCCAGCGCGTTGAAGTCGGCGATGGGCACGAGAGCCGCCACTGGAGCGCCGTTGCGGGTGATTATCGTCGGGCTGCCCTGCTCGGCACGGTTGATGTGGTCGGCGAGGTGGGCGCGAGCTTCGCGTACGGTCACGGCGCTTTCGTCCATGAGAGCCAGTGTACGCGCCAACGTGTACACAGGCGAGAATTGCGCGAGGCCGCCCTGCGGTGACCCGTCCGCCTGCGGTGAGAATGCGTTTCCCGCCCCGCGCCGAGCGCCCTATCGTGGCGCCGTGACAACCCAGATGATCATTCTCAACGGTGGTTCCAGCTCGGGGAAGTCCGGGATCGTACGGTGTCTGCAAGCCGTGTTGCCGGAGCCGTGGCTGGCGTTCGGGTGTGACTCGTTCGTCGATGCGCTGCCCGCGAGGATGCGGGAGTCGGACGGCGGGATCGTGTTCGCGGCGGACGGCGGGGTGAGCGTCGGGGCGGACTTCCTCGCGCTGGAGGCGGCCTGGCGGGAAGGCGTCGTGGCGATGGTCCGGGCGGGCGCCCGGGTCGTCATCGACGACGTCTTCCTCGGCGGAGCCGCCTCCCAGCAGCGGTGGCGGAAGGCTCTCAGCGAAGCGGGTCAACTGGGCGAGCCTGACGTTCTCTGGGTCGGCGTCCGGTGTGACCGCGCCGTCGCCGCAGGTCGCGAGGTCGCCCGGGGAGACCGGGCCCGGGGGATGGCCGCGGCGCAGGCGGACTCGGTTCACGAGGGCGTGGTCTACGACCTGGAGGTCGATACGACGCGCACCGAGTCCCTGGAGTGTGCGCGGACCATCGCCGCCCGCGTCCACGACCACGGCCACGTCCGCGACCACCACCACGCCTCGCACCCGGCCGGCTGATCCGGCGCCTCCCTCAGCCCGCGGGGCGCGGTTCCGGCGTCCCCAGCCTGTGGGCGAGCCGGCCGAGCAGCACGGCGTTGACCAGGCCGGACAGGACCGCACCCGCGGAGAAGGCCAACGGGCTCAGCCAGGCGCGCGCGGGGTTCCACTCGGGTGACACCACCAGCGAGACGAGGACGGCGAGGATGCTGCCCGGCGCCGTGGCCATGAACGGCCAGATCCCGGCGAACCCCGGGTCCGGCAACACGTACGCGGCGTACAGGAAGAACCCCACCGCCGCCGCGACCACGGCGAGGTACCCGCGCGCGAGCCAGTTGTCCACCGCGGGCGCCAACAGGGTCCGAATCCCTTGCAGCCGGGGGTGTGCGGAATCAGCCGTATCCGTTCCCTTCTGCGCGGAGTGGTCCGGGACGCGCGGGAGGGGCTCACTCGTGCCGGGCGCCGCGGCGGTCGTGGACCTCGCGGCGAGGGCGCCGATCACGGCGGCGTTCACGAGGGCGCACAGAAGCAGCCACCCGACCCAGTAGCCGACGGCCAGCGCCTCGACCGCTCCACCGCCCTGGGTGCCGGGACCGAAGGGGAGGACCACGCTCAGGAAGGAGAGGGGTGCCGTGAGCAGCACGGGGCTCCCGGCGAAGCCGCTGTCCGGGAAGAGGAGCATGACCGCGACCGAGGCTGCGAAGACGGCCAGATAGCCCCGGGCAGGCCGGCTGTCCGTGGCGAGCGCGAGGAGCCGTCGCAGTCGCGGGAGGGGGCGCGGACGGGAGGCATTCGGCATCGCGGGGCCCTTCGGGTCGGTGCGTGGGTGGTGCATGGGTGGTGCATGGGTGGTGTTCTCCACGGTGGACCGGGGGGCGCGCTCAGACATGAGTACGGGTACTCATCCCCGCATGGGGGGGGCGGGCAAGCGCGCCACGCCTACACCTGCATCCGCCCCTACGCCTGGGCGACTCGCTCGGCTATGCCCTTCTTGATCGTCACCTCGACCGTCAGGTTGCCGCCCTTCGCCGCCGCGTCCAGCTCGTCGGCGGTGCACTTCTCCGCCGACTGGCTCTCGGGGTCGCCGCAGATGTCGCCGCCCCGGATGTCCGTGTCCACGGCGACGTAGAAGGGACGGCCGCCGACCTCCAGCTTGCCCGGCGCCAGGAAGGTCAGCGTGCCGGTGACCGTGCCGTCCACACGGTTGTCGACGGTGGCCTTCGTGGCGCCGGTGCCGGTGTTCGTGCCGCTGGTGTCGGTGGTGGCCTCGGGAGCGGCGGCGGGGGTTTCGGTGGACGCGTCGGACGAGCCGGGAGTGCTCGCATCGGAGTCACCGCTGGAGTCGGTGGTGGC
>Ga0307513_10007989_pt1 | contig 13593 bp, 9 predicted proteins | sample 15_EM_MG_FD_202174 | JGI IMG/M metagenome (GOLD analysis project Ga0307513, IMG submission 202174) | Populus trichocarpa ectomycorrhiza microbial communities from riparian zone in the Pacific Northwest, United States - 15_EM | ecosystem: Host-associated > Plants > Roots > Unclassified | place... | reverse complement strand
ATTAACGCCCGATTAGCACCCGGTTAGTGCTGCTAAGAACTGAACAGGGGCTTTTCAACCGAGCAATCCCTGACTTCAACTAGGTCGGAGGGGTCGTGGGAGCACACCAGAAGTTCTGGGAAGCCATTCCACGTCATATCAAATATTTGTGCAGCCGAGTTTGATCAGAGTTGATACTTATGTGTGTTCGCGAAAGGAAAGGAAAGACTGGAAATCGAAAACGAGATAAGTAACACATGGATTTTCGCGAGGAAAATGAGCTCTCACAGTCTAAGAGCAACGACATTGGTGCTATACGGGAAAGTTATCAAAACTCGGATGCATCACCAACCAAGCTGTTGGGATATTATCACGTGACGTTCATCAAGCGCCCATGCGGACACTTACTTCTCTTCTTTCTTCGCATATCTTTTGGTATCGTCGCTCTGCTTCTTTCGGTATCGTCGCTCCGGCCTTTTCATTTACGAACGGACAAATAGGAGTAGAAGCTTTTCTTTTTCACTTAAATAGCTTCCCTCTTTCGTTTCGTACCTCAGCTTTTCTTTTCCGCGCTGAGACTCATCTTTACTTTGTCTAGGTACTGACAATACATTCAGCTTTTCTTTTCCGCGCTGAGACTCATCTTTACTTCGTCTAGAAACTGAACAGGTTATGGGCCCCGGCTACTGAGCTGACTAATTCCTGAAATTTTCTCTTGTCGTCGTTCACGCATCACTCGCCTCGTCGATCATCATCGTTCACGCGTTACTCGTTCTACTCGTCATTGCTGCCTGTACTCGTCGCATCATCTGTCTACGTCTTATCGCCAACTTGCTCGTCTTGTTACTCACCCGAGCACTTTCACGTCATGTCCACCATCAAACTCGATCACGTTCCTTTACTCGAAAGCGCTCAGAACTTCCCTGAGTGGAAGAGATTCATCACGCAAGTCCTTCAAGCCGAGGGTCACTGGTCCCATATTGAGGGGACAGACGGCCAATTCGACATTTTTCCGAAGAGCATAGAACCAGCCAAGTGTACCGCGGCATCGAAGGATGATGAAAAGGCCAAGTTCAAGGAATGGTGGCAAGACGACATGAAAGCGCGAGCTATATTGCTCCGTCGTATCTCTCCTGTCACTCACTCTCATCTCGATACTTCGGTTGAGAAAACCGCACGTTCCTTATGGGAAGCTCTACACGTTCTTTATGCACGCACCGACATCCTCGCGCAATTTGACTTACGGGATCGTCTCTCGAATGCAAAACTCAGGGACTATCACGACGTTGGTCGCTATCTCGGGGAGTTCAAAGACGCTCGACTTCGCTTTTTGGCTATGAACGTCGCCTACAGTGAATTCGAAATGGTGCATCACATTATACGTGGGATTCCCGACTCGGGGGCCTGGGGTCATTTTCGTCAACTCATGACCCAGACCATGCAGGACCACGTCGAACGGGAGAATCGACTCGCACCGGACAACAAAAGTGATCCCGACACCTTACTCGACCAAATCACCAGTCGTCTCACCATCGAGTGTCAACGTCTCGAGTTCGAGAACAGTTTTCGTCCTCGGCCCAGACAAGGTCTCGGTTCTGAGTACTCAAATTTCTCTCCGGACAACAACGCGATCCGGAAACACGCCCACAATCCAAATGGTGTTCAGTGCACAAATTGTGGCCAGCGCAGTCATGATCGCGATCATTGTTATCGAGATGGCGGAGGTATGGCAGGTCAAGGACCACGCGCGAAGGCAGCGGCAGCGAAAAAAGGGGCCTCGGGAAAGTCCACTTCATCGAAAACGGATGTGGCGGCTTTGGCGGATGCCGAATCGTTTCTCAACGCTCTGGGAGATGATGGAGAGTTGTCGTGCGCATCAATCACCGACGACACCCCGGAGGAGCTTGCAGATCTTGTTGTTAACATCTGGTCCACACTGCTCGACAGCGGCGCTACTTCGCATCTCATCAAGAGAAGAGATCTATTTTGGACGTACAATGAGGGAGCTGCTCGGAACGTCAAGACAGCCAACCTTGGGGTTCTACAAACTCGCGCCAGTGGAACCTGCATCGTCGTTTTCACATACAACGGGGTCTCCACAAAAGTAACGCTTCGCGACTGTCTACACGCTCCTCACGCCTTCGTCAATCTCCTGTCCGTCGGACGATTTGTCGCAGCCGACGTCTCTTGTCTATTCGAGAAAGGCCAGGTAGTGCTTTTGAAGGCGGGTAAATCCTTCGGAAATGGCCCGATGATCAACAAGCTCTTCCTTCTCGAAGTCGAGTTTCTCATGCCGCCTATAACGGGGGTGACTGTCCAAGTTGGTCCATCGTTGGCGGTCGAGCTCCCATCGCGCAGTGACCTGGCATTCTTTGCAAAGGTTCCGGAAACTCTGGATCTTTGGCACTACCGAATGGGTCATCCCGGGGAACCGGCAACGCTAGCACTGTTGAAGTCGACAACGGGTGCCTCCTTTGTTCCAGGGAAACCTCTCACGAAGTGTGAACCCTGCATCTTCGGGAAGCAAGCTCGCCTGCCAGCACCTACTTCTCAAACCCCACGCACCACCAACCTCCTCGAACTCATCCACCTCGATATCTGTGGACCATTTCCCGTAGCAACGCCACATGGGAAGGCGTACTTCGTCCTTTTCCTAGATGATGCATCCAGTGTGGTGAATCTTCAGAACTTGATGCTACGATCGGAGGTTCGGGATGCCTGGCGAATTTTGAAGGCAAAATGGGAGCTGAAGACCGGGAAGAAGGTCAAACGTGTTCGCTTTGATGGTGCCGGGGAGCTTGGCGGGTGCATAGAGTTCCTGGAAGAGTTGGCGCTTGGGGGAATCGAGGTGGAGGTTGTGGCTGCGTATGAGCACTGGAAGAACGGGAGGATTGAACGGTATATGCGCACAATTCAGGGGAAGATCCACGCGATGCTGGTAACGGCACAACTTCCGATGACCTATTGGGGCGAGGCAGTGTTGACGGCTGCATATCTTCAAAACCTCACTTCGACGAGCACACTTCCCAACGGCGTCACCCCATTCGAGGTGTTTTACGGTCGAAAACCTGATGTCTCCCATCTTCGGGTCTGGGGAACTCGTTGCTTTGCGATGGTACCTCAGGAATAGCAGTCCAAGCTCGGTGCAAAGTCCCGGGAATGTTATTTCATGGGCTACCCACCTGGTGAACGAGGGTATCGTGTTCGTTCCATTGCTACCAATCATTTCTTTACCTCTGGCAACATCATTTTTGATGAAAACATTGCGTATAATTCGATTCATTCCATCCCCGCTTCCGCCCACGATTATTCTGCTCTTCCTTTTCTTGAGGCACCGAACATTCTTGCTGATTCCAACATTCCGGCCGCGCCTACCCTTCCCCCGAATCCTGCTAATCTTGATGAGCCGACTTTGCGGCCAAACGATCTTGATGCGACCCCGGCTTTGGAGCCTTCCTCGCGACCAAATTCTCCACCCGTTCCCGTTACACCACCAAATTCATACTTGCGGGTTCAACCCTCCACACCAATGCCCATTCGGACACGTTCGCCGACTCGCTCGCGGACTCGCAAGCTCACGGAAAAGGGTCAAATTTTTGAGAAGGATATAGAGGCAGCGAAGACTCACTTGACGAGGGTTCGTGAGGCTGCGGCGAGGAGAGGCGGTACGAGCGGTGGGGGTGATGCTGAGGATGCGAGAGGTGTAGGGGATGAAAGGGTGGCAGAAGGCAGCGCGGTTGGGGGTGATGATGAAGACGAGAATCCATTCGCGTCGCTGTGCAACAGTGGGGTATTCGACAATCACTCCACTGCGACGGACTCGGCAGCCATGGCAGCGTCGTTGGATGCAGAAGACTATCTTCAACGAGATGCGGACAGCCTGTGCGAAGCAACGCTGCTGTCGATTCGAAGTGACGTCCGGAGGAATCCGCATGCTGAGGGGTATGATATGTCGATCCCGCCTGCGACTTACTGGGAGGCGGAAAGGCGGACGGATGCTGCTGAGTGGCGGAAGGTGACGGAGAAGGAGTTGCGAGATTTGAAGAAGATGGAGGTTTACGAGGATGTGGAGGCTGAGGAATTGCCGGAAGGAAAGAAACCCATTGGTTGTCGATGGGTTTACGAGTTCAAGCAAAGCGAGTCGGGTGGCCCTCCCATTTACAAGGCGCGTCTTGTCGCCCAGGGGTTCTCTCAGGTGCCCTTCGTGGACTACGGGGCGACGTTTGCACCCGTTGCGAAGTCAGTCACGGTTCGTTTCGTCGCCGTATACTCCGCGCTGCACGGTTGGCATCTTCAGTGTGTCGACGCAACGAGGGCTTTCCTTCATGGGGGACTGAGCAACGAACTCTTCATGCGTCGCCCTCCTCCTCTTCCTCCGGGTCTTTGGCGCCTTCTAAAATCCATCTACGGCTTGAAGCAAGCGAGCAGAGTGTGGTATCTCCTGCTTCGCAAAGTGCTTGAGTCGCTTGGGTTCACCCGTTCGGAATTCGATCATGCTCTCTTCATCTTCAAAAGGGAATGGAGGTCGGCGCTTGTTCATTGTCTGCTCGCCATGCACGTCGATGACGGCCTCGCAGGATGCAATTCGGACGATTTCCTGACATTCATCAAGCTGGAAATCGGGAAGCGCTTTGGAATCAAGGATTTAGGTCCCGTGAAATCGTTCGTAGGGATCCAGTTCGAGCGCGACTACCTAACGAGGGAGATTTGGATTCATCAAGAGATGTATATCGACTCCCTTCTTGCCGAACACAACTTAACGTCCTGCAATCCCGTGGTGACTCCACTGGACCCCTCCCACCCTCTCGGTCGTGAGGAAGACATGTATCCTGCAATCGACAACCTCATAACCGCTTATCAACATCTCATCGGATCGTTGCTTTTCCTGCAACTTTGTTCTCGTCCGGACATTTCCTTCGCGGTGTTGCTTCTCTCTCAATTTTGTTCTGCGCCCCTCCCTCGACACTATGCCGTCGCTCGTCGAGTTCTACGCTATCTGAAGGGTACAAAGGGTTTTCGTTTGCACTACGGGGGAGCGAGGAAGGATGAAGGGTTATCCGGTCTTGTGGATGCGGATTGGGCGGGAGATAAAGCGGGGCGGGCATCGATCTCTGGCTTCGTGTGGTCGTATGGGGGTGGTCCGATCAGCTGGTCGGCCAAAAAGCAAAACTGTGTTGCACTTTCCTCCACTGAAGCGGAGTACGTTGCCCTCACCCGAGCTGTTCAAGAAGGCATTTGGCTGCGGAATTCTCTGGGTCAGATCGGCGTATCGTGTCCTACGCCCCTTGTCATCTCCACCGACAATAACGGGGCTCTTTCATTGGCGTCCAACGACTCCTCGCATGGGAAAGCGAAACACATCGACATTCGTTACCACTTCATTCGGTCACACATCGAGCACGGGGAGTTCAACATCGTTCACACTCCAGGGATTATCAACACGGCCGATCTCTTCACGAAGTCGCTTGCTCGCGTCAAATTTCAAGAACACGTCGCGAGGCTTGGACTGGGCGCTCGCTGAGGGGGTGTGTTGGGATATTATCACGTGACGTTCATCAAGCGCCCATGCGGACACTTACTTCTCTTCTTTCTTCGCATATCTTTTGGTATCGTCGCTCTGCTTCTTTCGGTATCGTCGCTCCGGCCTTTTCATTTACGAACAGACAAATAGGAGTAGAAGCTTTTCTTTTTCACTTAAATAGCTTCCCTCTTTCGTTTCGTACCTCAGCTTTTCTTTTCCGCGCTGAGACTCATCTTTACTTCGTCTAGGTACTGACAATACATTCAGCTTTTCTTTTCCGCGCTGAGACTCATCTTTACTTCGTCTAGAAACTGAACACAAGCGAGGAAGAAAAAAGTGTCTGGGGCTGAGCCAAAGGGGAAGAGGAGAAAATGAGATTTCATGGGGGTAGTTACATTGCATTAGCGAGAGGTCTTTATGATGGATAGTGCGATGGCTTCCTAGAATAGTATGTTCCCACGACCACCCTACCTAATTGAAGTCAGGGATTGCTCGGTTGGCAAGTAAGTTTTCATAAGTCCGAAAATTACCTAACAATTCTGACACAGTCGCTCCGTTCTTTAAATAACCTGACCACAGATAAAATTCACTTATGGTCATGGTTTGTCTACGAGAGAGTAACTGCTGGCGCCTGCCCAAGCATACTCATCTTTGGCATTTTGACTGACCCGACACCAGTCGTGAAGAGTCATGACTTCTGTCGGCTGTCCGAGATTCTAGTGTTTTATGTTTTGTATCATTGTGTCAGGTAGGGATTCTCTTCGGGATCGCGCGACATAAAAACCTGTTTCCGATTGGCATGGTACTTATCTTCGAACGAAGATTACTTAGTCATAACGCCCAATACGCCCACAAATTATTGCCTTGAGTTTTTCTTAGAATCCGACAACCCTTCCTGCCTCGGAGTATCTGATGCATGCTCAACACTTCCTTCGTTATCTTCATCAACGTCGATATACATTTCAAACTGCACCGTGGCGATCGTCCCGTAGTTTCCAATTCCCGGACTTTCTGGACATCGTTGACTTGTAGCACCTCAACGGCATTTCTGGAGAACATAAAGAGGTCAAATTTTAGAAATATCTTCACTCTATACAACATTTCAATTTTAGGGAGAAAAAATACAGGTAGTAAAAATGTGATAATACGGCAAGAGGTGATCTTCCTGAAAGAAACTGACGTGGCTGTGTAGGGTGGCAGAAAACATGTGGCCCTTCTGCCTCCTACAGGGTAAAAGCAAAGTAAAAGATATAATGAGACAGATTCGTTCTACGCATGTTCAGTTACAGCCAGCTTAGATTTTGAGCTGAGAAATGAAGTATGGCGGGAAAGGAGGGAAAGAGTGAGGCTGCGGAATACCCAGTCCAATTAAGGTTGGTAACTAAGTTGGCGGGAACTCTAGAGGTAGGGAGTATTTCAATGATCCCCACCATGGTACGTATATCGGTTTGGGTCTTCGATGAGGTCCATCACAGGGTCGTCGGAGGAAAGATCATCCAAAGGATCGATGTCGGAGTCGTAAAGGTGCTCATGCAGGTGTTCATGAAAATATCCCTTCACGTCGTTAGCGAAACTGCAAAAAGGTGTCAACCTAAGGTTCATGATCCGGAGGAAAGAAGGGATCTTCACATACTTGTTCATGACAGACCAAGGACTTTCAAACATGAGCGAAAGACCACGCCGGGAAATCGAAATGTGGTGTGGCTTCCGGTACGACATGATAGTAGAACCCCGAACAGCTTTGGTCGCAAAGGTAATCCTTTACATGTGCCTTGAGCACGGTATAGTCAGAGGGGCCATCGTAGCGCAAATGGCCGGTTTTTCTCCACCAGCCCACGAACAGTCGCGAGATTGTCGATAGTGCTTTCGACTCGAACCCAAAATCCCGGGGTCGATTGGATCAATTCATTCATGCAAGAGAGAGAGAGAGAAAACCTTGGCATAGCAGGCACCTAACACCTTTCGGAAGTTATAGAAACAGACGCTACGTTTTCGTCAAGTTTCTTCTCCGCATCTTCAGGATATTCGTCGACGAGGTGTTCCAGGGTATGATCCATGCCGCCGTTCCATTGTGTTTCCGGCCTTCATACCATTTCTGTTTCCTATACATCATGTGCTGCAACAGGTTATCAACCAACAGCAGTCAAACAAAATGAAAACTCACTAGTCAACGCACAATGTAGAGCATCAAAAGACGTCTGCAATATTACCATCAAGCGTGTTAACCGAGAAGCGTTGTACCACAGTTCTAGATCGAGAACAATCGCGCCCCGAACCGTCTCGGTACAGCTAGAAGTGCGGTGATAGATGCCACTTGAGGTAACTCCAGGTTTGGATTATCGGAAGGTCATTTGGCCGAATAAGAAAAACGGGGGTCGTCACCTTGTGAAGGTCGCTGGCATGAATCGGGATATTACTCGAAAACTAGATGTTGTGAATTTGGAGAGAAGACCTTCAAGGTTGATATAAAAAGGACCTGAACGATCTTCGTCGACGAGGAAATCATGGAACGAGGCATGATAAAATCCGCAATCCCTTATCATCATCTCCTTCAGGCTCTTCATATTGCGATCTGCGGCACTCGATACCAGGAATTCTGACCAACGATCGAAGGCTACGCAGCACGAGATTGACTTCGTTTCGTTCCATATGGAAGATATCTTCAACGACGTCGGGAAGTTGTAAACAATGAAATGTGATGATGGTTTCAAAGATGGGCAAGAGAGAAGCTCGACGTGGACAAGTCAACAAAATTTGGGGTATGCAGAGCGTCGAGACCTGGGAAAAACTGTCGAACTTTCGTGGAGTAAGCTGTAGCACAATATTGAGTTGTTTATTGGGTCGATAGTTTTCTTCGCCGACAAATTTGAGCACTGTCGCGGCGTAGATAAATTGGCCGGATGCTTTCTGAACCAGGGGGTCAACGACGGGTGACCGGATACTGGAACAGCAACGAAGTACGAGATTTTCTCAGTTCCTCAGCGATGACAGTTAGGATGGGTTGTTGCACGTCATGACCATCGCACTCGTCCGAGCCATCAATGATGCAGAAAGTGGCGAGCTATTTAATTTCGCCAGTGGTGAGACGATGAGAACTTGCATCTGAATGTTGATGGGCTTTGTCGGCAAGGTGGGGTTTTCGTAAAGGATTTGATTGAGACGTTCTCGGAAGCTTGTGTTGTGGAATGCGAGTTGGTAGGCAATGGTTGTAAATAGGCGGTGTGGTTGGCCGCGCCGAATCTTTCCTCGGGAAGAGAAGGGACTCCCTCCGTAACTCCTTCCAGAGGCCTGGATTAGCTCTGCCGAGGTCTGAGCAATAGCTGGTTTGCCTGCACCAGGTCTGTATATCCAAAATACAGAACTGCCTGGATCATCGTCTTCGTTCTGAAGAATCATGACTTGCTCCAAGCGAAGTGAAATGGCTGAGAATACGAAGTACTATGTTTAAACTGAGATTTAATGATATTACCAAGATACCAACGCCTTACTCACCGACCTCTGTGTTGTGATTGGGATTTGATTGGGATAGTTTCCTTTAATGTGATAGTGGTTCACGTCGCCTTGGATCTCGGTGGAGGTGGTAACATTATGGTGCTGAGAGCCACCGAGCATAGAGAAGCGACGTGTTGAGTGTCGGTGCTGAACTCGAGGGTGGTGTGAATACAGGGAACAACTTTGGTGAGCTTTGGTGGCGCTGTGGCATTGTAAAACTGTAGGGTTGAACATAAGTTGTTGGCATAGAACAAAGGCCGAAAAGTCCAATCTATGGGTATGTACTCACTTCCTTTTACTGTAATAAATGTAGTCACGGTCATGGAGGATGGACGCCAACGAATTTTACCCTCGCATCAGACCCACTCAACTCCCGGACCCCCACCGTGAAAATTTCTGACTGCTCCGAAGTGAGGTCTGGCGATACATAATCGCCGCCACCTAAGTAACGAGGTTCGGCTTGGTACTTTCAGCACCCACTAGTTTCGAGTCTCTTCGGTGCGATTACTGACACAACCATTTGACGAAATGGATGAGGATTTATTTCCTATCGAGGAAGAATGAGACTTGGCGGATATTCCATGAATCCTGCGTAGGTAGTATTGAAAAACGTACAGCTTGATCAGTAAAAAGTAGAACGTCGGCCCATCCTAGCGCTTCTTTAACAAGTTGGATGCGAGAGCCAGTTTCCTCTAATAGCTTTGCCGTGAGGTAATAATAAAGTGCATGGTGAGTTGAGCAGATGCAGATTGTGAAAGACGATGACCAACTCCCGCTTTGTCAGCCCTAGTTGATGTAATTCCAAACGCGTAAGCTCACCTCGTAAACCAGACCTTTCCCCTATATACTATCACTGCTATCACTGCACGTGTAAGCAGGGTTCCCGATGAACACCGCCGAGTGGGAGCGATTTTACAATGGCTGAATACGCGCCATACACCAGAGACTACAAAGCTGCCACTTCCATGCAATAACCCACCCGACCTGAATTTTCACCATCCCCAACTCCAGTTAGAGTATTCTAGTAATCCTTCACACACCATACGACTATGGCATCCTCCACACGCAAAGTAAAGCTCAACAACGGAGTTGAGGTCCCCATCATAGGTAAGCAATGGGCAATTGTCACACCTCCGAGTCGCCGCATACCATCCACAACCATTCCAACCTTATCGGCCCCTACTACAGGAACTGGCTCGTATCCTACCCCAGAGTCACGGCGCGATGTGAACTTGATGAAGGACTGGGTGTTGGGCGCGTTAAAGGTAGTTTTGCATTCCTTTCAATCACAAATCGAGCTAACCTTTTGTTTCTTTCCAGAACGGATTCCGCCACATCGATACCGCTTATATGTATGGCGAGTGCTCCCAGGTCATTAAAAAAACCCATGTCGCTAAATGGAACTGGATTCAAATTAGGCACCGAGAAAGCGGTTGGAGAAGCTATAAAAGCCTCTGGCATCCCCCGCGAAGAGATCTTCGTCACAACCAAACTTCCGTGAGTTGCATACTCAAGCGAACTTATCTTCTCCGTGCAAACGTCGTCACTAAAAATCGTTCATTGCGAAGATGGAACCATCAAGACCGCGTGGCAGAGTCCTTCTATAAGAGTCTCGAGACTTTAGGAACAGGATATATTGACTTGGTATGTTCCATGGGCCATATATAAATACATTAGATGCTGAATTTCTGGGAATAGTACCTGCTCCACTGGCCACAAGCCTTTTCTTACAAAGGTATCGATTCTAAAATTCTTTTTGCCCTCGAGAATAATTCAACTGACTCCGCTATCCAATGCAGATGGAGAGCCCCTTCCCAGGAATCCGGACGGTTCTTATAAAACGACTGACAAAGTTAACTTCAACGACGCCTGGGCTGAGATAGAGAAACTCCTCAAGACAGGGAAAGTTCGAGCGATTGGTGTCAGCAACTTTTCCATCAAAACGTGTGTTTTATTTCCATTTTTCTTTCGATTCTCTCCGACGTTCATTGTTGCTTCCTGTCAGCCTCGAGAAACTTTTCACGACAGCGAAGGTGACGCCGGCAGTTAACCAAGTCGAGTACGCATTTTGTCTTTTCCCATAAAACCTCAATATGAATTGCACGTCAACTTCCAGACTGCATCCGTATCTCGCACAGAACGAGCTCCGGGACTACTGCTCCAGGAAAGGCATCGCGCTAACAGCATACACTCCGAGCGGTAAGCCAACCCTCCTGATAAAACAAGCACTCATCTAAACATTGAACTGCACAGGATATTCCCCCGTCCGCGACCACCCACTAATTGTATCCTTGGCGGAGAAATACAAAGTCACACCCACGCAAGTCATATTCGCATGGCACCTCTCCCGGAACACCATCATCCTTCCTACGAGCAAAAATTCGGAGAGGCAGAAGGAGAATATCACGGTAGGTCATATCAGCCGTCCGGGTCACTTTTTCCATTTTTTTTTCCATTAACATTTTACATTATTCTAGATCCCTACGCTGTCAGAGGAGGATTTAGGCAAGATCTGGGGATTGGATCGCGGGCAGCGGCTTGGTCTCGCAGCCGACCCTACCACCGGACAAGTTTTTGGGTGGACACTGGAACAACTTGGTTGGGAGACGTACCCGCCAAAGTTCTAGGTCAGCGATATCAGCGGGACTCTGGAATGTACCAAGTGAATTTGTCGAGAACAGATCGTCTGTAGTGTCGTACAAAACTTGCAAGGGATCCGGACAACGCACCTAGAATGAAATGACTTATGAATCTGACATAAAAGAACGAATCTCTTCACTCCGGCGTGCCATAAGTAGTTAACGTTGGCAGAGGTCCCAAAAATATGGCTTAGACCGAATGAAACTAGTATCTATTCTATATCCAAGCGCCCCCAAGTGCCTCATTACAGCGCCTCCTATCTGCCTCGCCTTATTCAGCCTTTATGGGATGCAGGTAAGTCCCTTCATTGATCTAGGGATGGAAGAAGCACAAAGAGGACGACCACGCAAAATGAACAATCAACCGGGCGGTACTCCCAACCGCCGACGCTGCTACAGACAGCGCTAAGTCAGCCAGATTCTGATTACGTTCAAGACACGAGTGCTAAATCATCTGGCATTCCGTCGCGAGGCACGCCATGGCAGTGGTGTGATGAAGAAGGACAGCTGAACGATTGTCTATGAAAATGAGATAAAGTTCAGCGGAGCGTGCCCATTTTTTTTTTTTGACTCGGCGCAGCAGAGATGGGCAGAGGCTCGAACTGAGAAACTTGCGCGGCATAATCTGTAGGCTATGCCTGACGCTTGCATCATTTCACACTAGTTACGCACGACCGCCTTTTCGACCTTGGGGGGTTTTGATTGTAACGGGAATTGGTGTTGGACGTATGAATTCAGGAGGATAGCTGGCGACGTGGATCATTACCAGGGCGATCGCGCCAAGTTCGAAGACATAGTAAGATTGCTTGATATCGCCCTGGAGAGTCATGAATATGGAACCACGCGGCCTGAAAAAAAAAGGGGGGACATGCAATTAGGCGATATCCAAAATGGCCTAATGCAGAAGACGTTGATGAAAGCTTGACGCTAGTTGCGCAGTCATGAGAGCGGTGAAAAGAGACGGTGGCCACATCGTGGTAGGAGATGAGATCGCTGAGTAGGATGGTCAGACATGGAAGAAGGGGCGTTGAGAGGAGACACACCATTCCAGCCAGTAATCTCTCGGCTCCTCCACCTATCCTGATATCTTGGAACATAGATTGCCAGAGGATTGCCAGAGAACGGCGATATTCGCTTTGAAAGTTGACTCGGTTCAAGGGATCTGGAGGAAGAAGTTCCGTTAGCAAGGGATAAAGGGGAAGAGGAGGCCATCATACGACCGATGCGATTGAAGGCAGTTGCCATCTACAGCCATTCATGAAGTCATAAAGCGGGCAGGGCGAGGTGCACAGTAATGAGCATGCTATGGGAGGATTACATTGGTGCAAGTACCGACGCAGTAGGGCAATGCTAGGCCAATTTGAAAGAGGTTCGTCCAGCAGGTGGGACACGAGGTGGTCAACATTTTCAACGCGTGTAAATCCCGCTACAACCCCTTGAGTCCTCGTCGACAAAATTATTGAACCGCCAGTCCTCCGGTACGTTTTCGTCGACTTGTACTATCTTCTCCACGACGTCGGACTCGATTCTTTCGAAGTTGAATCCCGGGCCAAGACCAAGGGCTTTGGTGGTATAAATACACTTCCTTCAGACCAGAAAAAACGTTTCAGCTGCTCGGATTCTGGTATCATTATTGCTATTTGCGCAAAAGTTTGGAATCGTGCGAATCGATCAAAATTTGCATCTTCCCTTGTTTAGCCTCTATCTCAACAACCAGCCATTCAATTCCAATAATTTTAGTAGATCTGGAATGTACTCATTTATACCTATAGCACAATGTAGTTTATATGTGAAAAATCCTCAGATTTAAATTCATCTGTAGGAGGACCCTCATTTGAGACTATGCAAGGCCTGGAGTCATTCCCTGGTCGAAATTTACACATCTAAAGCCAGATATCAATGTAATATAATATTATACAGTGCATAGGGCAGAAAAAACTGTGGAAATCGGTTCTGTTTTGC
>Ga0307513_10007988_pt1 | contig 13598 bp, 10 predicted proteins | sample 15_EM_MG_FD_202174 | JGI IMG/M metagenome (GOLD analysis project Ga0307513, IMG submission 202174) | Populus trichocarpa ectomycorrhiza microbial communities from riparian zone in the Pacific Northwest, United States - 15_EM | ecosystem: Host-associated > Plants > Roots > Unclassified | place... | reverse complement strand
ACCTACTCATCCGACCCCGGCTTCGCAAGCCTTGGCTTCGCCGTGGGGCGCGGCGCCGCGGCGGGTCGGCGTGAAGTCGCTTGCCGACCCGGCGTCGCGGGGCCGAAGGTGGCGGCTCGGTCAGACGGCCGCGGGCCGCCGCGGCGCGATGGGGGAGAACACAGATGCCCGACGAGACCATATCGCTGGGCGCCCGATTGACGGCGCTGGGGCGGCTCAAGCCCGACGCGCCGGCCATTTCCTGCGGCGAGACCACCCTCACCTATGGCGAGCTGAACCGGCGGACCAACCGCATCGCCCGGGCGCTGGCCGCGCACGGGGTGAAGCAGGGCGACCTGGTGACCCTGGGCCTGCCCAACGGGGTCGGTTTCGTGGAGGCCACGTGGGCGATCTGGAAGCTGGGCGCCACGCCGCAGCCGATCTCCTATCGCCTGCCCAAGGCCGAGCTGGAGGCGATCATGGAGCTGGCCCGGACGCCGGTGGTGATCGGCCAGTTCGTCCACGCCATCGACCGGCCCCTGCTGGACGTCGACGCGCTGCTGGCCCAGTCCGACGACGACAGCGACCTGCCCGACGTCACCGCCCCGGTGCTGAAGGCGCCGACCTCGGGCGGGTCCACCGGCCGGCCAAAGCTGATCCTGGCCGGGACGCCGGCGGTGACGGAGCGGGAGATTCCGGAGGACACACGCTACCGCCTGCGGCCGGATTCGATTGTCGTCATCCCGGCGCCGCTCTACCATAACGCCCCGTTCGGCATGTGCTACACGGGCGTCAGCCTGGGCGCGCACGTGATCGTCGCGCCCCGGTTCGACCCCGAGGCGACCCTGGCCGAGGTCGAACGCCGCAAGGCCACCTGGCTCTACCTCGTCCCCACCATGATGAGCCGCATCTGGCGCCTGCCGCCGGAGATCCGGGCGCGCTACGACATCTCCACCGTCGTCACCCTGTGGCACATGGCGGCCCCCTGCCCGCCGTGGCTGAAGGAGGCGTTCATCCACTGGTTCGGCCCGACCACGGTGATGGAGCTCTATGCCGGCACCGAGGCCCAGGCGGTCACGATCCTGGACGGCGCCGAGTGGCTGGAGCACCGCGGGTCGGTCGGCAAGGTCACGATCGGGGAGATGAAGGTTTTCGGCGAGGACGGCCAGCCGCTGCCGGCGGGCGAGGTGGGCGAGATCTACATGCGCCGGCCGGAAGGCGAGCCGCCGACCTACCACTATCTGGGCGCGGTCCCGAAGGTGCTGGACGACGGCTGGGAAAGCCTGGGCGACGTCGGCTGGTTCGACGCCGACGGCTATCTCTACCTCGCCGACCGGCGGGCCGACATGATCCTGGTGGGCGGCTCCAACGTCTATCCCGCCGAGATCGAGTCGGCGCTGGAGGAGCATCCGCAGGTGCAGTCCTGCGCGGTGATCGGCATCCCCGACGAGGACCTGGGCGCCAAGATCCACGCCATCGTCCAGGCCCGCGGGCCTGTGGCCGAGGCGGAGCTGCGGGCGCACCTGGCCGAGCGGCTGGTCACCTACAAGCAGCCGCGCACCTACGAATTCGTCGAGGAGGCGTTGCGCGACGACGCCGGGAAGCTGCGGCGCAGCGCGCTGCGCGAGGCCCGCATCCGCAAGGCCGAAGCCGCCTAAGCCTCCTGGTCCCCGCAGAGTTCGGCCAGCACCTCCTCGGTGTGCTCGCCGAGCCGGGGCGCGTGGCGGCGGATGTTGGCGGGGCTGCCGAAGAACCGCACCGGCGGCTTCATGGCGTTGTAGGGGCCGACGTCCGGGTGCTCGTAGCGCTCGAAAAAGCCCACCGCCTGCAGGTGCGGGTCGTTCTGCAGGTCGTCCAGCCGGGCCGTCCTCACCACCGGGATCGACAGCGGTTTCAGCAAGGCCAGCCATTCGTCGGTGGTCCGGGTCACCGTGACGGTCCCCACCAGGCCATAGAGTTCGGAGATGTGCCGGCTGCGGGCGGCATGGTCGGAAAAGCGGGGGTCGGCGGCGATGGTCGCGCCCCAGCCGGCCACCTCGAAGAACTGGTCCCACTGCTTGTCCGTATACGGCAGGAGCCCGATATAGCCGTCCTTGGTCGGGTAGGGGCGGCGGTTGGGATTGGTCACGCGCGTATAGCCCCATGGGCCGGTGGGCGGCTCGAAAGTGTGGTCGAACAGGTGCTCCGCCAGGGTGAAGCTGGTCATGCATTCCAGCATCGGCGTCTCGATGAACTGGCCCTCGCCGGTGCGGGCCCGGTGCAGCAGGCCCGCGGTGATCGCCTGGGACATGAACAGGCCGCAGACCTTGTCGGCGATCAGGCTGGGCATGATTCGCGGCGTCGGATCGCCGTCGGTCCGGGACAGCAGGTCGGCCATGCCGCAGGCCGACTGGATCAGGTCGTCATAGGCTGGCTCCCCGGCATAGGGCCCGTCCGAGCCATAGCCGGCGGCGTGGACATAGACCACGTCCGGGCGGATCGCGCGGACATCCTCATAGGCGAGGCCCAGGCGTTTCAGGCCGTCATAGCGGATCGAGGTCGCCACCACGTCGCAGACCGCGATCAGCCGGCGCAGCGCCCGCTTGGCCCGGTCCGACTTCAGGTCCAGCAGCACCGAGCGCTTGTTGCGGTTGATGGTCATGAAGATCGGGCCCATGTCCCGCGGGGCGCCCTGCGGCGGGTTGCCGGCCAAGCGCAGGACGTCGCCGCCGTGGCCGCGGCCCGAGCCCGGGTCCTCCAGCTTGATCACGTCGGCCCCCTGGTCGGCGAGGATCTGGGTCGCATAGGCCCCGAGCACCACGCTGGTCAGGTCCAGAATCCGGACGCCCTGCAAGGGGCCGGTGGCGGTCTTCGCCAGTTCTTTGGTCTGCGCCACCCATTCCCTCCCCAAGACCGCACCTCGCGCCCGCCGCCGCATCGACAAGACGGCCGGAACCGCTCCCGTTATGGTCCAGCCCGCAAGATCGCGGAAGCGACGGGGGGAGACCCACGCACTTTGAACGCATCGAAGATCCCCGGATGCGCAAGGACCTCGACCGGAGGTTCGTGCGCGATGAACTCATGCCCTTGCAACTGATAGCGTCCGGCGTAGGAAACAGGCGCATTTCCGACGGGCAGTCCGCCGGATGGCGGCGGCCCGCAACCTCCTGGGGATCAGACGATGAGCAAGGCTTATGGCGACCACATCACGGTCGAGCTCGACGGTCATGTGGCGCTGGTGGAGTTCAGCAATCCGCCGACCAACTTCGTCAACATCCCGATGATGACCGGCATGGCCGACGCGCTGGAGGCGCTGGACGCCGATCCGGCCTGCCGCGCGGTCGTCCTGGCTTCGGTGGGCAAGGCGTTCTGCGCGGGCGCGGACTTCGCCTCGCCGGCCGGCGTCGGCGGCGACGGCATGACCAGCATCTCGCAGCTCTACCATCAGGCCGCGCGGCTGTTCTCGACCCAAAAGCCGATCGTGGCGGCGGTGCAGGGCGCCGCGGTGGGGGCGGGGCTCGGCCTGGCGCTGGTGGCCGACCACCGCGTCGCCTCGCCCGAGGCGCGGCTCACCGCCAACTTCGTCAAGCTCGGCTTCCATCCGGGCTTCGGCCTCACCCACACCCTGCCGCGGTTGATCGGGGCGCAGCGCGCCTCGCTGATGTTCCTGACCGGACGGCGGGTAAAACCGGAGGACGCCCTGGCCTGGGGCCTGGTCGACGAGGTCGCGCCGGCCGAGAGCCTGCGGCAGGCGGCCTTCGCGCTCGCCAATGAGATCGCCGAGAATGCGCCGCTGGCCATCGTCGCCACCCGCAAGACCCTGCGCGACGGCCTGGCCGACGCGGTCCGCAAGCAGGCCGCCCACGAACTGGAACAGCAGACCATCCTGCGCGCGACCGAGGACTTCGCCGAAGGCGTGCGCGCCGTCAGCGAACGGCGCCCCGGCCGCTTCGTCGGGCGTTAAGCCACGGGCGCGACGGCGCAGGGCCTCAGCCCCGCGGCGGCGTGGGCGAGCGCGGTGATCCGGCTCCAGTCCCCGGCGCGGACGGCGTCGACCGGCGCCACCCAGCTGCCGCCGACGCAGACCACGTTGGACAGCGCCAGATAGTCGGCGGCGTTGCCGGCGTCGACGCCGCCGGTGGGGCAGAACCTGGCCTGCGGGAAGGGACTCTGGAACGCCTTGAGCGCCGCGGGCCCGCCGACCACATTGGCCGGAAACAGCTTGAACCGGGTATAGCCGGCGCGCAGGCCCGACATCAGCTCCGTGGCGGTGGCGACGCCCGGCAGCAGCGGCACCGGCCCGTCGGCGCCCTCGCCTTCGATCAGACCGGGGCTGACGGCGAAGGCCGCGCCGGCGTCCGCGGCGGCCTGGCGCGCGGCCGAGGTCAGCACCGTGCCGGCCCCCACGACGGCGCCCTCGACCTCCTCGGCCATGCGGCGGATCGACGGCAGGGCGGCGGGCGTCCGCAGCGTCACCTCCAGCACCGTCAGGCCGCCCGCGACCAGGGCGCGGGCGAGCGGCACGGCGTGGGCCTCGTCCTCGATGATCAGCACGGGGATCACCGGCGCGCGGCGCAGGATGTCGTCGAGGGTCATAGTCGCGCTCTCTCCAGCTTTTCCAGCTCGCGGGCGGCGCCCACCAGCGCGGCGTAGGGGTGCACCATCACATAGGTCGGGATGGCGGCCACATAGTCCGACAGCCGGCCCTTGTCCTCGAAGCGGCGGCGGAACCCGCCGGCCGCCAGCCGGTCCAGCATCCGCGGGGCGATGCCGCCGGAGATGTAGACCCCGCCGCGGGCCCCGAAGGTCAGCGCCAGGTCGCCCGCAACGCCGCCCATGATCGCGCAGAACCGGTCCAGGGCGGCGCCGGCCAGCCGATCGCCGGCCAGCCCCGCGGCGAACACCGCCTTCTCGTCGGCCAGTTCCGCCGGGCTTCCCTCGATCCCCGCCAGGGCCTGGTAGAGGTCCGACAGTCCCTGTCCGGACAGCACGCGCTCGATGGACACCCGGCCGTACCTGGCCGCGAGCATCCGCCAGACCTCGACCTCGACCTCGTCGGCCGGCGCGAAGCCGGCATGGCCGCCCTCGGTCTCAAGGGCCACGTCGCCCAGGTCGTAGCGGGCCAGTCCGGCGACGCCGAAGCCGGTGCCGGCGCCCAGCACCGCCACCGGGCATCCCTCAGCGCCCTTCACGTCGGGACCGATCCGCCGCAGGTCTTCCGGACCAAGCCTGGGGGCGGCCAGGGCCTGGGCGGCGAAGTCGTTGATCAGCGAGACGGCCTCGAACTCGAAGGCGGCCACCAGGTCGACCTCCGAGACCCCCCAGTCGAGATTGGTGAACTCGATCTCGCCATCGACCACCGGGCCGGCCACGGCGATCGCCGCCCGCGGCGGCCGCTTGCGCCCGGCGGTGGTCTCCAGGAACTCGGCGATGATGTCGATCAGCGAGGTGTAATTGGCGCAGAGATAGGTCTTGGGAAAACGGATGTGGCCTTCCTGGTCGACCAGGGCGAAGCGGGCGTTGGTGCCGCCCACGTCGCCCACCAGCCCGACGGCGTACCCCTTCACGCCGCGGCCTCGAACAGCACCGAACAGCCCTCGTCGGCGCGGCCCACCACCTGGCGCATCCAGCCGAACATCTCGCGGCCATAGCCGTGGCCCGGCGGCGGCTGGACGGCGCGGGGCCGGGACCGCAGCTGCGCGGCGTCGACCTCGATCTCCAGCACGCCGGCCTCGACGTCCAGGTGGACGATGTCGCCGTCGCGGACATAGGCGAGCGGTCCGTCATCGGCGGCTTCCGGCGTGACGTGGATGGCGGCCGGCACCTTGCCAGAGGCGCCGGACATGCGGCCGTCGGTGACCAGGGCCACCTTGAACCCGCGGTCCAGCAGGACGCCCAGGGTGGGGGTCAGGTTGTGCAGTTCGGGCATGCCGTTGGCCTTGGGGCCCTGGAAGCGGACCACGGCCACGAAGTCGCGGTTGAGTTCGCCGCGCTTGAAGGCCTCGATCACCGCGTCCTGGTCGTCGAAGACGATCGCCGGGGCCTCGATCCGCCGGTGCTCCGGCTTCACCGCCGAGACCTTGATCACCGACCGGCCCAGGCGTCCGGTCAGCAGGCGGATGCCGCCCTCGGCCTCGAAGGGATCGTCGGCGGGCCGCAGGATGTCCCGGTTCAGCGAGGTCGTCGGGCCGTCCCGCCAGACGAGCTTTCCGTCGTCGAGGAAGGGCTCCTGCTGGTAGCGGCGCAGGCCGGGGCCGGCGATGGTCAGCACGTCCTCGTGGGCCAGACCCGCGTCCAGCAGCTGGCGCACCACGAAGGCCATGCCGCCGGCCGCCTGGAAGGCGTTCACGTCGCCCGACCCGTTCGGATAGACGCGCGCCAGCAGCGGCGTCACCCGCGACAGGTCGTCGAAATCGGCCCAGGTGATGATCACCCCGGCCGCCCGGGCCATGGCCACCAGGTGCAGCGTGTGGTTGGTCGAGCCGCCGGTGGCCAGCAGGCCGGCGATGGCGTTGACCACGGCCTTCTCGCTGAACACCTGGGCCATCGGAATATACTCGTTGCCGCCGTAGCGGATCTCCACCGCCCGGCGGGCGGCCGCGGCGGTCAGGGCGTCGCGCAGCGGGGTGTTGGGATGGATGAAGGCCGCGCCCGGGAGGTGCAGGCCGGTGAGCTCCATCATCATCTGGTTGGAATTGGCGGTGCCGTAGAAGGTGCAGGTGCCGGGGCCGTGATAGGCCTTCATCTCGGAATCGAGCAGCTGCTCGCGGGTGGCCTTGCCTTCTGCGTAGAGCGCCCGGACCTTGGCCTTCTCGCCGTTGGAGATGCCCGAGGTCATCGGCCCGCCGGGCACGAAGATGACCGGCAGGTGCCCGAAGGCCAACGACCCGATGGTCAGGCCCGGGACGATCTTGTCGCAGATGCCCAGCATCAGCGCGGCGTCGAAGGCGTCGTGGGTGAGCGCGACGGCCGTCGACATGGCGATCACGTCGCGGCTGAAAAGCGACAGCTCCATGCCCGGCCGGCCCTGGGTCACCCCATCGCACATGGCCGGCACGCCGCCGGCGAACTGGGCCGTGGCGCCGACCTCGTCGGCCGCGCGCTTAAGGATGGCGGGAAAGCGCTCGTACGGCTGATGGGCCGACAGCATGTCGTTGTAGGACGAGACGATGGCGACGTTCGGCGCGGCGGGATCGCGCATCCGCTGCTTGTCGCCCTCGTCGCTGGCGGCGAAGGCGTGGGCGAAGTTGGCGCAGGACAGCTTGGCGCGGCCGGGGCCGGCGTGGCGCGCCGCCTCCATGCGGGCCAGGTAGTCGGCGCGCGGGGCGCGGCTGCGCTCGACGATCCGGGCGGTGACCTCGGAGACGACGGGATGCATGGTCAAGAAACCTCCTGGCGGGTTCGCCCCGTTGGACCTCAGGGCGACCAGAACACACGGACCGGTACACGATCCTGAACAAGAAGGGCGCGCACCGGCAGATCGGCGCCGGCGGCGGCCTGCTGAATCACCTGCCGCTTGGTCGCGCCCGAGATCAATATGAGTATGGACCTGGCCTGCGACAAAGCCGCGAGCGTCAACGTGATCCGCGCCACCGGCGGCGATCCTACGCCGGCCGGCACGCCCAGGCACAGGCGTTGGCTCTCGGGGTCCATCCCGGCCTCCAGCGCGGGGCTCCCCGGGATCAGCGAGGCCACATGGCCGTCCTCCCCCATGCCCAGCAGCACGACGTCGAAGGGCGTCAGCGCCGCTACCGCCGGCTCAGCGAGCGCCGCGGCGGCGTCCGGCGAGGCGGCGTCGGACCACAGGGGGACGAAGGACGCCGCGCCGGCATGACCGGTCAGCAGCCGCGCGCGCACCAGGCGTTCGTTGGACTCCGGCGACGTCGGCGGAACGAACCGCTCGTCGGTGAGGGTGACCTCGACACGGCTCCAGTCGAGCCCCGTCGCGGCCAGGCGGTCATAGACCGGGCCCGGCGAACGGCCGCCGGTCGCCGCCAGCGTGGCGCGGCCGCGCTGGCGCAAACCCTCGGCCAGCCGGCCGGCCGCCCCGGCCGCGGCGGCGTCGGCGAGGTCCGCCTCATCTCTGAACGACTCGATCATGCACAGCTCAATAACGCGATGAGGCCGACTGGGCTTTACCGCCGCGCGGCCGGCATACGCAATTCGCCGCGGCGCCCGGAACCATAGGGGAACTGGACCACTTAGCGTCATGGCGTCCCGGCCGCCGTCGCGGCCCCCTGAACCGGAACCCGCCCCCATGCGTATCGCGCAGGTCTCACCGCTCTATGAAGCTGTTCCGCCCCGGCTTTACGGCGGTACGGAGCGGGTGGTGGCCCATCTGACCGACGCGCTCGTGGACCTGGGCCACGACGTCACCCTGTTCGCTTCGGCCGACGCCCGGACCACGGCGCGGCTGGTGGCGGTGCGCGACCAGGCGATCCGGCTGGACCCCGCAGTGCTGAAGTCCGACCTGGCGGCGCACATGACCCTGCTGTCGGAAGTGATGCGGCGGATCGACGAGTTCGACATCGTCCACTTCCACACCGACATGATCCATTTCCCGTTCTTCAGCGGGATGGCGCACAAGACGCTGACCACCCTGCACGGGCGGCTGGACCTCAAGGACCTGCCCCCGGTCTACAGGCGGTGGCTGGAGTTCCCGCTGGTCTCGATCAGCGACGACCAGCGCCGGCCGCTTCCGGTCGCCAACTGGGCCGGCACCGTCCATCACGGCCTGCGCGACGACCTCTACCGGCCCACGACGCGGACCCAGGGCTACCTGGCCTTCCTGGGCCGGATCTCGCCGGAGAAACGGCCCGACCGCGCCATCGCCATCGCCAAGCGGCTGGGCAAGCCGCTGAAGATCGCCGCCAAGGTCGACGCCGCCGACCAGGCCTATTTCCACGAGAAGATCGAGCCGCTGCTGCTCAACGATCCGCTGATCGAGTTCGTGGGCGAGATCGGCGACGCGCAGAAATCGGCCTTCCTCGGCGGCGCCGACGCCCTGCTGTTCCCCATCGACTGGCCCGAGCCCTTCGGCCTGGTGATGATCGAGGCCATGGCCTGCGGCACGCCGGTGGTGGCGTTCAACTGCGGCTCGGTGCCGGAGGTGGTCGAGGATGGCCTGACCGGCTTCATCGTGCGAGATTTGAACGAGGCGGTCGAGGCCGTGCGCCGTACTTCCGCCCTGGACCGGAGCGAGGTTCGCCGCCGGTTCGAGCAGCGGTTCTCCGCCAAGGCCATGGCGCGGCGCTACCTCGAACTTTATGGCGATCTGACACGGGCGGGCCGCCCCAACGTGCTGGCCGCCACGGGATGAGGTAGACGCATGGACGATCTCGCGCCTGCCCCGGACGCCCCGGTGGAGCTAGGCGAGACCGGCGAACCGCGCGTCCCGCATCTGCTGTATGCGCTGAAGGACCGGGACACCTTCGTGGTGGCCGACGCCTTCGGGGACATCGTGGGCGCCGGCGACGGCCTGTTCCACAACGACACCCGCATCCTGTCGCGGTTCCGGCTGCTGCTCGGATCGCAGCAGCCGTCGCTGCTGTCGGCGGCGATCGCCCAGGACAACGTCTTCTTCACCTCCCACGGATCCAACCAGGCCCTGCCCTTCCCCGGCGGGCCGGTGGGACCGCCCGGCGTGCTGCACGTGGAGCGCAAGCGGTTCCTGTGGCGGGAGCGGCTGTTCGAGCGGATCGCCATCGTCAACTACAGCCGCGACGTGGTGATCGTGCCGCTGGCCGTCGAGTTCGACGCCGACTTCCGCGACATGTTCGAGGTGCGCGGCATGACCCGCGCGCGGCGGGGCCTGCGCGAGACGCCGACGATCGACGGCCGCAGCGTCACCATGCGCTATCTGGGCCTCGACAATGTGGAGCGCGCCAGCGTCGTCACCTTCTCCGACCCCCCGGGCCGGTTGAGCAGCCGCCGCGCCGACTACATGTATTCCCTTCAGCCCGAAGGACGGCTCGAACTCTATATCGAGATCGGCGCCGAACCCGGCCCCACCCCCAGCCGGGAACGCTACCGCGACGCCGCGGCCCGCGCCCGTTGGGACATGCGCGCCCGCCGGCGCCACGGCGCGCGCATCCGCAGCTCGGGGCGGCTGTTCAACGAGTGGCTGGTGAAGTCGCGGGCCGACATCGCCCTGCTCACCACCCGGCTCGACACCGGGCCCTATCCCTATGCCGGCATTCCCTGGTTCTCGACCGCCTTCGGCCGCGACGCGATCATCACCTCCTGGCAAGTGCTCTGGTTCGAGCCGTCGCTGGCCAAGGGGGTGCTGACCTATCTGGCCGAAAACCAGGCCACGGAGGTCTCGGCCTTCCGCGACTCCGCCCCCGGCAAGATCCTGCATGAGACCCGCAAGGGGGAGATGCCGGCCCTGGGGGAGGTGCCGTTCGGGCGCTATTACGGCGGCGTCGACACCACCCCGCTGTTCGTGGCGCTCGCCGGCGCCTATGCCGAGCGCACCGGCGACTTCGCCCTGATCGAAACCCTGTGGCCCGCCCTGGAGCGGGCGGTCGGCTGGATGGAGCAGTACGGCGACACCAACGGCGACGGGCTGATCGACTATGCCCGCGGCGCGGCCTCGGGCCTGGCCAACCAGGGCTGGAAGGACAGCGAGGACTCCGTCTTCCACGCCGACGGCCGTTTTCCCGACGGGCCGATCGCCCTGGTCGAGGTGCAGGGCTACGCCTACGCCGCCTACCGGGCCATGGCGCGGTTCGCGCGGCGCCGCGGCGAGACGGGCCTGGCCGACAAGTGGGCGGCCAGGGCCGAACATCTCCGGGACACGGTCGAGCAGCGCTTCTGGATGGAGGACAAGGGTCTCTACGGCATCGCCATCGACGGCCAGGGCGAGCTGTGCCGGGTGCGCAGCTCCAACCCCGGCCACCTGCTGTTCACCGGCCTGGCGAGCCCCGAGCGGGCCCAGGTGGTGACCCGAAACCTGATGTCGGCGGCCTTCGATTCCGGGTGGGGCGTCCGCACCCTGGCCGAGGGCGAGGCCCGGTTCAATCCGATGTCCTACCACAACGGCTCGATCTGGCCGCACGACACCGCGCTCTGCGCCATGGGCATGTCACGCTATGGCGAACGGCGCGCGGTCCAGCAGCTTCTCGCCGGGGTGTTCGAAACCGCCGCTCATTTCGAGATGCGGTTGCCCGAGCTGTTCTGCGGCTTCCCGCGGTTTCCCGGCGAGCCGCCGGTGGCCTATCCCGTGGCCTGCCTGCCGCAGGCCTGGGCCGCGGGCTCGGTGTTCATGCTGCTGCAGGCCTGCCTGGGCCTGCACGTCAACGCCGTCGAGCGGCGGATCGACGTGGACAACCCACACCTGCCGCACGGCATCGACCGGCTGTCGGTGGAGGGCCTGCGGGTCGGCCACAGCCGGGTCGCCCTGACCTTCGAGCGTCACGGCGAGGGCGCGACCGTGCGCCACGACGCGCCGGCCGATGTCGAGGTGCGCGTCCGCTGAACGGGGTCAGGGTTTGGGCGCGTGCGCCACGCGCAGGATGTTGGCCGCGCCGGGGGAGCCCATGGGCAGGCCGGCGAGGATCAGCACCCGCTGGCCGGGCGGCGCCAGGCCGAGCGCCGCGGCCTCGTCCACCGCCGCCTTGGTCATGGCTTCCGGATCGTTCGGCTGCGGCGCCACGCGCGCTTCGACGCCCCAGACCAGGGCCAGCCGGCGGGCGGTGCCGATATGCGGCGTCAGGGCCAGCATCGGCTGCAGGGGCCGCTCGCGCGCCAGCCGCAGCGCGGTCTGGCCGGTGGTGGTGAAGGCCGCGAGGCAGGCCGTGGACGCCGTCTCGGCGGCGCGGCGGGCGGCGGCGACCAGGGCGTCGGCGTCGGCGTCGTCGATGGGGTACTCGGCGCGCATCAGCTCGGGCCAGCGCGGGTCCTGCTCCACGCGGCTGATGATGCGGTCCATCATCGTCACCGCTTCCAGCGGATAGTCGCCGGCCGCGGTCTCGCCCGACAGCATCACCGCGTCGGCGCCCTCATAGACCGCGCCGGCCACGTCGGAGGCTTCCGCGCGGGTCGGCGTCGGCGAATGGGTCATCGACTCCAGCATCTGGGTGGCGACGATCACCGGCAGCCCGCGGGTGCGGGCGGCGCGGATCAGCGCCTTCTGGGCCACCGGCACCTCCTCGGGGGCCAGTTCCACCCCCAGGTCGCCGCGGGCCACCATGATCGCCTGGCAGAGGTCGAGGATCTCATCCAGGGCTTCCAGCGCGGCCGGCTTCTCGATCTTGGCCATGACCGCGGCGCGGCCGTCGACGAGCCGGCGCAGTTCGGCCATGTCCGAGGCGCGCTGGACGAACGACAGGGCCACCCAGTCGACGCCCTCGTTCAGGGCGAAGGCCAGGTCGCGCCGGTCCTTTTCCGTCAGCGCCGGGATCGGGATGGCGAGGTTGGGCAGGTTGAGGCCCTTGTGGTTCGACAGCTGGTCGCCGGCGACCACCTGGGTCTCGGCGAAGTCGGGCCCGTTGGCGAGCACGCGCAGGCGCACCTTGCCGTCGTCCAGCAGGATATCGGCGCCCGGGCGCAGGGCGGCGAACACCTCGGGATGGGGCACGCCCACCCGGGCCGCGTCGCCCGGCGTGTCGCTGAGGTCGATGCGGAAATGGTGTCCGACCTTCAGCCGCGCGGTCCCGTCGGCGAACTTGCCCAGCCGGAGCTTTGGGCCCTGCAGATCGGCCAGCACGGCCAACGGGCGGTCGAGGGCGGCCTCGGCCTCGCGCACGGCGGCGATGGCGCGAGCGTGGTCGGCGTGGCCGCCGTGGCTGAAATTGATGCGGAACACGTCGGCCCCGGCGCGGGCCAGCTCCCGCACCTGGTCGGGCCGCCGGCTGGCCGGGCCCAGGGTGGCCACGATGCGGGCGTGACGGGTCCGGATCATCTTGGCTCCGTGACAGTCTGGCGCGCGGCGCCTATGGAACGGGGTCACCGCAGATTGTGCGGATCGAACCCAACAAATGAACGTTTAGCCCGCGTCGAGCGCAAGGGGCGGGGCGCCTGCTGATCGACCATAACCCTGGCCGAGGATCGCCGTGACCCAGACGCTCGACCTGTTTCCGATCGGCAACTGCCAAGCTAGCGCCCTCATAGACCGCGCCGGGCGATTCGTCTGGGCCTGCGCGCCCCGGGTGGACGCCGACCCGTTCTTCTGCGCCCTGCTGAAAAACCAGGACCTGGACCAGCCCGACGCCCAGGGCCTCTGGAGCGTCGACCTGGAGGACGTGGCCGAGATCCGCCAGGCCTATCTGCGCAACACCGCGATACTGCGAACCGAGATGATCGGTCGTTCGGGCGCGAGCCTGGAGATCATCGACTTCTCCCCCCGGTACCGCCAGTTCGGCCGCATCTATCGGCCGCAGGCCTTCATCCGCCTGATCCGGCCGCTGTCGGGCACGCCGCGGATCCGGATGCGCATGCGGCCGATGATCGACCTGGGCGCGCGGCCGGCCGACCGCACCTCGGGCTCCAACCACATCCGCTATGTGGGCGGCGAGTTCACGCTTCGGCTGACCACCGATTGCCCGGTGTCGCACATCGAGACCGAGCGGATGTTCCGGCTGGAGGAGCCGATCGCCATGTTCCTCGGCCCCGACGAGGGGTTCGACGCCGACGTCGCC
>Ga0307513_10007987_pt1 | contig 13598 bp, 21 predicted proteins | sample 15_EM_MG_FD_202174 | JGI IMG/M metagenome (GOLD analysis project Ga0307513, IMG submission 202174) | Populus trichocarpa ectomycorrhiza microbial communities from riparian zone in the Pacific Northwest, United States - 15_EM | ecosystem: Host-associated > Plants > Roots > Unclassified | place... | reverse complement strand
TCTCCCTTCGTGAGAGCCATAGCGAGGATACCTTTCAGCTCAAATGCCTCCGAGAGTGTTGGCGAGACACGTCAAAGGCTGACTCCACCTTTCCCTGAAGTGATATGCTTCCCGACCTGCGAATGAAAGATGAAACGAATGCAGATCGCAACATATATGTGTAGTAGCCACACACCGAAGATGGCTCGTTGGGCAGATAGGGAGATGCCGGGTGTGTCAATGAAATGGTCCCCGTTCGCAAAGTTACCTTGCACCATTTTGTCTTGCTCATACGAAACCCGGTAGAGGAGGATTGGTGGAGGGGGTTCATCCGCCCACTCCATCGGCCTTCGCCCCGTGGAGCAGTCGACGTCTAGTAGCCGGCTTCCACGCGCCCCGTAGACTACCGGCTTGGTCAAGTAATACTTAAGTTCTACTTGCGATGGCGCGAAAATCCGCAAGAGGACTTAATGGCCTGGATTGGCCTGGAGAATTGGTTGTGGATATCTTAGATGACTTACTCGGAATACAATCACGTCATCATGATTCCTGGCCCCATTCTGATGTATGTACTCCAGTAGCCTGGCCCCGGCTTACTACAATTTACAACCCAGATTTCTTCCGCCAATCACCATTCACGCTCTATCCATGATGGCAGCACCTGTAGCCCAGTACACCATTGCCGATATTTTCGCACAATTTCCATGGCCTCGCAAACAGAGCGAATACTTCGTCAAAGTTAAAGCCGAGAGCGAGGCGTGGGTAGAATCGTTCCACCCATTCGACGAGGACGGCCTCAAAGACTTGTGGAAGTGTGACGTCGGTGAGCCACATTTCAACAGCCTTTATTTAATCAGCCGAATTAACTACCCAGTGTCTAGCACTCCTTGGATCACTCTCGTTTTCAAACCGAGAAATTGGTGGAATTCCTTGCCTTTTTCTATATTCATGATCCTCCGTTCATCGTGTTTTTCTTTCCAGAATTTATCAGGCTTGGCTGCGATCTTTTGTTTTTATTCTTCGTTGTAGACGAATATACCGACGCCGCCGATGCCGACGAAGCCAACAAAATTCGCGAAGTCGTGATGGATGCCGTATGAAACCCGCACAAGGAATGTCCAGAGGGGGAACATGTTACAGGCGCTATGTTCAGAGAGTATGTCCAATGTCTTTCACGCGCGAGCCAGCTTTTTCTCATACCTCGTAGCTTCTGCGTTCGAGCCTCAAACTACGTGTCTCCTGGTGCAGGTTGCTTAGGCCATTTCATTCGTGAATTTGACGACTATACGGCCGCAGTGGTGACGGAGGCAAGAATTCGAAACCAGCGCCGACATACCGGCTTTCAGGATTATCCCAGACTTCGCTTATATACCATTGGATCCATGGCCACCTATGCGTTGTGTGAATATGGGCTCGACTTACCAGATGAGGTGCTTTCCCATCCGCGGATGACTGTCTTTCGTGAGCAAACATCCTATTTAACTGCTATCACCAATGTAGGATGTCCATAATCATATATTCAGCAATCTCTCTTTGCTAAAACCGTTTTCTTCATAACAGGATATTTACTCCTACCCGATCGAAAAATCGCGTGGCGGCGGGCTGCTGCTTCACAACTCGGTTGAGTTGGTCATGGTGGAGCAAAATCTAGATTCAATGCAAGGGGCTATCAACTGGCTCGAAAGCTATGCAGCCGGCGTCCTTGCCTCCATGCTCGAAAATATCGCAAACATGCCTTCTTGGGGAAAAGAGATCGATCGGAAAGTGAAAATGTATATGGACAGCGTAGGGCAAGTAACCCGTGGAATTGATGACTGGGTCTATGAAGGTCGTCGGTACTTTGGAAGCGAAGGTATGGAAATTCAGAAGATGAGAGTTATGACCACGAACGTTCTTCCGCCGGACTCGGCCTGGAGACGTCTTGTGACGGACGCTCTTTGACATTTTTCCATTCAAAAAAACACATCTTCCTGTAGAAACCTTCCCCACTTGTACTTGAGTCGTCACAGCTCACGTATCAGTTTTCAATACTGAATTTGTGTTGTTCACTAGAATACAATGCTCTCAGTTCCGAGCGAATGAATCGGATAATCCTGTCTGGTGCCAGCCATCTTTAGTAGTCGATGCTTTTAGGTGACATGGGCCGTGCCACCGGTATTAGTTACTCGCCAACCTGTCGTCATCTTTCAATGCAGTACGTGATGCCTCCAATCTTGACGTCATTGAACCTCCGGCAAGTCGGGAGCGTATAAATAACTTCCAGAGCACTCCACTTTCACAGTGGCCAAGTAGCGGTTACGGTAAGTCTTGACACCTCGCTGGATCCAGTTGCGGACGTCCCATGACGACAGGAAGATTGATCACTTAAGTCTGTACAACGCCAAGATATTGAGCCACCCTACGGATTCACCGCTGTATCAACCTCACACGGAGCACGTCCAGCATTTTTCATACGTGGCGTACTACCGAATATAAACTATGCTCAAATCGGACTACTTTGCCATTCTCGCCACGCTTGTTCTCACTGCGTTCATTCACATTAGGATCAGAAAACGCTCGCGCTTCCCACTCCCACCTGGACCCAAAAAATTACCGCTTCTCGGGAACTTGTTTGACCTCCCTACGAGCCACGAATGGTTGACGTACGCCAAGCTCTGCAAAGAATATAGTATGTACCAGGGGCTTTGAATTATTCATATATTTGCTAATCCAACATTCCCAAAGATTCCAACATAATTCATCTCAATGCTCTAGGACTCGACTTTGTTATCTTGGATTCTTTCGACGATGCGATTGAGCTGCTTGAGAAAAGGTCATCCCATTATTCCGACCGGTCAGTCGCTCTTCGATTTTCTGCACGTTTGACATATTGATGGAGGATCTAGCCCCCAGTTTACGATGATAAGTGAATTGTACGTGTCATATCATACACCCCCCTCAAACTTATATCCTTCTGAGATCACTTCATGGTCAGGATGGGTTGGAAATGGGCCCTTGCGATCATTCCATATGGAGACGCATGGAGGGACCGTCGACAAATGTTCATGCAGTATTTCCATCCAGGAAACACTGACCACAAGGCTACCGAAATGGAGTTTCTCCGAAAAATGTTACCCCAATTGCTGAAGGACCCGGAAGGTTTTTTGTCTATCACACGACAGTACGTCCCTCAGCTTCCTATCGACTTCAACCTGAAAGCATATTATTGCCAGTACGGTTGGTGGGATAGCCATATCGCTTGCATATGGTCTCGACATCAAGGAGACTGATGACCCACATATCAAGCGATCAGAAATAGCTCTTGAGAGTATTTCAGATGTCACAGGTTCAGGGATATATCTTGTTGATATACTCCCCATCTTGCGACATGTGCCGAGTTGGGCCCCTGGAGCAGCGTTCCAGAAACAAGCGAAGGTATTACGAAAAATTCAGGAGGATTTTCACCACTTGCCGTATAACGAGACAATTAGAAACATTGTTCGTCTCCTATGTCAAAAAAAATTCTCCGGATGACGGATCTAACGGGCGATAGGCTTCTGGAAATGCTGAGCCCTCGTTTATGGTGGACGCCGTCTGCGATATTGACGAGAACAGAGATCTGGGGGATCAGCAATCCGTCATCAAGGACACCGCGGCCACTGTCTTCGTTGGTATGTCACCTCTTCTCCCATTCACTAGCCACCCGGTAGTCGTCTGAATCCTCTCTATAGCTGCTGCAGACACAACACTGTCAGCTGTACATACCGTGTTTGTCGCGATGCTTTATTTCTCAGAGGTACAGTCCAAGGCGCAGGAGGAGCTTGATCGGGTCCTTCAAGGAAGATTACCCGAGTACAGCGACCTTAAGGATCTCCCATATGTCATTGCTCTTGTCAAAGAAGTTTTTCGGTGAGAGCAGAGATAAACAATACTCATGCATGTCATTGACGACATGGTGATCCAAAACTAGATGGCGGCCTGTGTTACCTACTGGTAAGGGCCGACATTGTTGGAGCAGAGAAAAAATGTGATTTTTTTTTTGCAGGTCTGCCTCATTCGACCACAGAAGATGATGTTTACAAGGGTTACTTCATCCCGAAAGGAACTATTGTAATCGGGAACGTCTGGTAAGCAGGCGAGCTTTCGCAGGTTGATATAACTGCTAGACTCGCTGCCTTTTCATTACAGGTCAATGCTCCAAAACGAAGCCCACTATCCCGATCCAACGTCTTTCAAGCCCGAACGATATCTGAAGAACGGCCAGCTTGATCCAAGCGTCCGAGATCCTACGTTGATAGCATTCGGGTTTGGTCGAAGGTAATGTTCCCTTATCGCCCACATGTGTCTTGAGCTTGAGGGGCTAAGATAATCAACCAGAATATGCCCAGGAAGCCATATAGCGATCTCCATCCTTAATCTAACAGTCGCGAGCGTGCTTTCAACTTTCAACATATCTAAGGCGGTAGATCAATATGGGGGATTAATCGAGCCGTCCGTGCAATATAAGTCTGGTATTGTCAGGTGTCTCATTTCGGGTTCTAGTTGAACGAAGTTAGAATGCTAAAAAATTCGATATAGTCACCCTGAACCTTTCAAGTGCACCATCAAACCGCGGTCGAAGGCTGCGGAGGAACTCATCAGAGCTGCTGCTGATTCTTATTGAATGGGTAATTGGAAGGAGATACTTAGGGAGCGATAAGTAGAATGCGTGTGGGTTATTCAAGAGTTTCATGTACTATCGCCTGTAAAACCATAACGTACCCAAAACGTACCAATATTCTAACGAACGCACCTAAGACCATTGTAGTAAATAAACTTGAAATAAACGATAAATCGAATATTTTAAATCCCTCGTGTGAGGTCGTCATGTGACCCACATCGTGGTATGGAATCAATTCTTGTCATCACCTGTTTTCTCAACCGTCCCCATTGTGCCGTTGGTCCCAGTTGTAAAAGTGACTGGACTGAACCCTTAGGCTACGTGGGCACTCTGGGCGATCCCAGACTCCTGGTGTATCGAACGTGTGTATTGGAACATCAACTTCTCGATTTTACTTCGACTACCACAGCCGTCATCTTAACTTCAGTGGCGGATACTCACACCTTCGGTTGGTTCACTTTGGTAGTTGGTATGTTCCGAGTTATCGCTAACTGTCTACTCTTTCAGTAGGTATTCGCTGTAATACAACTTAATCTCAACTTGAGCAGCGATGATTGGTAATGGGGCTCGAACCAGCGGATTTGGCACGATTTGCGGCCGAGGGTGGGATTAGGAAGTGCGTGGCGGAGAGCTCGGACGATTTGATGTTCTTAAAAGGGTGTTGTGGTCTTGATCCCTATACTTATTTTGCTTAATATTTGGTACAAGATGATGAAATTAAATATCCGACCTGGAGACTTTCTTCCTTGTATGTATTCTTATTGATATGACTTCGGGAACTTTCTTCCAACCCCATCTTTTATAGGGCTACTGCGAAGGTGTCGTCGATTCTTTGGTTTGCACGTCAAGTTTCTCGCTGTGATGACCAAACTGGCGTCGTTAGTGCTTCTTGCGTTTCTGGTGTCAGCGCGAAAAGTCCCCGTCACCATCCAGTATGAGCACCCCCTCGGGTACCGAACCTCCCAGTCCAGCCCCTACCAGCCGTCCCCACAGCCAAGAACCGAGGCAGCCTTCGTCCTCGCGGAGGGCCCTCCGCAAGACCGTAATCGCCTGACCTCGCCTCTTTACGATTATTGGTATTCGAGGTTCTCGATGGCGAGCAAGATGTTGATGTCTTCCCGGTTCTCTGTCAACGCGGTGTCTGGGGTTGCGCCAACCCCACCAGTACCGGAATCGCGGCCGAGTATCGATTCGAACAGATTCGGCGACGTCGAGGCAGCATTCGTATTCGCTGCACCCGTTACCATCGCCGCCGAAATCTTCCAGGTCTCCACCATCTCCACTAACGGCGAGGTTCACATTGGCAACCTCGTTGCTCCGGCTATGGAACATGGCGGAGAAGAGTGTGTGATCATTGTGATGGAGGAGCGCACTATCGAGGATGACATCGAAATTACCGAAGGCAGAGTTCGGTGTCAAAATACGACGACGTGCCCAGCATTGGCGGGGTGTTGTTACACCCACACCGGCACCCATCGCCATTACAGAGCTCCGTTTCTCGACTACACACAACCCTCTCCTCTCAATCCATACGCGGTGTACACACCATTCAACCCATTTCCTCCAACGATCTCATCATTCCTTATTTATCACGAATACCCCCATCCACATCGTACAAATTGTGCTTGAGTGGGAATGGGACGATGGGAATGTGGTCTATACATTACATACGCATTTGAAGACTTCGCATATGTTTCCGTTGAGTTTTTTTCTTATTTCTTATTTTTGTGAGTTTAACGACTGTGTAGGGCACTTTCATCCCTGCCACACGAGGTGATACACCTCCGCAAGAAAATGGCTCATATCCTCCACGCTCTCTCTTCCACATCTACATCTAGCGCACGTGGTGCTCGCGCACAGGATTGTGCCCTCACGCACATGCCGGCGTTTGTCGACGGGCAAGAACGTTTCATGCGCCTCTCCCAGCAAACCGAAGAGTCGAATCACCCGTATACTATGAATGGGCGAATACGTAAAGGCAGGGATATCGATCTTGGACCGTTGGTGGGGAGTACAAGAGGGTTTCGGACTAAGGAGAGGATGACAGTCTAGTGAATGTGGGTTGGCCGGGATCGAGATGGACGGAGATAAGGAGGCGCCGTTTGTGCATGCAACCGTTCAAAGCCCTAGTCTGCGGAATCACAGTACGGAGAGGGCGGTGGAGGGTGATGTGGATACGTTGGTGGGCGATAAGGAGAGGAGGGGAAGAAATGAAGAGTCTGTTGTTTTTTCTTCCCTCGTTCACGACGAACGCTCATTTGTTCCTTGTTTTCAGCAAGTTTAGGAACACCAAACACTTCGAAATCACCAGTCAATAACACTTATATACCCCCTTCGCCCGCTTCTGCTCCGCATCCAACGCGATCTCTCCCAACTTCAAGAATGGGACTATCTTCGGAGCTATGGCCCCCCGATTCTACGACATCAGAGAACGACGAAGACGACTTGGCGCCAAAGCTGGGCGAGGAGAGGATGCCGCTCAAGATGCGCAGAGTTGAACCCACGTACCGAATAGAGCATTTTGGAAATAATACCCTCGCAATTCGGATACAGCATTTGTCATCGTCAACAATCCGCATTCGAGATAGACGAATTTCTGTTGACCGTTGGATACTGTAATTGTAGGTTGATTCACAATCAAGGGCAAAGTCCCTCCATGCGAGTCTAGCTACATCGCCATGATGCTCGACTAGCTCGGTATCAAGTACGAACTTACGGAAGGTTCGGGTCGTACTGGAGGACGTCTTTACACTCACTATTTTCGAGGAATGCTGGAAAGTATCAGCACTACGTGAGTAATAAGTATCTTTTTGAGATAATCTGAGATCGTTTCCTAATGTAAAACTGTAGGACATCGGCGCCATACGTTTTCCCGAGACCGCTTTCGTGATGCGTATCTTCGAGCTCGCCAAAAAACGGCTTGACCTCAAGATGCTCCCCTGCCTTCAGTGTGCCAACGATAACGCATTCCTCACTTACAACAACATCAGCATCACCAAGGCTGAGAACAAGCAACACAATCACGTCCAAGATGACACTTCAAGGCCAGCGTCGTCGATGAAGGCTCTCGTTCCCGAGGACTACTTCAGAGTCTGGTCAACCTTACATGGGGACCGTCGCCATCCAAGAGAGGGCTGGCGAACTCCATCTGTCGCACATGTTGACTCACCGTGTACCCGTCGATCTGGTTCGCCTACCGATCCTTCCTTGCACACTACTCTGTTGCGTCTTCACAACCTGCTGTCAAAATTGTTGCTCCACCACCGCCGTCAACTTCGTCGGGTGAGCCACCACCACTCTGTTGCTGACCCATTCCCGATAGCTCACGTTATTCCAAACGATAGGGTTAGTGGATGGCGTGGCTACGGGCGGTATCGCCTCTGCCTGTCTGATGCTCTTGGCCCCTCATATCTCTTCGTTGCACCTCTTCTTGGCGATCTTCTCCACCCTGCCCTTCCTTGGCCCTTCCCGCTCTCGCTTCCCCCCCTCTACAGCTCCAGCAATCAGACAGACCGTCCGATTTGGGTCGCATTTGGTCTGCTCCCAAGGCCCATCTCCGTCGCACCATCTTTGCCCTTGTACGTCCATCACACGATATCCTATATGCCATCGACTGCTCGTACAACGTTGATCCCATCACGTGATTTCTGTTCTGCACATAAAGCAACAGACGGACATGAAGTGGAAAGTTATTGTCACTAGACGAGTAGATCGCCGCATTTTCTTAGCCAAAATTCCAGTTCCGCTCTCTTCCCTTGTTCTATGTATGCCTTGCGAGTATTGTCTGGTTCCCTTTATCTTACCTTCACACCCCGCGTTCCGGATTACAACTCCATCTTGTATATGTCTTTGTCCTTATCAGTCCAATTTCAGTCATCGCTGATGCGTAGGGGTGGCAGCTGGATGTCTAACATGTACCTACCATACCATGCCCTCGATTCCTCTGAGGAATCAATGAAAGATCAAATTTGAACTTCCCATCTGGCCTTGGAACATGTTCATGAAAGGTCATGATTAACGGCCGTAAAATGACTTCCCTCCGAATATGGCCCTCATGCATACCGAAAGGTTAGTGTCGGTCGTTGTGCTAGTACCGGACATGTGTCAATATTTTCCACGGCTGTCTTTCGTTCGTCCTTGGGCAGGGAGTCCTCAACACACCTTATCTCAACTTGTTTTTGAGGGCCATTGCTGCGCATGGCAATACGAGTCTTCATTCGCTAAGTGGGTCGAGTGGCGTTCACCTCATCCATGGCCTACATCCCTCTGTGGAGGGGAGAGGCACGCCCTGTGATGTAATCGCGTTGCGAAGAGTCGACGAGGAAAGTGGGATGAGATCGGAAACATGAACCCAAGTTAGGATACCGAATTTGGTAAGACCCTGGTTAGTAATGAAAATTCAAACTCAGTATCAGTATCGCTATCTGCCCACAAGCACGAGGATCGAGCCAAAAATCAACCCGGACCCCGGTATTCCATTAAATTTTGGAACACCCCTTGCGACAGATGTATTCCAAAAAAGGACCAAGGCCGATGCAAGGAACCTGGAGTCGTGATCAAGTGTCCCTACAATCCATAACCACCACCACCACCCCCACCGTCAATGACCATGGGTGGCCGCGTCTCTATTGCGGACCAGGCTGGGAAGGCGAGATCGGATGAGATCGATAGACAGATCGAGGAGGATTGTGAGCGGTTTCAACGGGAAATCAAGATTCTGGTGCTAGGTCCGTCATTGTAACCCTTTCTATCGCTGGCGGCGATGGCTCACCTTCTCTCTTCCTTGTTTTCAGGCTCAGAAGAATCTGGAAAAAGCACCATCGTCAAACAAATGAAGATCGTACACCGAGACGGATTCACAGACTCAGAGCTGGCAGACTACCGTCCTGTGGTGAATAAGAACCTCCTGGATTCAGCACAGCAGGTCCTTATCTACATGAAGAAAATTGGGCTCGAATGCGCAGGATGTTCAAACAGGGTGCGTTCTAGTTTCTCCTGCCCTTTTCATCGCATCTGAATACTTTTTTGAAAGGCCCTAGCCGGAAAGGTGCTCGAGTACCGGCTGGATATCCAGAGCGGCAGCCCGTACATCCCTACCGAAATCGCTGAGGCTATCAACCAGCTATGGAAGAATCCCATTATTCCCAAAATCATAGACGAGCACTCGAGCGATTTTTACCTCATGGACTCTGCCACATAGTGTGTTCTTTAGGGTTGTTCTGGCTTTGATGGCGCTGACCGCTTTCTGCAGCTTTTTTGGCGAGGTTCTACGGATAGGCTCGCCAGGGTATCTACCTAATGAAACCGATGTCCTACATGCAAGGCAGAAGAATGTGGGCGTCACAGAGACCAGGTTTACCATGGGGCAACTGTCGTAAGTTTCCATTTTTGGGACCTGTACACATTTTCCCTCCCGGCTTTCATGACGCTAACTACTGCTTTTCTGGTTTCAGAATATATATGATCGATGTTGGGCAACAGTCAGAAAGAAAGAAGTGGATTCATTGTTTCGACTCGGTGACCTCGATCATCTTCTGCACGGCATTGAGCGAATACGATCAAGTGTTACCGGAGAAGAAACAGGTATGTGATTAGAATCCACTAACCACGACACCGCGTTAATCTTCTTTCATTTATCTAGAACCGCATGCTGGAGTCACTAGTTCTTTTCGAGTCGGTCATCAACTCACGATGGTTCTTACGGACATCAATAATTTTACTCTTGACTAAAATTGATGTATTCATAAAAAAATTACCGAAGGTGTGCTCTATCCCCCCTCTTGTACTGTGGTAGTCAAGTTGATCATTCTCACCTTGAATAGGTACCACTAGAGCGGTATTTCCCTGAATACACCGGTGGCTCCGATATCAACAAGGCTGCCAAATACATCCTGTGGAAGTTTATGCAGGCGAATAGAGCGCGATTGAGCGTGTATCCCCAGTATGTCGTGCCGCCTTCGGTTGTTCTACTTTCTCTGTTGACATTGTGGTTAGTTTGACGCAAGTGACAGATACAACGAATATTCGACTGGTATTCGCTGTTGTCAAAGAGACGACACTGGAAAATTCGCTCAAGAACTCACGGGTCCTATGATCCGTGCGCTTCGCAAGTCGTTTTTTCTGTTTTTTTTTTTTTTTTTTTTTGGACCCGTTTTCTCTCCTTCCTTCTTTTTTTCTTTCGAATTTCGTCTGGCTGTCATCGCTCCCCTTCGCTTAGTGAGTTCCTTTGTTTCATCGTTATTTTAGTTGCCCTTCTTTTTGCTTGTTGGTAATTTGCTCTGCGTGGCGGTTTCGAGGCGGATGGTGTCGAAGCTATAATTTTCACTGCGATCTGTCATTGATTTTCTTGGATCACTTCGGAACGGCCATCTATGGCCAACAATTTCACCCCCCTCTTTGTTCTTTCATGTCTTGTTGCGGTTGGTTTGCCAGTCCTCTCGCTCGTGAAGCACCCAAACCTACTCCCTCGCATTTATACATCGCCTACTCATCAATGTTTCCTTTTTACGCCGATATTATACCCCACTCATACCTACTCTCTGCTGCTCGCGACTCTCTTAAATGGGCTTTGCTTGTCGCGGACTACTCCCAACATCGTTGTAACATGGCCTCCGTCCTGTCGCACCACGTTGGATTCGACGGAACGCTCACCAGCCTACTCCGTTCGATCCAACGTTTCCTTCTATTCGCCAACGTATCGTGGTCTATTTCTCTGATTCCCATTTTCCACCCGCTTGTACATACCACCCACCCCGTATTGCCTGATATCCCCATCATGTATCCATATTTCAACTATTCATACCTCCCATATCAATATCTACCCACCTTGACCTTCATCTTTCTTTCCACTCTTAATTTGCTTCAGTGAAGACCATGATATGTTCTTGCTCCATCCATACTTGCCGTCATCCCCTTCTTTTACTCTCGCTGGACGATCTTGCCTGCTCAACAGTTTGGATTGTGGAGGAGTAGGTTTCTCCCTCGGTCTACGTTAATGTCCGCGACGTTGATTATTCATAACCCTGCTAGATCTCGGATCGTTGAATGAGACTTGATGTTGCTCGTCATTTCTAGAGGACGCATGCCTCAAGGCCATTCCACTGCAGGCTTATTCGATTTGATGGCAAAAAAAAAAAAGATGATCGGAACTTGCCGGAATTGGACTTGGTGGTGGGGTTCAAATGATCATTCCCCTCTCAAATTGTTTTAAGGTTGTGCACGCGTACGAGACAGGTACGAGATGATATTCAATTGAGAATTGTCCCCTCCAGGTTACCACTATCCGCCGTACAACTTGCAATGAATTTGGCCCAGAATTTCAGGTGTGCGACATCTTTCTTTCACTCGGTTGCATTCTCTAGCAAGCTTACTTTATATCGAAATCATTTCTAATTTTCAAAATGTGCCATGCTACACAAGTTTTACCGTTTCGTGCACCGTTCTATATCAGAACTTCATCCTTCCATACTTGACAACTGTGCCTCGACGCCATGGCCGTTATCCTTAGTTGGCCTAATCTTCCGGGCCTACCCACCCATCCGCCAGAGTTGGCTGAGTAGATCCGTGGCCGGGTACGTACATCTGTCCCCATTCACATCCTCTCCTCACCTTGGACTCTAGCTCCATCCTGAAGATGACGGAGTCGCACGTTGCGGAAGTTACAGTGCTGGAGAAGAAGGACATAGAGTCGATCGAGGCGTCCGGGTGAGTTGGTTCCGCGTTGATATCACCCCCTCCTGTGTCTTTGCCTGAGGTTCCGACGGGGGTCGGCTTGTGTTTGGGTGTTCCTGAAGTAGCCAAGGCCGAGAGATCGCTACCGGAGGATCTGTTTAAAGGAATAGAGGTGAGAAAGACCACGCGGGTTGTTAATATCGAGGTTGAGGTGACGAGGAGTTGACGCTGGGTAAATTTGGAGTTTTCACGGGAAATAAGGAGACTGTTCTCGATGACAGCGCCCACACCCAGGAGTGTTGACATTATTTTCACAGGTTCTTTGGAGAGTCTGGAGTCATTCATGGTGTCTGTCGCAAACCTACTGACCATTGCTCTTGTTCTAATATCTGAGGTGAGTCTCCCAGCAATGTATTTCACCTCATGCCGTGAGATTCTATTTTTAGATAATTTTTGGCTCAGCGGTTATCGTCCCCGCCTTCAGTGTTCTAGCTTACAATATGTTAGAAAGAAATGAAGATTCCGTCGATGCCCATCCACTAGATGTATGAGAATAGTCCGCGACAATCTATTTTGATCGAGATAGGGATAAAATAAGCGCTGATGAAAGATATGTATGGAGTTCATATTTCAAAATTCAATCTACCACAAAGAATACAACAATTACGTGATATCAAACGCAATCAAAGCACCAACAAGCAGAAATCTGATATCTGGAATGGTGTTTGGTATTACTTACCCTTAGGCAGCCGAAGTTAGGCTCAATGAGATATCTCAAATCTTGGATATCAATGTCCGATGCAATGGTGGTATCAAAAATCTGTTCTTCCTTTGCAACGTACGATGAACTGGTCCGTCTGGGCATCGTTCGCATTTGATCATTCGCATTTGAACTCTAGATACAATCCTGCTCGCAGTATACAGGTAGTGGGTAATGACGTGACGCCCACATCCCTCAAGAAGGGAAGGGGCGAAGTGGTAGCAATCGTGGTTGGGATCTTATTCCATCTGAATCTGAATGTCCGTCTGGTGGGTGGATGGATGGGGCCCTGGACAAGCGAACACATGGAACTGTGCCAAATGCGGAAAGGCGGATTGCCATTTATGGAAAGGGCGCGGAATCGGGATTTCCCTCGCGCCGAAGCAATGCCGGAAAGCCGTGTGTAGGGTGGAATCTGATGTGATATATCAGATATGGCATGCAATTGGATTGATTAATGCATCAGGTTTGTTAATTAGTTCCCTCTGATATATCATACATATTGACAGATAGGCCTGGTGACACTGCCTTCATATATATATAGTATGT
>Ga0307513_10007986_pt1 | contig 13599 bp, 14 predicted proteins | sample 15_EM_MG_FD_202174 | JGI IMG/M metagenome (GOLD analysis project Ga0307513, IMG submission 202174) | Populus trichocarpa ectomycorrhiza microbial communities from riparian zone in the Pacific Northwest, United States - 15_EM | ecosystem: Host-associated > Plants > Roots > Unclassified | place... | reverse complement strand
AGACATATCAGCAACCGGCACGCACATGCACGGTAATCACACAGCAGATGCACGGCAATCAACACGGACGCACGGCAAAAGCATCAACTGCACGGTCAGATCGTGCGGTCATGCACGGGCATGCACGGTCATGCACGGTCATGCACGGTCATGCACGGTCATGCCACGGCAAAAGTTCTGTGCCCGTAGGCAAGTCATCAAGTGTGCGTACGAAAATTTTGCCACCAGAGCAACATTACATATCCAAAATCATATATTCTCTTTTTTTTAATACCGCGACAACTGCGACCATCCCCATACCTAGTTAGTCGATGAAAGCTGTATAACGGATTCATCTACCCAAAAGTGTTCCTAAATCATAGGATCTTCATCATCGCACTTTACACACCCAATCTCCTGTGTTATGAACCTTGGGCGGTCTGTCTAATGTTGCCATCCAATACATCTATCCAGAGTATATTGCTGTTGGTTGAGTTGGGAACGTGTCAAAGACAACGGTATTTCGATGTATCCCCCGTGTGTTGTGGCCGTGCAGTGGCTATGACCGTGCAGTGGCTGTGTGATGACCAGGCAATAACCGTGATGGCCGCACATAACTGTGCAATGACAGTGCAGAGTGATGCTTCGAGCGTGCAGAGCGAGACATCGGCGAGTCACACTACTAATTGTTCCTTTGTTCATGTCCTCCCCTATCAATCCTAAGTGACATTTCCCTCAACTTGATTTCTCACCTTTAAACAAGGAATATCAATCTTTTAAAATTGCCACAAGGTTGCCATCCACACGAAAAACGGTCCAGGGCAAAGAATGCCTCCATACCACTTGAAATATACCACGGGTTTTCTCGAGCACCAACACACATAGTCAATGGATGCTCGATAACGGAGTCGCGTTCGCCCACCTACAAGTATGAGTACATCAAACATGGCGCTGTTCACAATCGCACTTCCCACACCCAATTCTGCAGTATTACGAACCGAGCTTGATTCTTTACCAAAATCCACACGGGTCTAGCACGGTGAGAGTACGTTGTGGTTGGTCAAGCCGAAGAGAAGGAAAGGGATTTTGACGCGTCCATGGTGCAGCTTTGGTTGGAAATTGGAATGTGGGATATCACTATCAATCGGCAATCCAGCACCTCGAACAAAAATCATACCCGAGTGAAAAATGGCGACCTTTATCACGCATGGCGTGGCCTGAGAAAAGGGGAGGCAAGTTATAAGAAGGATTCATGCGTGTAGACGTCTGCAGGTCGGCAGTACAAGGCTGTAAAACGACAGAAGAGAAGTAGAGGTTAATTAAAATAGAGTGCATGTAAAAAAAAAATAGACAGGATGTAAACGATCGAGTGGGGAAGAACATGTATCCCCAGCCTCCAACCATGTGAGGGTGACGAGTAAGATGGCTCACTGCTACGACACATGCTGACATCCCCCCCGGAGAATCGACAACCAGCGTGAACGCAAAAAGCAGTTATTTTTTCTTTGTCCACTGACATAATGACGATGGAATCAGTTGGGAAAGGATGGTATGATGAACCGAGTACCAAAAGCACGTTCAAGTTGCAACCTGTATGTATGTCAAAGAGAGGTGTGGAAGGAAGGATGGAATGGCACGAAAGCTATGCCACCGTGTCAATCAATAATGATAGGGTGTTTCCAGTGAGAGAGGGTGAGTGGAAGGAGGCAGTCCCCAAAATCGGGCAAGATATGCAGGGTACGATCCCGTATCTGGTTGTGGAGGCGATGAACAAATCAAGTACGAAGACTCTCCCGAGGTCGTAATTGATCCGACATTGCGTACGTGGCTCTTTTATTTTTACGCTCTGTTGGGACCGCACTCAGGAGTTTTTGAACTGCGGAAGGGGCCCGGGTAGGATATACCCAGTGGCAAGCGCAGCCTGCGTAGTATCAATGTTCTTCGGTTCCCCTCCTCGCCTTGGCGTACACCTCCACCAGGTCCATCAGCGCATGCCTATATATGCAGGACGAGCGTCACCCGATGTCGAAATCGGGAGTGTATCTTTAGCGCCCCGCCAGTGGCAGCATCTATCACGGGTCGGAGGACGCGTAACTGCGATCAAATAAATATACACAACGCCCCTTCTGAGCTCGGGAAGAAGGATCGGTTCCGTGAAAAGTACCCTCTGGCTTTTGCCCGTTTCCTCATGAGAGCAATGGAAGACAGGCTGATACAATTGGGTCCCGAGCGACATGAAATGTCGCCGAGGACGCGTCCATGGACCAGTGATGGAAGATTCAGCATAAGGATGGGTCAAAGAGAGCGGAGGGTTGCCAGGTGTTATGGGGATGCGGAGTTTGTTCGAGTGTAGGGTAGGCGGATGAAAGATTTGGAGCATCATGCTTAACGGATCACACCCAACCTCTCTCGTCAGACAAATTATACTTATCGCTCTGACCGAAAACCGTAAGGAGATAACTGGGACCCAAAGATCCAGAGTGGTCCGATAGGTTGTGAATCTGCGATTGTAAGGCCCGATATCTGGTTTACCTCGATCTTGTCACCTGTACTAAACAGGCAAGTCTTGTCAACGACTTTGCTCAGGAGGCTCTCCAAGTACGTCCTAAGTTTCTAAAAGCGGAATGTCACCTACTCGGTACCTATATCATTTCACTGACCATTTTCGGCGTACCAAGGATCGCTGTACTCGGTTTCCTGTTTGGTTTCCTGTTTAGTCTGTTGTTTACCCCTATGGGCGCTGTGCTTTTTCCGAAGCCAATGTTAGCATTGACTCTGGAAAGAACGTATTGGGTATTCTATGATACAATTACAAACTATCGAGTTATTTCTACATCTCCGGACTGAGGGGGTATATATCAGTATGGCACTTTATAATAAAGTTAATAATAATGAAAATGTCGTCTGGCTCAGGTTTCATTTAATTCCTGATCAAACTGGTGTCCGTGAGAGAAATCACCGAGGTGGATAGGTCTAATACCTAGAGAAAAAGTAAATCCATCCTCTGCTTGGGGAATTACGCCACATTCTAAAAGGCAAAGTGTTCGGGAAGGAGGGGACCATGGGCCTCTTTAAGTGCCTTACACCATCGTTTCCTCTTCTTTCGCTGAGCGGAGCCACCGAGTTGAGAAGGATGGGCGAGGCAGTTGAATGCGGGACGTGGCATATTGAAATGCGATCAAGGCGACGAACATCGCACTGATGCAGAAGGAGGCATGAGGAAGGCAGATATGCTGGCAGACGATGAAGCCCCATTGAGATAGGAAAGCGATGATGCTGTACAGGAAGAAAGCCTTCGGGAGAGCGTACGCAAAAGCTGCACCCTGCATACCGAAATACTTTGACCTAATCGCTTCAAGATAGGCATGAGCTGGGGCCGCTCCGGCCATATCAAGTTCTTCATGACGATGAATAAGGAGTACCGAGGTTACGAGACCAAGGCAGGCAAGACTACCCGAAATATAAGCTAGAAGAGGGGAAACAGGGAGGAAGAAGCATAAGATATGAAGGCTAGGTGGGATGACCAAAAATTAGGAATTGGATCAGCAGTGCTGGGAAGAGTACATACAGAAGTAATGCGGCCGAATTGAAGCTCGATTGTCGCCATCCCTTCATACAGGACGTCATGAAGGCGTCCCAGGCATGTCCGTAGACAAATTCATCGACGAACAGGGCCTCAAGACGGTCGGCGTATTGGTCAGCGGCCCGAAGAGACAAGACGGAGATGAGAGATTTGGTCCATTGAATTTCTCTCCCTTCGTTGGCTATAATCGAGATCTCCCGGGAAAGTCGGGATTGCTCTTCGCCGTAATGCGTTTCATATCGGGCATACACTATAATATAGTCAAAATGATGGGTTTAGCACGGAGCACTGCGCGGCTTACTTATTATGGACCATAATCTGCCAACGATGGAAACTGTGCGTCCGTCACTAATTCGTTCTAAATAAAATGCAGTCAGCGCAGGGTAATGCAGAAATTTTGGCGTTCCCCTTACCTCGTGAAGAAATTAAGAGACTACGAAATTTTTCGCAGTCCGTACTATTGTATGGGAAAGTTGACTGTGTAGAAGTGAGAGTATCTATATTGATTGCGCGTCGTGAGGCTTAAATATGATACACCAAACTAGAATTTGCCTACCGAGAAGAGCATGAGAGAAAGTATCAATAAGATCGTCGATTGTCTTGAGAGGAAGACCATCAATGTGCATACAAAAATTCTCGATGTGAGTCCAATATTGAGCTTCCAGCAGGGTTTCTAAGATAGAGTATCAGAATTCCGTGGAACAAACCAAAAACGTTAGGCTTACTTAGATGCGAGGAAGAAACGACTGGCAAAATTCCAAGTTCAGAAGAGTCATATGCGTCAAGCCAGAAGAGCGCCCGGACACCATGATCAACAAAATAGTAGTTGCAATCATTACTGTCAAGTTGAAGGAAGAGCTCAGTATGGTCTGTGAATGTGAAACCTTTCTTGGACGCTCGCCCCTCGATCTCTACGATCCACGCAAAGATGTATTGGGCGGTCACGGGATTGTAGAGATAGGATTCTGTCACCACTCGTAGACCGGAATTCCTTTGGAAATAAATTTTTCCCTCAGGATGAACTGAATCCGACCATTGTGGCGGAAGGTAGGTTGGCCTGGTGGCAAGTTGGTTTAAAAAACACGTGAGTTAATTGAAAACGCCACCCACAAGGCCGAGAGAAATTTCCCAGGTTCAATAATACAGCTTGAGCGCTGAACTCTAGAAATTAGAGAAATTTAGTGCTTTATAAATGGGTTGACAATTGAACCAACGTACTTGTTCGCAACATCATACCTAGATGTTCGTTGTGCTAGAATGGGACGAAGGGATCCAAGGTTTGGGGAAGCATGCTGAGAAAATTTGACGGTTCCTTGTGGCTCCATTGGTGAAAAAGGTCTGGCAGATATCAGCAGAGGTTGGGAGGACGATTCATTTGCGAACCACTTTATGGTTGCTCTGACACAGCCAAGTGATTAACGTGACATGACAGGTTGCTCGTGACACAGCAAATATGACAGATAGATTGTTGCCAGACAATGACTAGAGTCCTTGTATTCATAGTCCATTTCGAAAATCCACAGGTTTGGAACTATCTTAATTCCTTTACGGCTGGCTGTGGTTCAGATCACTCCGGATGGGCCTGCTGCCTGGGTACTGTGAGGCGCTGCCGCTGCCGAGGTCACAGCCCCGCTTTGCAGTTCCGTGGCTGTGTTGCTTTTTAGTGACGTAACCCACCGCATCTACCCATCAAAATTATCACTCATCTTCTCGACTTGGAGCCTGTGCCTTTACAGGTTCCCCAGGTGACAGCGCCGTAGATATTTATTGGAATTTACATAACAATATTGTCGCTGAGAACAACTATACTATTTTTGGTTGAATGGGACCTCGACTCTGGCTCAGCCGCTGATGTCGTGGGTATCGCAACGCCTGCAAGGGCGTATCTCATCTAAAATACCCATGCCTTGCTTCTGGGGCGCCAAACCCACTCAGCTGACCATCGCTTATCGGTCCATCTGTAGTAAGGTCCCTTTCTCCCCCTTGCTCGTATCTCGGTGTTTTACGAAATGGATTATTTATGGTACATGTGTAAAGCCGCTCAAAGAGCCGTCCTCTTCTTCGTGCACCAGTCACGCTATGTACAGAGTTGTCATGGTCTGGTGACAGACCCTATATAATCCAGCGCCTAACTTTGAGTCACAAAGACCCTTTACTCAATGCTCCAATACATGACCCCGAAGAAAGAAAACAAGGGTATCGGAGATGCTATCGTTGGCGGCGCTGGGTGAGTCTTATTAGTTAGAGTGAACTACTCTCATCATTGTACATATACTCCGATCCTCGCCTATAGGCAATTCGTCAATGCATACAAGCTATGCCCCGCCAACCAGGATACTAGTATGAATACCACCGCCCCACCTCCTGCAGGGTCAGTGCACCATCTGCCTAATATCTTTCGAGACCCTTGAATCTTTTATCCAAGCAGTCCGCCCTCTATCTCGCCAGGCAGTAGTCCTGAATCGAAATCTGCTAACTGTTCCTCGGCGTAGGTTCCCATCCATACCCTTATGAGCCTTATCAATACTGATTTACTGGGTATCCTTTAGGTTTCGACCCAAGGCCCCACTCAAATCTCCGATTGCGGGACCATCCAAGCCTAAAGTCAAGGCCAAGGCCAAGGTCAAGCCCACCCCGACTAAGGCCCCCGCGACTGAGACCACCGAGACTGAACCCACCGAGACTGAGCCCACTGAGACTGAGCCCTCCGCGACTGAGTCCACCGAGGCTGATCCCCCGTCCAAGAATTAATGTTCAAATGTAATGAAGGTTTCTGAATTCTGATTTCTCATTTTTTCTCCCATCCTCACAATAAGGGATGTATCGTATCGGTCATTGTTAGATTCTCTCATGGACGCACTATGTCTTAGTACTCCTTGTCGGCCTCTCCTCCTAAGACTTGCAGGCGCTCCACATATAGGCGATGCAGTCATTGAAGTATCCCAAATCTCGTTCTGCACGGTCGTCTTCTCAGAACACCAAGATCCTCGAGGTATGCTAAAAAAAAGCTCAATAGCCTCCAGAACGGCTTTGGGTTGGTATTCGTCTCATCCAAGGACGAGTTCTGAAGCTCTCTGGTATCTGATTGTGGAATGGTGTCCTGGTCGACAGACCATTTTGACAGCAAATACGGCGACGGCCAGAACAGAAGCAGACCAAAAGATGCGCAAATCGGCCCAACCACAATCGGTGTCATCATCTACTGTAGGGTTTTGATGCACCTAATGCATATGGCTACTGAGAATAGCAATACCTAGAACGATAATTATAATTTTTATTCTACTATCAAGTGGCAGAGATATAAAACCCACCTCCACATAAGGAGGCCATACGGAAGGCAGTTCGATATTGCAAGCAGCTCGAGTCCAAAAAGAAGTGCTGTTATTCTTCGCGAGAAGTTGTCGCTTCAAAAAGGGAAAAAAATCAGCGAGGACGTGAAGGTATATACGATAAACTATTTAAGAAGAGTTTACCACATTCTGAGCGTTCATTCGATTTCTTTCCCCATTTTGGTACAGAAGGAGTAGGCCCAAATCACGGTTCCCAAGCAACAGAAAGTTGAAAAATAATCCAAAATTTGTACAGGAGTTCCGTATAAGCTACTATGACCTTTAACTGTTAACTGCAAGGGAAATTTGCTGCCTACAGAGAATTAATCCGTACTTGTTCGAAACCTCGGTATAATGGGATGCTCACCACTGGAGTCAATTTCACCCATTCGTCTTTCATGGTCTCCACTTTTCTGTCCCAGTCGTATTTACACTAAATTCTGTTCACTTGCACCTTTTGTAAATTTCACAGATGAGCTATTGGCATTAAAAAAAATAATATTAGAATATAATGATCAAGCGAGTCTGTCGATTAGCCTAAGCAGCGAAATGAGTTTCTATACCACAGAAAAATAGGGAGACCGGATAAAAGGTGGACATAAACCTAGTTGATAATAGAGTGAGTCAATCAAAGGGGCTAATCGCAAGAACGCTATAGTGATTTAAATTTCTCTACAAGAGACAGGAAGCTGAGGCTAAGGTTTATTGGATCGCACTTTCTAAGGCGTTAGCCGTTTTCAAAAACCTCTGGAGCTCCTCGCTAATGTGTGGAGAAGTTGCCACCGTACGTCATTGTATCTACTTGATGTGCATCTGGAGTGTATAAGAATAATATCGTGGAATGGGGACAGAATAAAATCCAATTAATCAAAATCATGTATCTCAGTTCAGATAATTCTGCAACATCCGTATCGAATCTTGATCCACGTGACGATGACCCAATTCACAACCAAAGCGAGATGTCATTCTTTCTTTATCGACGACCTCTGTTGCCCATGTACCTTCGTCGCTGTACGGCCGCTCACTGGGTGGATGTCGATTGATTCGGGGAATTCAGACTAACCGTTGCCAGTGACAAACACGGTGCTCTTCCTCCATCTCGTTCACCTCGCTGCAAGTCCCACACCGTAACTTCCGTCTGCCGGACGGACTATTCATGGCACTATTGGACTGTAATTCACCACAACTTCCTTTTGCTCAATTTCTGCAGTAAGGTGCTGAGTGGTCGCTCTATGTTAGCTCATCTCACACGTTGGTCGTGTCGCATATGATCTCATGAACTCGGGTTCACCCTCACCTGGCTCGTTGCCTTCTTTTTTTATATGTCGCTACACCTTATATGACTGGGGTCTAGTTTTTGTTTAAGCGTGATGCCCCATTTCCTCCGAGTCGGATCCAGTATGTGATCCTCCCCTCTTCTCTGCTCCGGCACGCTAACATCACCTCATAGGTACAGGCACAACCTACCTCCACTCGCTTGTCACTGATTAACCATGCTGGGATCTGTCATCGAGGCACTCACAAGGCGATATCCATTTTCATTTCCTCCGTTCGACATGGTGCAGGCTGTGAAGAAGCGGCTAATATGACAGACTTGTTTGCGGGTCGGAGTGCGTTAACCATCCTGGGCTCTGTCATCGAGGCTCTCACAAGACGACATCCATTTTCATTTCCTCCGTTCGAGACATGGTACGGGCTATGAAGAAGCGGCTGATATGACAGACTTGTTTGCGGGTCGGAGTGCGGGAGGTGGAAAAGGGACGACGGCCGCAGTGGATTCGAAATACACTCTCCTGAACGAGAAAGGCGCAAGGTGGATGGTATACGCTGCGCGAGCTGGGATACATTGAATCGGCGGTATGCACTTCGTCCGACCATTCGATATTCGGTTGGTCAACTAATTTCACCCTTCCTCTCGCAGGCCCAGACGCGAGCCAGCCAAGCTTGCATGTTCTGTCCTTGACTACATTCGATACGCCGAATACCATCAGCGAGAGTTCCCTCGAGCGTGCTGTATCCTTTCGCAGAGCTCTACGTATCCTGTTGCATCTTCATCCGGGCACTATCTACCAAACACAATATTTTCAACACAATGAACAACTTTTCAACTGCGATAGTTTCGCTGCATTCAGCAAAAAATGGAATAATAGCGACAACTATAATGAAGGACGTACTCTGCAGTATCCCAGATTCTACCTGTCCGAGTAAGACTCGCGCGTACCCAGCGCCCGCCCTCTCATCGTTTTCGCGCAAACGCTCTGCCCTCCCATCCTACACCCTTCTCTCTCTCTCAGGTGTCGGATTGTTCGGAGGCTCTTTTCTTTCTCGGCAGGATATGGCAGCAATCGGGCGGCACATCCCCGAGGTCATCGTTCTCGCCATTTGGGTTAGATTGGCGCTGGGTTGGGGATAAGTTAGAAGATGGCGGTGAACGATTCGGGGGGATGTACATCAGGCGGGGTTGAGGGAAGTGTGTTTTGTGCGTGGGTAGGATGCGGCGAAGATTCCAACAAAAGGCACTGGTTTTGGTGGGACACTGGGGGGATTGGAGGATATAGATATGCGACTGTGTCGATCGAGTCCTACTGGACAGGCTACATGGACTCGTGGAACTCCGGGTAGGAGGTTTGTGTCCAGAAGTGCACCAGATAACGCTGAGCGAGGCCATTCAAATGTGTCTTCGACGGCGTCATCCTCCGCTCCTCCTAGCCTAGCCCCCACGTCTATCTCGCGACGTGGCACGGGTCAAGGTGCGTGAGGTCCTTCCGTGAATACATGCGGTGTTGATTTCCAGATTATGATTAGGTTGTCCTTGGTGGAATTCGTTATCAAGACACCTGGATGAACGGAACAATGGTGTCGTAGCGTACGTTTCCGTTGTTTCTACATCTATCTCATTCTTTATCCTTGCCCGTCATCCTATGGGTAACCTGGCCCTCTCCAACTCCTTTTTTCGAGCCCCTATCTATTGGTATCGCTCTCCTCGTGGCAGATGTTTCGCCCATGGATGCAGTATGCAGTCCAGCTTCACAGCCTTCACTTTGATTCCTCAATCTTGTATGGTGGAATTCGAAGGAGCTGGTGTAGAGAAAATCTCTCCATGAGCTGCATACGTATCCTTAATCGTCCTCTTCCCACTTGGAAGATTAGCAGAAGATTAAAGTCTCATCTATTTCCAAATCCCCATCACGTAGAATCACCAGACCCCACGGATCGGTCACGCCATTGGTCTCGAAGATCAGTTGTTTATTCTGTACGTTGGCGTATGCATTCCATAGCCATCAACACACGAAACAACTATGCGTCTCTCAACCCTCTCGCAGATTCGATCCCCGGTTTTTCTGGTTTGGGCGTTTACATGGTTGCATCGTTTCGTACATCCGGCTTTCAAGTTTCCTTGCTTTGTAGTCCAGGATGATATACCATTTGTCCTCTGGGAGTGGTAGGTATGGTTTCGCTGGCGGGTAATCTCGGGGTGGAACAGTGGACAGGGAAAATACATCCGAACGGTGGGATGATCAAACACCAGGGAGGAACAGCAGAGTTGCAGACATAGAGAGTAGAGAAGGAGCGCACGACAACGGTGTGAGGAAGGCAGGACCCACCATTAGAGTTTCACTCGGGAGGCCGTTTTCATGCTTTATAGGGTTGACTAAGTCGCCGCGGGGTGGGCGGTAATGACTTTCATAGGACTTGAGCTTAAGCTTGAAGTTTAAAATATGGAGCTTTGACATTGGACAAGCCCGAGCCCAGGGGACTTGAGAACAATCCACTCTCGGTGGACATAGGTTAATATACGTTGCATGCTTGGATAAGAACTGAGTACTGAGTACTGAGTACTGAGTCCGGATTGCTTTTCATCTGCCGATTTATTGTGGAAGGCTCGTCGTATGCGTGGTCGCGATTCCTCTCACCCATCGCTAAACGGTAGCAAGCGAGGTTCCTGGATAATGACTCTAACCTTGCCTCCCCTCCGTCCGGAGACGTTCTCCCACATTCATCTTCGGATTATTTGAATCCTGGCGATTTTGAACCTTCCTCTGATGAGTTCATTCTCGCATTATTCAAAAACAAAGTTTCTGTTTTCAGTTGTCAGTGGTTTAACATATCCCTCAATGATGTCCTTGTTTCGAAATGACTCTGATTTGTACATTTTGGCTGTCTCATGAACTAATACTTATAATTCCCCCGAGAATAAGACCCCAAGGTGATTTTTTGATATCGTGGGATTGATGCGGACGGAATCGCGAGGATCTTATGAGCGAGAGAAGTTAGCGGGGATGTGGAAATCCTTGCCCGCTTTCAATCGGTGCTTCTTCACGTCCGAAACTCTCCCTTTTTTTGCGACAGAGCATTCGGTCCTCCGTCATCCGATGGAAGTAAGCTCTAGTGCGAATACGCTTGCTCCGATTCTCGGCATTCAACTAACCCGGAACCCGGTAGCGCCGCAGCTGTGGCTGCACTGCCACTCGCTGGGCTACTGCGAGTTTATTGAAACATTAAAGTTGCCAGACGGTGTATGAAATCATTCGGCACATCGCCCAGAAATCGTACTTGAATTTAAAGTCTTCCTGTACTTTTTTACCCGTCTGACGCTCAGTTTATCACAGCCTCTTATTACGGCAAATCCTATTGTCGTTCCATGCTGTGTTCAGTCTAACTGTTATTTGCAAACAGCCAATTGTACGCTTCGGGGTTGCCTACGAGGAACTTTGTCCTCTGAGTCTCACGTTGGGGTCATTGTACTTCCTGGCATTGTATTTTCGATTATTCTACTCTTGTACTTCATATCTTTTTCACTTCCTTCCATCATGAGCTCCCTAATGCTCGTGCTCTGCCACACTATTACCCAACTCTATCGTCACCCTATTTATGCACTCTGAACGCCGTTGAACATCGACCGGTGGGAATGGGATTAGATGAACCGGGCTAAATCACCCTAGATTTCCGCTTCTAATTGTACTTGCTGCGCAAATTGCATCCATCCCTGCTACGCCTCCTTAGCCCTCGGATCATGAGTGTGTCATTTCCAGACCCGTAACTCTGTTCATGTTGCTGTTCGCCTTAACGGACGCGTACATCGCCTCATCTTCGATTCATGTCAAATCGGAGATTCGATGCCTTTGCCTTTATTCCGAATTCCATTCTATTGTTCCCTCGGTGATCGTCCAAGTGTTATTTGGTTATGCGTCGATGATATGGAGAGAAAGTTTGGTTAAATACATGCCATGGATCTACGGTACATATTAACTTATCCAAGAGATCAAGGTTATATCGTAAGTGACCCATAGCTGCGGGAAGCGACAGTTAGAGATCATAAAAGAGACTGCATCATCCTCGAGGAACTCCGTCTGCAATGCAACGAACGGTAACTAAGTTGCGAGTCCCCAACGACACCCAGTGGACTAGACAAGGTTCGTCTTCCAATCCAGACAGCCCACACTTTTGGTATCACTCACGGATATAGGAGTTTGGGATACACTTCCTATGTACGAAGCGACGTGCACAGCGGTCCCATTGCCTTCGATCCGGGCAGGAGATAAGTCTGGTTCGATGATGAGGGTGTTAGAACTGTATGAAATGAAAACAAACTTCCTGAGAATGAAGCCATACAGGACTCCATGAGCCGCCAGTATCCAAAGCAACCGCAGGGATACCCACTGCGTGGATAAAGGACCAGACTCTGGGCCTCTCCAATGAGACAGATGAGAACAAATTGTTCAGGCAGTGAACATCCCCAATACCTCTACGTGCCCCCATCCAAAGCGGTATTCAGCGAACCATCGTGCAAGGCATCCTTACGGGCCTAGTTCGAACCTAGTCCGCTCCACTGCGCTTGTTGGCAGGTCAAATTATACGCTGCTAGCAATTACACACGAGCCCCATCAGGGCCATACGTGTGGCCCCTCGATCGAGTGGGGCGTGCGCCCTTACATCTATAAATTCAATAAAAAGGAGTACTTAAATGAAAATTTGTTGAAGGTTGAAACGCATTTCCGTCGGTCGGAATTCGTACAGCCAAACGGATAGACAAGGAACCGCGCTGGAGCAGAAGTCGATGTAAAAACTATCAACAGCTTGGATAAAGACATTTACTGGCACAAAGAAACAATGGCGACCTAGGAGGTAGATATTAGCCTTTTTGCACCATAAAAGATTCGCCCAGCATGACGAGGAAAGGTTGTGAGGTAACACGGTCAAGGTATTACACGAGTGTAACACTAAGGATAGGGGGGAATGCTACGGATGTAATGAAGAGATAAAATAGAAATGAATCGGCCAGGAGCGCACCTTCGTCCTACGTGAGACGTAGGGTACATCACATATATCGCAGTCTGTCTAGGAGAGACTACCTTCGTCCTTGTTATTCGTGAAGTGACCTTACTAAGTAGCTTGAACCGTCTTTAAAATTGTACCATGGCTATAATGGCGTCGAAAAATACACTTCCCACTTCTAGAGTGAAGTGAGGAATTGATTGAGATATGAACTGTGTGCTCCAGCGTTGACCACACATCCTACTTCATGATCAAGGTGGCACTACACTTTTTTTTAACAGAAGTTCAGTCTCGTGACCGACAGGTTACTAATCGAACTCCGAGGTCACTCCAAATTCCTCTTTGGACAACCGGTTACCCCTCCCCTCCTTTCTATTTCAACATCCTGATATTATTTAATCTAGAAGCATATCATTTTCCATTAAATCTGTC
>Ga0307513_10007985_pt1 | contig 13600 bp, 13 predicted proteins | sample 15_EM_MG_FD_202174 | JGI IMG/M metagenome (GOLD analysis project Ga0307513, IMG submission 202174) | Populus trichocarpa ectomycorrhiza microbial communities from riparian zone in the Pacific Northwest, United States - 15_EM | ecosystem: Host-associated > Plants > Roots > Unclassified | place... | reverse complement strand
CCCCATGGGCCTTTAGAAAAGGACGGAAAAATGAGAGGCATGCGGGGTATAGGGGGAGATGGTATTACCAGGTGATACAGGGAGATATGTATGTAATACATGAGGGAGAATATTTTTTGCTGATGATGACTCCACCGAGAGTATCCCGGTGGGCGTGGCTGAGAAGCAGTTTGTGGTCCACCTCTGCACCTTGCGCCAGAATGTGTCGAGGCGGGTTGTTGTACCAACGCTGGGTGTGAACAGGTCCGTGCCGTAATGTAGGATGGGGGCGATCAGTGACGTCGCCAATCTGTGGCATAGGTAGGGGGGCAGGCCCGCTCAGGGCGGACTGAGGGGGTGAATGAGGGCGAACGCACGCTGGGCAAGGGCCAAGCGACGCGAAAAGTGTGCAGCGGGGTCAAGGGCCGGCGTGAACCAGTACCCGAGCCACCGAACGGAGTTGCTATGGTGGAACACTTCCCCTTTGATTTGAATGGGTGAGACACACCTTGGTGAGTTCCTCTGACTGGGGGTCCTCCAGTGTATCAGCTCTGTCTTTGCGACGGAAAAGGAGACGCCCAGGCGGTACGGCTTTCTTTCAAGCTTCTCGAAGAGCTCCTGGAGCCGGCGGATGTTGCCAGGATAGGAGAGGGAGGCTACTGTGAGTGCGAAGTCGTCCTCATACTAGATCATCAGACCCCGAGGGATCCTGAAGTTCAGTGGCACCACGTAGAGGAGAAAGAGGAGTGGGGAGATTGGTGAGCCTTCGGGGGCACCGACATTGACGGGGGCTGGAGTCCCTGGGGCCCCTTGGAAGATTAGGGTGCAGCTTCGTTCACCAAGGAAAGTAGAAACCCAGGAGACCAGGTAGGGGGGGATGCCGCCTTCCCGCAGGATGCGGGCCAGTGTGGCGTTGTTGACGTTATCGAACCCCGCCTTTATATCCAGGAACAAGGAGGAGACCTTGAGCCGGGGCCTTTGCAGGGTTTTGACGTCGTTGGTGAGGGTGAGGCACACATCGTAGGTGCTGAGTCCAGGGAGCGAACCGCATTGGTTGGGGTGCAACAGCCCCTAAGCCGGGCTGCCGCGAGTAGGCGGGCTGCTATAATCCTCTCAAGGATCTTGGAGAACGTGCGGATTAGGACGATTATCCTAAAGGACTCGGGTGATTCGTAGGAGGGCTTCCCTGGCTTATCTAGTACCACGCCGTTTGAGCCTTTCAGCGATGCAGGGTGGTATCCTAGAAGGACCAGAGGGGCAAGTATTTGGAGGAGGATAGACGGGTTGATTTTGTTTACCTGTTTCCAGGTGGAGTAGGGTATCCCATCCAGGCCTGGGGCTGAGGTCGGGGAGAACTTGGAGAGAGCCGCAGCTATCTCGTCTGTCGTTAGGGGGGGTGCCGACTTGTGCGGCCTGAGCCTAGGCGGCGGGGAGAAGGGTTCCTTAGGGGGGAAAAAGTGGTCCAAACGGACATTGTTCATTTGTTGTGGGGTCTCTGCCCCTGGGAGGGAGGGGAAGCGTGGCTGGGCACGACCGTAGGTGAATCTTTTGGCCGTCCAAAGGCTCTGGGGGGTGGCTGTCAGCAGAAAGCAGGACCAGTGTTTGTTCTTGGCGGCCTTGATTGCCTTGAAGTACCCCGCCTTGGAGGTGCCGGCAACTTCCCACATGTGAGGGGTGTCATGTTTCCTGGCCGCTCTGGCAGCCTTGTTATATTCACGACGGAGGACAGTCAGGTGGGGGGTCCACCAAGGTTTGGAGTAATGGGAAGGTATAGATAGTGGCGGATGTTCCTTGAGGAGAGCCACTAGGCGGTTTAGTGATTCTGACATCCATTCGTCCAGCTCAGGAGGGGTGGGGCAGGACAGTGCGGCCGGGACCTTGAAACCCTTGATGATCGGGTCCAGGGTCTCCCAGTCCGTATCCGCCCATCGCGGGTGTGGGGGTTTCTGGTTCAGGGAGGGTGTGGCGAGAGTGATTGTTATTGGTATGTGGTCGGAACCCATTGAGGGGAGCGAGGCTTCCCAGCTCTTACCTAGAGGAAGGAGGTGGGGGTTTGCGAAGGCGAGATCTATAACCGAGGGGCGGGCTTTGCCCACTTGGGGGAACCTTGTGTACTCTCCTGGGGGATTGAGGAGGGCGAAGCCGGATTCTGCCGCCTTCTCGAAGTAGGGAGTCGAGGATAAGATCTCCCGTGGTGAGAAATGCCGTAGGGGGTCCGAGAGGGGGTTGTGGATGTTGAGGTCGCCCAAAACTAGGAGGAGGAACCCAAGATCGGGGAAAAGGACTACTGGTGGGACGGAGTGAATCCTGTGGTCAACAGTGTTGGTGGAGTAGGCGTTAATAAGCCTAAAGGAGTGGAATGCGGTGGCAAAAAGAGGCTCCGAGTCATTGGTGGAGACGTCGAGGGCGAGAACATCGTCCTCCCCCTTAAACCTAGGGAGCACCGTGAAGTTGGAAAGAAAGGACATATAAACGTAGGCAGCCACACGTGGCTTCCTAACCGGGGAAAAAAGGACATAAAACCATTAAATGAAGGGAGGTGAGCCTTGTTGACAGGTGGATCCTGCAACAGGACTATCGAAGGGTAGGTGGTCGCCTCTCTGAACGACTCGAATAAAGAAAGAAAAACATTCCAGCTCCCAAGGCAGTTATGTTGAACGATGTAAAGAAACGCAGGGGCAGGGGCCGGCCCTTGACCCAGGGAAGGGGGCACGGGTCGTTTATTCATTTCCGGGACAAACCCGAAGGGTGGAAGGGGCAGGGGAAGGGCATGGCTCCTCTAGGGGGAGGGGACCACCGAAGCCGTGAGTAGTGCCGGGACGCGTGGAGGGTCCAGCCGGGGGAGGTTGCCTATGGGTTACGAGGTCTACCTCAGTGGGACCCTTCCCAGACGGGGGAGTAGTGGGGGCTGGGCCGCCATCGACCGCCAAATCGATGGGGTCTTGACCTGTTGGGGCAGGGGCCGGAGAGCCGGCTCAGGAGGGGACATTCGGGGGAGGTCGAGCCGGACATTCCCTGAATGTGGCAGTGTGGTCGTCGCCGCAGTTGCAGCAATGTGGGGGCGAGGTCTGACAACAGGAAGGGACTGGCCTATTGTTCCCGCTCCTGGGGCAGGTGGGATTCTGACATCTGTGAGCGGCACGAGTATGGTGAAGCGCACAAATGGGGCACGTGGGGTGGGTGGCGGGGCATCGTTGATGGGCGTGTCCGTATCTCGAGCAGTTCTTACACTGGGAGGTTCTGGAGGGGGGGGGGGCAAGCTCAACCTTGCGTTTCTGCGAGAGGATGACGACCCCTGAGGTAAGGGCCGAAATGTTCTGCGGGTCGACAGTGATAACCACCGAAGTGGCCTGCTTGGTTACCCTAGAATCTCGGCTCGGGTTAAGGTACCTGGCTGAGAGAATCGGGGTCGCTTTATCGTTGAGGATTGCTTGGCGGACCTATGGGAAGAGTTCCTCTTCATCTTGAGGGAAGAAGCACAGTGGAAGGCCGTGAATGGCTAGTTGAACGGCGGTAGGGGCGAGGACGAGGGTGCAACAGGGGTTGTCCCCTACTGGGAAGGACTGGTTGAGGGCCCTGGTGAGGGAGTCGAAGTATGGGGCGTAGGAGGCGGCGGGAGTTGCTTTGTCGGTGACGGTTAGGGAGACAGAGCCTCGAGGGTTGACGGTAGCAGAGAAGCCTAAGGGGTGGAGGCCGTTTGATTCGCGGAGGATGCGAGCAGCGATGCCGGGAAAGGTAGCGGCAATAGTGGGAGCCTCTGGGGGAGGGGAAGGGGACGGCGAGGAGCAAAGATGCGTCGTTGGGCACCTGAAAGGGAGGGAGGCCCCTTTTTGACAGGATCGGCCGCCGCACTAGCAACAAGTTGGGGGGAAGGGGGCTTCACAACTTTGCTTTTGCCCTTGCCGCCCCAGCCTGAGCCTGAGGCAGCTCGCGCGTAGGAGGTGGGGGGTTGGGCGTCAAGGTGGAGGTGGCCTGGGGTGAAGGAGGCAAGCTCGTACCTTCCCTTCCGGAACTCCCCGGCTTGGTATGAGTTGGGGTAGAGCCTGGCGTACTTCGCGGGGTCACCGAACGCCTTACCAAGCCTCGTATCGTAAAATGGTATGAGGTATTTTAGGTTGGTCAGCCGTGGCTGAGGGAAGTGTGGGTGGTGCAAGGGCCTTTTCTTTACCCTTCTTCGAAGGGGAGGGGCTGGCAGTTGGATGCGGTTGGGGTGTCTTGTGTAGAGGGGGGGGGAAGTGACGGGGGGGCAGGGATAGGGGCTGACACTCGATGTGACAGGTCACGTATGGATGCCTGGAGATCGGCGATCCCAAGGGAGGTCGGTTGTTCTTGGGTGTGGGGGAGGTTCGCGAGTTGGGAGGAGATGTCCTGGAGTTCTTCCCTGAGGATCTCGTTTTCCTCGGAGATGGTTGCGACCGGCTGGGTTACCTCGCTCAGCTCATGTGAGACAGTCACCAGGCCCTGGAGGAGCTGGGAGAGGAGAACGATGGTGATGGACTCGATGGGGAGGGTGCCGGCCTGCGCATCTGGGCTAAGGTCCAGGAAGTCTTCGTTGCGGAGCCTGAGGGCGCTCCTCACCTCCGCGAGTTGCCTCATCATGAACTCGATGGGGTGTTCGGTCGAGGGTGTTCCTGAACGCGACGGGAGGGGGGAATTAAGGGCCGAGAGCCTACTGAAGGCCGTGGTCCCTGGGGGGAGATTATGGGGGTTCGCCATAGCTGCGAGCAGGCGAGGAAAGGTGGGCGAGGAGTTTGATCAGGATGCAAAGCGGGGTAAGGTTGAGATTGTATGCGAAATGTAGGGGGGGGGGAAGAAGTTTGCGAGAACCGTGTCCTATCCCTTATTCGTTTTTTTCTTTTTCTTTTTCTTTTTTTTTGTAATCATGGGTGATTTGTTTTGAGGTACAAACAGCCTCATGCAGCGCTAGCTATGGAGAGAAAAAACCCTATAAACAATAGCCACGACCCGCTTCACCTCTTCATAGGAAAAATCAAGCACCCCGAATCCATAGGAAAAGTCCCCCTCGCCTAGCGCCTAAGATAGAAACCCCAGACACGTAAGGAAACAATAAATAGAAACGTGCAGGTAGAGAGACCCAAGCCCTTCCGCAGGCTCTCCAAAACAAAAGAAAAGACTCTAACGGCCAGAAACGCTGCCCGCTGGGAGAGGATTGTTGATCGGCGACATAGGAAAACTCCAGTAGAGGGCCCACCGAAGCCGTGATGTACGGTCAGGCACGTCATTATATCGACCCAAGGCGTTGGACAATAGTCACGGAGGCAGTACTATACCATGACTAGGCATAACCGAGGGGGGGCCAACCGGTCAGACGGGTAGATGGCGAGCAGAGCCACAGGGCAGAGGGGATGCCAGCCAACGAGGATGAGCATTAAGGTGCCAGCCGGTTGGTAGCAGTGGGGTGCCAGCCTGGGGGGGGGGAGCAGTAGGGTGCCAGCCGGGGGAGGAGTTTTAGCAGTAAGATGCCAGCTTAAGGGGCAGTATGGTGCCAGCGGACGGAACCGGGAGGGGGGTAGAGGAAGGATCGCGAACGGGCTAGCCACAACCGACTAAAGGGCCACAGAAAGGGTTTTTGGGACGACAGCGAAACCGAGCGGGACCGTGATGTTACGAACCGAAGCTTTCGCCATCAGAGGTACAAGCCCAGCAGAACCGAAGCCTTACTTCGACCGAGAGTCCGGATGCCGTATCGACGATCGTGAACGAGGCGAGAAGCTTTCCGACCGTGCAAAATGCTAAGGGAGGTGCAAAGCAAGTGCTGGGTAAGGGGGAGAACTGAACTTCATGAGCGGGTGTGAACGATGAACGGGAACAAGAACCCCAAGGAGGGGAGGCATGCGTGCCTCAGCAGAGGAGGGAAGATGGCTTAACGTCAACCCCTAGGCAGTAGCCATGATGGGGGAAGAGAGGTGGGTGGGGGAAAGTGACGATGATTTCCCCTGGTGTTGAGATTTCAATCGCCGGAGGTGGAGGAGAGATGGTTCGTGGCCTATCCCTTGGTCGTTTTTCTTCTTTTTTCTTGTTTTCTTTTTTGTAATCATGGGTGATTTGTTTTAAGGTACAAACAGCGTCATGCAGCGCTAGCTATGGAGAGAAAAAAAGCTATAAACCATAGCCACGACCCGCTTCACCTCTTCATGGGAAAAATCAAGCACCCCGAAGCCATAGGAAAAGTCCCCCTCGCCTAGCACCGAAGATGACAACCTCAGACACGTAAGGAAACAATACACAGAAACGTACAGGTAGAGAGACCCAAACCCTTCCGCAGGCTCACCAAAACAAAAGAAAAGACTCCAACGGCCAGAGACGCTGCCCGCAGGGAGAAGATTGTTGATCGGCGACATAGGAAAACTCCAGTAGAGGGCCCACCGAAACCATGTTGTATGGTCAGGCAGATCATTATATCGATCCAAGGCGTTGGACAAAGCCACGGAGGGAGTGCTATACCACCACTAGGCGTAACTGGGGAGGGGCCACCCGATCGGAATGGTAGATGGCGAGCGGAGCCACCGGGCAGAGTGGATGCCAGCCAACGACGATGAGCAGTAGGGTGCCAGCCGGTGAGTAGCAGTAGCGTGCCAGCCAGTGAGTGGCAGTAGCGTGCCAGCTGGTAATGAGCAGTAGGGTGCCAGCCGGGGAGAGGATGGTAGCAGTACGGTGAAAGCGGACAGAACCGGCAGGGGGAGGGAGCAAGGATCGCGAGCAAGCTAGCCGCAGCCGAGAAACGGGCGATAGCAAGGGCTTTTGGGACGACGACGAAACCGAGCGGGACCGTGATGTTACCAACCGAGGCTTTTCCCATCAGGGGTACAAGCCCGGCAAGCCGAGGCCTACTTCGACCAAGAGTCAGGCAGCGTGACGCCAACCGTGAACGAAGCAAGAAGCTTTCCGACTGTGCAAAATACTAAGCGAGGTGCAAAGCAAGTGCGGGGTAAGGGGGAGAACCGAACTTCATGAGCCGGTGTCAACGATGAACAGGAACAAGAACCCCAAGGAGGGAAGGCAGGCGTGCCTCAGGAGAGGAGGGAAGATGGCTTAACGTCAACCCCTAGGCAGTGGGGGAAGAGAGGTGGGTGGGGGAAAGTGACGATGATTTCCCGTCGTGTTGAGATTTCACTCGCTGGAGGTGTTGTTGCAATGGTTCATGGGCCTATCCCTTGGTCGTTTTTTTTCTTTTTTTCTTTTTTTCTTTTTTTTTTTCTAATCATGCGTTATTTGTTTCTAGGTACAAAAAGCCTTGTGCAGCGCTAGCTATGAAGAGAAAAAAACCTATAAATGCAATCAGACCGCACGCTTCACCTCTTCATGGGAAAAATCAAACACCCCGAGTCCATAGGAAAAGTTCCCCCGGCCTAGCACCTAAGACTCGCACCTCAGACACGTAGGGAAACAACTCATAGAAACGTACAGGAGAGAGACCCAAACCCTTCAGCAGGCCCCCTGGTAACAGCAAGAAAAGAATCAAAGAAATGACGCGATGTAACTACTAGTGCCAATATGCCTAACCAAAAGGCCCCACGGCTAGTCGCCGGAAGGGGCAGGCCGGTTCACGGTCGGGACTTACTGGAAGGTGGCGACGTGTCGGCGTTTAGGAGAGACCAAGGAGGCAGTGCAATACCATGATCAACCGTAACATAAGCGAGGTTTGCGACCGTAGAGTAAATCGCACGGAGGAGAGAGATGGTAGGCGAGCGGAGCCACCGGGCAGAGAGGGTGCCAGCCAACGACGATGAGCAGTAGGGTGCCAGCCGGTGAGTAGCAGTAGGGTGCCAGCCAAAGGGCACCAGTAGGGTGCCTGCCGGGGGAGGAGTTGTAGCAGTAAGGTGCCAGCTGAGGGGGCAGTACGGTGCCGGCGGACGGAATCGGGAAGGGGGTAGAGGAAGGATCGCGAGCGGGCTAGCCACAACCGACTAACGGGCCATAGCAAGGGCTTTTGGGAGGACAGTGAAACCGAGCGAGACCGTGATGTTACTAACCGAAGCTTTCCCCATCATAGGTACAAGCCCAGCAGAACCGAAGCCTTACTTCGACCGAGAGTCCGGACGCCATATGGCCGACCGTGAACGAAGCGAGAAGCTTTCCGACCGTGCAAAATGCTAAGCGAAGTGCAAAGAAAGGGCAGGGTAAGGGGGAGACTGAACTTCATGGGCGGGTGTGAATGATGAACAGGAACAAGAACCCCAGGAGGGGAGGCATGCGTGCCCCACGAGAGGAGGGAAGCTGGCTTAAAGTCAACCCCTAGGCAGAAGCCATGATGGGGGAAGTGAGGTGCGTGGGGGAAAGTGACGATGATTTCCCGTGGTGTTGAGATTTCAATCGCCCTAGGTGGAGGAGAGATGGTTTGTGGCCTATCCCTTGGTCGGTTCTTTTTTTTTCTTTTTTTTTTTGTAATCATGGGTTCATTGTTAAGGTACAAGAACTTGCATGCATCGTGAGATATGGCGTAAAGAAAACATTAATTCCAACAACCGCCCGCTTCACCTCTTGATGGGAAAAATCAAACACCCCAAATCCATAGGAAAAATCCCCCTCGACTAACACCTAAGACAATAATACCTCAGACACGTAAGGAAACAATTCATAGAGACGTACAGGAGAGAGACCCAAACCCTTCAGCAGGCTCCCCTAAAAAGAAGAGAAAGGATTCGCTCGGGAAGGCCCAATAGGGCCCGGGGTGGAGGATGTGTGATCGCGGTTACAAGAGAAAACCACTGGACTTGTGGGCCGACATTGTAACCATAAACGTACGGTCGCGCCGGTAATTACATCGATCCAAGGCATTGGACACCAGGCAGGGAGATAGTGCAATACCACGACTGGGCGTAACCGCGGAGTGGACGAACGATCGGGTAGGATGAGCAGGCTGTAAGGTGTCAGCTGCTGTAGCAGTAACGGTGGAAGCGGACAGAACCGGGAGGTGGGAGAACGAAGGATCACGAACAGGCTAGCCATAACCGACAAACGGGCCATAGCAAGGGCTTTTGGGACGACGACAAACCCGAGACGAGACAGAGATGTTACTAACCGAGGCTTTCCCCATCAGAGGTACAAGCCCGGCAAGCCGAGGCCTAGTTGGACCGAGAGTCCGACACCGTAACGCCGACCGTGAACGAAGCGAGAAGCTTTCCGTCAGTGCAAAATGCTAAGCGAGGTGCAAAGCAAGTGCGGGGTAAGGGGGAGAACTGAACATCATGAGCGAGTCAAGGACGAACGAGAACGAGAACCCCAAGGAGGGGAGGCCGACAGGCCTCAGAAGAGGAGGGAGGTTGGCTTAAGGTCAACTCCTAGGCAGTAGCCATCGTGGGAGAAGAGAGGTGGGTGGGGGAAAGTGACGATGATTTCTCGTGGTGTTGAGATATCAATCGCGGGAGGTGGAGAGGAGATGGTTCGTGCCTATCCCTTGGTCATTTTTTTCTTTTTTCTTTTTTTTTTGTAATCATGCGTTCATTCTTTTTAGGTACAAAAAGCCTCATGCAGCGCTAGCTATGGAGAGAACAAAACCTATAAATCAAAAACATATAACAAAAGAAAGTCACGGCACCAGTAAGTATCCACTATCGGGCAGGTTTCTCCTCCGCCGGGCCATTGGCCACATGTAACTAGGAAAGTACAACCAATAACTCAGTCGTCTAGCAAGGAACGTTTCACATAAAAGTAAAGTGAGGAAAGAAAAATTAACCCAACGACCTCAAACTTCAGCCAACGAAAAAAAGCGAAACACCGGAGGGGGTACCCTGGGGGGAGAGAGAAGAAGCGGGGGGAAGAGGGGGGGGGTGGTGGGCGGGAACATGGTGGGGGGGAATCCCGTGGAGGTTACGCCTATGTAGGTGGCGAGCCTTTTCAGCAGCGGGAGGGATGACCAGAGTGGGGCCCCGGGGCCGACATCAGAAACGCCGTGGAGGAGGCGCGACCTGCTGTGCTGCCTCGAGGGGCAGGATAGGATGGCGTGCTCGAAGGTTTCAGGTTCCAAGCCGCAGCGGGGGCAGGAGGTATCGGCATCGGGGGTCCTCCAGGTCGGGTGGGCAGCCAGGTAACTTTTCCCGGCTCTCATCTGGTGAATTCTCCCGGCGACGAACTTACCCAAGCCCATAAAAGGCCTCGGTTGTAGTGCGGGAGGGTGCAGGTAGTACCCCGGGGTCAGGAAAAGGGAGGCCCACTCCACGAGGAGTCTTTCTCTTATCCTGTTCTTTGGGGCGGAATAGGTGCTGTCCATCAAGGACTGGGGCGGGAGGGCGGGGGCCGGGCACACGAGGTGGGAGTTGATCATAGGCATCCGAGATAGTCCAAGGGTGAAGGGTATTGTCCTGTGAGCCACCGCGTCCACCGGCAGGTGGTTTCTTATCGGTGGGACGGGTCGGGGCGTTTTCCAGTGCAGGGGGAGGTACACGGACGATAGGCCTCGGGTTATGGCCCTCGAGGAGTCCGACGCCCGGTGGACCGAGAGTGAAGGGAATGAGGGGTGGAGGCGGGCTGTCGCCGGATACAAGCTTGGAGGGGAGCAGACCACCCTGAGTGCCGCCAGCCTCTGCCGGTTGGCGATCATGAGGGAGATGGGGGGGAGGCAAGACTCCAGCGAAAGTATCCCGGTGGGCGTAGCTGAGAAGCAGTTTGTGGTCCACCTCTGGACCTGGCGCCAGAATGTATCGAGGCGGGCTGTCGTACCCACACTAGGTGTAAACATGTCCGCGCCGTAGAGCAGGATGGGGGCGACGAGTGACGTTGCCAATCTGTGGCATAGGTATGGGGGGAGGCCCGCCCCGGGCGGGCTAAGGCGACGAATGAGGGCGAACGCCCCTTGGGCCAGGGCCAGGCGACGCGAGAAATGTGCAGCGGGGTCAAGGGCCGGAGTGAACCAGTACCCGAGCCACCGGATGGAGTTTCCAGGGTGAAACAATTCCCCTTTGATTTGGACAGGCGCGGTGCACTTCGGCAAGTGCCTCTGGCCGGGGGTCCTCCAATGGATCAGTTCAGTCTTCGCAACCGCGAAGGAGACGCCTAAACGGGACGCCTTCCTTTCGAGCTTGTCGAACACGTCCTGGAGCCGGCGGATATTGCCACGGTATGAGAGGGAAGCAACTGTGAGGGCGAAGTCGTCCACGTACGATATCATTAATCCCCGAGGGATCCCGAAGTGTAGTGGCGCAACGTAGAGTAGGAAGAGGAGTGGGGAGATCGGAGAGCCCTGTGGAGCGCCGACGTGGACTGGGGACAGGGTCCCTGGTGCCCCCTGGAAAATCAGGGTGCAGCTTCGTTCTCCTAGAAAGGACGAAACCCAGGAGACCAGGTAGGAGGGTATCCCGCCTTCTCTCCGGATGCGGGCCAAAGTGTTGTTGTCGAGGTTGTCGAACCCTGCTTTTATGTCTAGAAACAGGGAGGAGACCTTTAGACGGGCCCTCTGCAGGGTTCTGACGTCGTTGGTGAGGGTGAGGCACGCGTCATATGTGCTAAGCCCAGGGAGCGAGCCGCATTGGTTGGGGTGCAACAGTCCCCTGAGCCGGGCCGCCGCAAGTAGTCGGGCTGCAATGATCCTCTCGAGGACCTTTGAAATTGTTCGGATCAGGACGATGATCCTGAAGGATGAGGGTGATTCGTAGGAGGGCTTCCCTGGCTTGTCGCGTACTACTCCATTCGAGTTCTTCAACGACGCGGGGTGGTACCCCAGGAGGACTAGCGGGGAAAGTATGTGGAGGAGGATTGAGGGGTTGATTCTGTTGACCTGTTTCCAGGTGGAGTAGGGTATCCCGTCCGGGCCTGGGGCCGACGTCGGGGAGCACTTCGAGAGAGCCGCCGCTATCTCATCTGTCCTTAGGGGGGGTGCCGACCTGTTTGGCCTGAGCCTAGGTGGCGGGGAGAAGGGTTCCTTGGGGGGGAAGAAGTGGTCCAGAAGAACACTGTTCATTTGTTGTGGGGTCTCGGCCCCTGGGAGGGAGGGGAACCGCGGCTGGGCCTGCCCATAGGCGAACCTCTTGGCCGTCCAAAGGCTCTGAGGGGTGGCGGTCAGCCGGAATGAGGACCAGTGTTTGCTTTTAGCGGCCTTGATCGCCTTGAAATACCCCCCCTTGGAGGAGCCGGCAATTTCCCGCATGTGTGGTGAGTCGTTCTTTCTGGCCGCTCTTGCTGCCTTGTGATATTCCCGACGGAGGATAGAGAGGTGTGGGGTCCACCAAGGTTTGGAGTGATGGGAAGGCCTGGACACAGGCGTGTGTTCCTTGAGGAGAGCTACCAGCCGGTGCAGCGACTCCGACATCCATTCGTCCAGTTGCGGGGGTGTGGGGCATGGGGGTGCGGCTGGGACCTTGAAAGCCTTAACGATCGGGTCCAGGGTTTCCCAGTCCGTGTCTGCCCAGCGTGGGTGCGGGGGTTTTTGGATCAGAGAGGGCGTGGCGAGGGTGATTGTTATTGGTATGTGGTCAGAACCCGTTGAGGGGAGACAAGCTTCCCAACCCTTAACCAAAGGGAGGAGGGAGGCATTTGCAACGGAGAGATCTATGACCGAGGGGTGAGCGGTGCCCACTAGGGGAAACCTGGTGTACTCACCCGGGGGATTCAGGAGGGCAAAACCGGACTCTGCCGCTTTCTCAAAATAGGGATTCGAGGACGCGATTTCCCGACCTGAGGAGTGGCGTAGGGGGTCCGAGAAGGGGTTGTGGATGTTGAGGTCACCCAGGACTAGGAGGGGGAACCCAAGATCGGGGAAAAGAACTTCTGGTGAAACGGAGTGGACCCTATGGTTAGCAGTGTTGGTGGAGTCAGCATTAATGACCCTGAATGAGTGGAAGTCGGTGTTAAAGAGAGGCTCGTTGGAGGAGATGTCGAGGGCGAGGACATCGTCCACCCCCTTGAACCTGGGGAGCACCGTGTAATTGGAAAGAAAAGACATATGAACGTAGGCAGCCAAACGTGGCTTCCTAACCGGGGGAAAAAAGGACTTAAAACCATTAAAGGAAGGAAGGTGAGCCTTGTTGACAGGTGGATCCTGCAAAAGGACTATTGAAGGGTAGGTGGTCGCTTCTCTGAACGACTCAAACAAAGAAAGAAAAACATTCCAGCTCCCAAGGCAGTTATGTTGAACGATGGAGAGAAGTGTAGGGGCAGGGGCCGGCCCTTGACCCTGGTGAGGAGGTGCGGGTCGGTTATTCATTACCGGGACGAACCCGACGATTGCGAGGTGCAGGGGAAGGGCTTGGCTCCTCCAGGGGGAGAGGACCACTGAAACCATGAGTAGTGCCAGGGCGCGTAGATGGCCCGGCTGGGGGAGGCTGCCGGGGGGTTGTTAGGTCCACCTCATCGGGACCCTCCCCGGCCGGGGGAGTAGTGGATGTCGGGCCGCCATCGACCGCCAAATCTATGGGGTCTTGACCGGTTGGCCCAGGGGCAGGAGAGTTGGTTCTGGTTGGGACAGGCGGGGGAGGTCTAGCCGGACACTCTCTGAATGTGGCAGTGTGGTCATTACCGCAGTTACAACAATGGGGGGGCAGGTCGGACAACAGGACGGGACTGGCTTATTGTTCCCGCTCCTGGGGCAGGTGGGATTCTGACATCTGTGCGCCGCACGAGTATGGTGAAGCGCACAAATGGGGCACGTGGGGTGGGTGGCGGGGCA
>Ga0307513_10007984_pt1 | contig 13601 bp, 19 predicted proteins | sample 15_EM_MG_FD_202174 | JGI IMG/M metagenome (GOLD analysis project Ga0307513, IMG submission 202174) | Populus trichocarpa ectomycorrhiza microbial communities from riparian zone in the Pacific Northwest, United States - 15_EM | ecosystem: Host-associated > Plants > Roots > Unclassified | place... | reverse complement strand
TTTGCTCTAATAGGACAGTTACAATGTTTGACTCAACTATGGATGGGGCATACATTCCCAAAAGCCTTTAAACGTATCGATATTGGCGAGCGCAATACATAATTTCCTTTTTGGTCAACTCAGTCGGAGTTTGAGAAGCTAGTGTGTTCGATCATGATGAAGTCCATCCAGACTCTTTGGTATGTTATTCCGGCTATTGCCTCCGAATATCCCTCCCAATATATCCATCATACCAGAGAGGCTGGGTCGAGACTAATGATAGGACCTGTCACAGGTCTAAGGTGTGGTGCATATTTCATACGACTTTTGCTTTCCCATGATTATTGATCGGACTCGGACAACAGACTTTTAAGATCCATGTCATTATGATCCATTTCTTCTTGAGACCTGGAGGCCACCCTGGTCTCCCCAAGCATTAAATAAGCCTGGTTGCATATAAAATCCAACCCTCCTTTTTCCGCTCAACCCTCATTACCCGCCGTTTTCACATATACTCAAATAAAAATGGATCCGCTCGGTGAAGGCGCCAATAACGATAAACGGAAGACAACCAAAGAATCTGAGGCCAAGTACAGCTTTTCCACGACGCATGTCGCAATTGTTTGCTCATTCGCGGCCCCTGAGTAGATTCTGTACATCGCAATTCGAGGCCTCTAGCGGCACAAGCATCAACAAATCATTATTCATCACTGCTAATAATTTCGTCTCACATGCCGAACGCAACTGCCTCCAGTGTTCTCGGCGGTTCGCTAACGGAATCCCAGCGACCTCAGAGTCTCCCAGGAATGATAGCATTGATGACAATGATATCGTAAGCACCCTGCAACAATTTATGGATTTCCTTTGCTGATATATTCTCATAGGACTCACATACGACGAATTTTCATTCTGTCCCAGTTATGGATAGCAGAGCTTCCAGGCCCGTGAATTATTTGTTCTCTATTTTTCACAGCCTACAGAGGTTGCTCCTTCCACGCCCTTCTGTTCCGCGAGGCTTTGGGATCTACCGTCAATACTTGGCAGAGACAGGCCGCGGGATACCAATATTGGCCCCCGGGCCCAGCAGTACCCTTCCCGACGCCTATCGACGTCGAGGCGTCGCTGTTGGCGACGTAGGCATTCTCATGCCTTCTGGACGTTTCGACTTCTTCTTCAACATTTACCTGCCTGCAGACGATAACATAAATCAGCAAGGCGTTCCGGCAGACTTTTCCCCGTTCCCGAAGCTCCAGCCGAGCGATATCGACAGAAACCAGGAATTCGGCCCTAATAGCTTCTTCGTCAGTACATCAGTCGAAGGGTTTTATGGAGAGAACGATTCCTCGTATGGCTATCTCCTTCTTGATAAATGACCAAAATTGACACATTTTGGATGTAGAGGAATAACCTTCAAGTCATCCGCTTCCGAGGGGGCAATCTTGATCATGCCCCAAGGTGGCTATTCCGAAGATCTCCTCAATGTTTCTTCCCTCCCACAATACGTCCGTGCCAACGCCGAGAGTTGGTACATACACGTCAACAATACCCGTGGGCGAGAAGCAAGGAACGGCGAGCTTGTCCTGGTCAGAGGCTGTGACAAGGCTTCATCATGGGCCATAGCCACGTTCACAAAGTCAACGGCAGATGAGTTCCACCTGAAATTCAAACCAACAGGCGAAACTGGCTCACGGAGAACTTATGGATGGGAGTATTCGGGCAGTGTCGAGCTGAGGGTCGGACAGCATCCTGAAGAAACGGCCGCCGATGATCACGGACAGTCGCACGTGTACACAAACCAAACTCTCTTCATGCGCACAGTGCCCGTCAAGGTTGGAGACGACATTTGGAAAGGATTAGGATTCGACTTCGAAACCCCCATGTGAGCGAATAGAACACATAATATTTCAATGTAGCACCAGAGCCATTTGGGAGTAGTCACTTGTACAATAAGAAATAATACTGTATCAGCTTATAATGACAGGAAGTGACGAGGGCTCACAGCAGAAAATAGAGGCGGCAAAAGCATGAGCCCACCTCATCGGAAGGAGTATCGGAATAGATCCAAGCCTTAGATCATAAACAATCCACGGAGGAGCAAGACCTGACAAGAAACCGTTGTCGTGACGCTGCCACTGAATGAGAATACCAGCTTTTCCTCGTCGAAAATCGATCAGACGGCCTAAAAGAAGGGGAGGCGACCCAGGGAAAAAATAAGGTGCTTGCGAGGTATCCTCTGAAGGTAAGGACGGTAGAGGAGAAAGATGCGATGGAGAGTGCGGGAAAATGGTACCTGACACAGCCACTGACCGCAGTCGGCCCAGCCAATCACCACTCGCAGAAAAAACGGAAACAAAAGAGTTGATCACTCTGACTCTTAGAACAATGTGCGGTGAACGAAATTTGCTAATGTGGTGTTGTTATCATACAGTTGCGTGGAGTTTTTACAATGTGTACATAATTTTAAAATAATTCTAAAAAGTATAATCCAAAGACGAAGGAGGAATGGTCCGCAAAGGAAAAGGGGAAGCAACCAGGGGCATGTCATGAAGGCGACACAGCAGGCGTCGAAGTCAGCTCTTGAAGTGCCCGTGTAACCTCAGACCAACACCGTTGCAAAAGCGCAAACAGCTCGGGGTCAACAACACCAAGGGCGCACGCATTAGCGTGGAATCCCCGCAGGAATATCGCCTTGCGCAAGATGGCCTCAACATCAGCGGCCCAGTTCGTCGGAAGGAGGATGTTCCGCAGAGCAGACAACTCGTGTGTGTAGAGATATGAATGGAGGAGGGGGAAGGCTTCTGGTGAGGGCACCCGGAGTCCGACTACGGGGAGCGTGACCGTCCGTCGCGTGTTGCCCTCGGCTGTGGCAGCTGATGATTTGGGCATGGCAGGTACGGAACTGCAGTTGGCTGCGAGGACGATTTCGTGTGTTGGGTAGAGGGTGATTTTCTGGCGTGTTGTGCCGTTAGAAGAGGGTACGGTGCTGGGGATGGCGAGAAGATGCGACGGTGCGACAGCTGGGATGGAAATCGCGTCGGTCATGATGACTTCAAGTTCTCTCGGGAGGACACCAATAGGAGCGACGATTTGCGCGCTCTGAAGACCAGCGAGCATTCTGTATTACAAAGGACAATGAGAAACTATGTTCCTGAGTTGGAAAAGAATGTGAAACTCACGGTGGTGATAACAATGCCACCGTTTGGCGGATGTAGGGAGTCGGAACTCCCTCTAATTCTGGGAACAATGCATAGAATGCTGGGACATTGATTTCACGAGGAGTAGGTATGGGCAGGCTCGATGGCAACGAAACACGGATGGTGGGTGTGGGTGGGACAACCCCATTGACTTTTGAGGGTGCCAGGACAGTGCGCGAAGACTTGGCCAGGTTCAGTTGAGTCGCTCGGAGACGACGGTTGAAGAGGGCGATGGAGCGAGGCTTGCGCGTCGATGATGATGGTCGGGAGCAAGACGTGCAGCCAACAATGGACGCGGCTTTGTTGTTGTGGTGGCGGGCAGTGATCATGTTGTCGGATTTGAACTTGGCGGGGCTTTGTGAGCGGTGGGCATTGCTGAAGACACAGAACCGGCTTTATACAAACGACAGACAATGCGGGGAACCAGACAGGGCTGTTCGATTGTTATTGATTGGTTCTATCCAAAGAACCCTGGATTTATTCCCTTGCATAGTAAGTGTGTCAGCTTGTACGGCACAATTTTCTTCCCTTTTCAAGCAATTCTATTCCTCGTCCATCACCTTGATTGGCTGATTGTGGGAGTGAAGGTTTACAACACCAATCCATCACCAGAACCAATTTACGTCGTCGCACGGTTCTCCATATTCAAGTTCTAATTTTTGTCTTATCAGGGGTCCCACGTATTCCAAAAAATGCTTCTACTCATTCCATGGTCCACAAGAAGGAGAAAGCCAATTTTTTTCCAAATGCCACTGTGGCATTTAAGCGCCCAATATGGTGGCATGGCACATGCATGAACACTCTTTATGATCACACCTCCTTCCCAAACTCAGGTGGCCGTCCACTTGAAAGTTGAACAGCGACTTTCGCGCAGTCCTGTTCAAGTCCTGTCAATTGCCTCACGAACAATGAGGTTGTCAACACGGTGGCATGTCATCAATGAGACCAATATAGAACAAGTCCTGGTAACATATATATATTATTTCCCCGGTATAGAATATATTATTGACTCTTTCAGTCTGGCTATCTCGGAAACGGTTTTCGCGGTGCATGTATGGGAAAATAAAACCGGTCAAGACACTCGACAGGAATCAGGGCTCGGGAAGGAGTAAGTAGCTGAAATTTCCGAGTCTCCTTGAACAGGAACCCGCAGTAAACCGTATACAGGAATGTAAAATGGAATAAAGATAAATACAAATGTACAGCGCAGAGTAAACTCACGCTAAACCAAGGGGGGATGGACGCTGGAAATAGTGGGTCTCGGACCGTAAGTGATACACTCGAAGGGATGCAAGCCACAGAAAAGGGAAAGAAACAGAAATCCTTTCAAATAATACAAAAGCCGAACTAGGGTAACATAGGAACTCAGTCAATCTCACGCTTAACAGCAAGAATCAGAATAAAAAAACACACTCACTGGAATGAAGAAGGGCATATCTCAACTGCGACGGGCCTTCAAGGCCTGTGTGGGGTCAAGACTGCTAGTTCTCCTGACCCCCCGGGCGTCGGGTAAACGTGGTGGCGACAAATTCATTGTCGATGGCGCAGCACCGCCCCCACGGTTCAGACATTCCATCGGTACCATGCCTTGCTGGCCGCTCGTATTCATACACAGCGCCCATCCATCATCATATTCTGCCAATACGCGAATGGTCTCGCCGACGTTGATCGACAATTCATCAGGGAGGCTAGTGATGAAGGTGCACACAACCGCAGCACCAAAGGGTGAAAGGTTTGCTGATCCTTGTGAGTATACGGCAGCATTCAATGCTCCCGTACTACCACTGCCGCCGCCGCCGCCGCCGCCATCGGGGAACTGGTTGGAAATCGTCGCTGGTGGTGCTGATAAGCCAGCATAAGGCGAGCTAGTCCCCTCGTTGCTGTTGTACGACATCGGTGGTGGGGGTACACGAACGGAAATCTTTCTGGCCACGGCCGGGGAAAACTCGGGAGCGGGTGAGGTGGGGTTAGTAACCTGAGGGGCGCCGCTCCCAGTGTAGGTCATGTCGGGATAATATTTCGGCCCATATGAGCTTTCAGGGAGAAGGGTGGGTTGTCCAATATTGCTGTTGCGGGTCCACATTCCACGTAAACGCAGCCTGTTCCGCTGGAACCGCTGGCGCATACCAAAGAATAGACCAAGGAAGAGAAGAACAAGGCATCCGATGACAATGCCTGCTATTGCGCCTGAAGGCAATGAGCTATTCAACAACGCGTTACTGCCCTCGGGAGTGGCGTTATTTCCGGTTGGAAGATTGGACGGCGTCGATGAAGGCGGAAGGACAGACGGAAACAAGGTGAATGAGGTGCTTGATGTTGAGGTGCTTGATGTTGGGGTGCTTGATGTTGAGGAAGGAGACACGATTTGTGAGGAACTGGTTTGCACAAGAGTAGGTGTTGAAATTGAGGTTGCCACTTTTGCAGAACTCGAAGAGCTGGTTGGCGTGGCCGGTGTGGCCGACGCTCCAAGTGTCGTTCGAACGGTGATTGTCAGGGGTCCTGTCAGCGTAAAGCCACCACCCTGATCATGACCGTCTACTGTCCCTCCATCCGGATTATTTACATTGATAACAAGACCACGATTTGCGTGCTGGATGTGTCGCTGGTATTTTGCGTGCATGTTTCGTGGAAACTGAGCTGATAAATCGTAAAGAAAAACTGCCTGGCTGTGAGGTGAGAGGAGTCGTCAAGGCTCGAACTCGAGGATGAGGAGTCAAAAAAGAGAAAAGGGAGGTCCTGAACCTGTCGAAAAAGAAAAAGAATGTGGCTTGCTACTAAATGAGCATAGAGAAAAGAAGAATTGAAAGAAAGGAAGGGTGGGCGATCGCTTGTTGCTAACCGAGGTACAATAGACTATGCCGGCCGCAGGATCAATGGGTCTCCATTAACGGAGAGTCCATCACGGCATGTAACCAGATGATCCAAGAGAGATAAAGCAGGATAAAGTGATCTTTGAATTGTTGTCAATGGGTCATTTTACGAGCTCAGGGTCACAAAGCGTCCCAAAAATCAAAGGAAGGGCTGTGGAGTCGGTCCCCAACCAACTAACCTCCATGTCCGCATTTTGTATCGGAGTGTAGGCCCATTTTTGGTGGTTATGCCCTACATGATGCCTCGAGGCTTCATCAGCTCCATTCTTCCTTTGCACCAGCAATGTCGCGCTGTACAGCTCGCATAACAAACCTCGACCCCAAAACTACCCCGGAAGACCTCACGACTCATTTCCAATCCAAAGGGCTCCCAATCTCCCCTGGCCAAGCCCAAATCTCACTCACGACCAGCCTCGATGGGATCGCAATTGCCACAGTGACGTTCAACGATGAGGAGACATTAAAGCGAGCACTCAAACTTACACTTCAAGAGCGAACCATACACAACCAGCATATACACTTGGATGCCGGCTTTGACGGGTTCACCGCTTTATCCGACGGTGATCAAGTTGAGTGAGTTGTGATACCTCTATATGTCTACTGATTAACTTAGTTGTCATGCGGTGCTTAGCGTAGTCGCACTTCATGGTTTGAACGGCCATGCCTTCGATACATGGAAATACAGCAACGATAGTAACGACTGTTTCATGTGGCTGCGCGACTCCCTCCCGAATCACTTTCCGGGTGCTCGGGTGCTCATCTATGGATACAACGCAAATGTGCTTTCAGATGTATCGACCGGTCGACTGCGGACGTTTGCGGAGACGTTTTTGGAGAAACTGAGGCTTGAGAGAGAGGATGAAGTCGTGAGTGAAATCCCTCCCACCATCCGTCGTCTACTTGTTGAACAGAACGCCGAATTAGCACAGACATAAACCTCTGATATTCATCGCGCATTCATTAGGCGGACTCGTTATCAAACAGGCTCGTATTGGTCGCCTACACCATCCGCAATACCGACTGAATAAATTCCACAGGCTCTTATCCTCGGTCGCCATCGCGCCGACATGCGCTACCAATCCATTCTCTCCTCAACTCGCGCCATCATGTTTTTTGGAACTCCACATCAAGGCGGAAGTGGCGTCCCCACAGCCGAATTCCTCGCTAACCTTCTTCATGCGGTTAACATCGACGCGCGAAGCGACCTGATCAAAGAACTCAACCCAGATTCCCTGTTCCTGTTCGATCTTACCGGTGACTTCCGACAGGTTGTCGAGACGCTGGGAATTGTCATTTATACTTTTTTTGAGGGGAAGAAGACACAGATTGGACGATTTTGGCCTATGATAAAAAGGATATTGGTGAGTCGAGAAATCAAACGGGTCGATCCACCTATCTATAATTCCCCTTGTTTTCAACCGGCTTCTCCTCCTGACGATTTCCCAGTAGATCGTCAAAGAACAATCTGCCATTCTCGGCTCCGCACATGAACGCAAGACATCTGTCAATGCAAACCATGCCGATCTGTGCAAATTTAGCGGGGCGGGCGATCCCGACTATGTGAACGTGCGACAGGTGCTGCGGGAGCTCATCGCTGAGACCATACCCACCGTCGCTCTGCGCAATGCCGCTGAGCAACCTTCCCCGCCATCGGATTTGAAGTACTGCAATTTGGTGAATCAGGAGGGGCTGGGACTAGATGAGAGGAACTACCCGGTGCTTGTGTGGGGTGTGTATACGTATTGGGGTGAGTTTTGGGCTCTTGCTACACGTCTTACTACCATCTAGGCGTTTCTGATCTTGGCGCTTCAATTTGTCGTGTCTAGCGCTGAGTCACGTCGATAACCGATATGGGATGACTATTCTCGCATATGACGGCCAAGGACGCATTGTGAGGCAGTGGGAGAAAAGGGGCGCTCGATATGTCGTTTCTATCAAATTGACTAGGGATAAGGTCGAGTTCATAGGGCAGGGAGGTTTGGGGATTACATTTAATTTGGCGGACCTGAGGATTTCTTGAGGTCATTGTGGGTGTGTTGGTACTTGAGCGAAGCGTGGATTTGGGGTCATTCAATGCGGATTCTCGTGGAATGACACTGACAATTGGTTGACGTTCGGTACTGAAACCCCGTTTAGAAAGTTACGAAAGGATACAAGAACACAAAATGCTGCTAATTCCATTTTTACATAAAATACAGGGGATGTAAATGTGAGGTCCGTGAGGTTATGGTACTAGTACAAGGATTTCAAGAGCGCCGAAATACATTGCATAGGTATGGTTACAAGAAGAGGATGATTTGATGATGACTTGCGGTGAAAATTGGATAGTCCTTTGGTGTTGCGCTTATTTCTCCTCACTCTTCACATCGCGTTTGTGAATTCGGGTGAAGTACTCGGCGTCTACACCCGCGGGGACAGCCTCGATTGGTCCTTCGATTCTTCCGTAGCTAGTTGGCATCGTTTGCCTCCTCTCCTTGCGGAGTTCGTCGAGATCATGAGTCAGGAATCCGTGTCCAGCCACGGGTCCCCAGATCGAGGTCCCAGCGAGGGAGCCTATGATGCTGGACACCGGATCGATCAGCCAACTTTGTCCAGCAAATAATTAAAGAAAAGAATGTACCATGTCCCGACCAGGATAGAAAGGTAGAACCTATACTGGGAGTACCATTTAGGCGCTAGACGAGTGCATTGAGTTCCACGAGCTCAGTACGGAGATAGAAATACTCACCCCAGCCCAGCATAGTCACTTTGGAATCGGCATACCACAGACCAGTGAATCCCACCCACTGGAGAACAAGTGCTTCCATCGGCTGCATGCCCAAAGTGGCCCAGGCAGCGAGCATGGGGACAGTGCCGAGTGCTAGCCGTGCATACCCCTTGTGTCCGCCATACCCAGCAAACTCCATGCCCCAGTGCAAGGCGCCTAAAAACCATGTCAAATAGGGAAAGAAAATTAAAGAATGGGAATGGATTAACCGAGGAAAGAGAGCATAACTGCCCCGTATGTAACCTGGATGTTAAGTGATTGGTCAAGAAGGGTCAATGCCACTCCCGGGTCGATCCCAATTTCGACGCCGCTGGCGGCAAGCTGTGCATTATAGGCTGAGACTAGAGTCGTAGCTGATGCTCCAATGTAGGGCAAACCTCCTATATCATTACCGAGTTACTAACACTCAAAATTGCCCAAGTTTTCGTCCCGCACTGACCTGCCAAGCCGAGAGCGAGTATCGGCTCTGGGACTTCATGTGCTACCTTGGTCGTAATTCCGATCTGTAATCGAAACATAGATTAACCCTGCATATGTGTATTCGATCGAAGAAATGCGGCAAACTCACAAACGAATCAGCACTCGAGTCTACGATTCCAGCGGTAGTGACATTAGCGCCAGCGATCACTTTAGCGAGATCAGACGCCGAGTTTCCAAGCTCTTCCTTGACATTCGTGGCTGCGTGTTCAAGAGTTTGACTCCCAGGACGCATTGAAACACTGCTGGCTACTGAGCGGGTCTGGAGTAACGCAGCGGAAGCTCCATAAACAGCGGGGCGACGAAGGCTGGGAGGTGGGCATCTGAAAGGTAGCCTCGGGTTTTTTCGGATAGCGGCTGAGCGCAGTAGAGGACGAAAAAGTGAATTCATAGTTGTAGTGCAAGAGGAGAAGACGTATCTATCTCTAATCCTTTTTATAGCAAAGGGGTGTGTGATGACGTCACTCAAGAGTTGACTGACATCACTTCAGGGGTTTGCAGACAATAAATTCTGTCTCGTCCAATGCCTCAAACCTCCTAAAATGCCATCGTAACATATTATTATCCATCTTGACCTGCGAACCTTTCGAGGAGGATGGTATAATCAAGAATTTCAAATCCCAGTTTTTAGTGAGAAAAGTTGGAGAAAATTTTTAATCCACTAGATCGCCATAAACTTCATCGCCCTCACAGTCTGCAAACAGCTACTCCTTTAATTATTGCGGCGGCTCCCGTAAACCCAAACGTCATGGAAAAATAACATTAATGTTGGGGTGACTTGGGTCAGCATAAGGGTCATTCGGTCCCTCCGAGTCTACGTTTGCGTCATGGCTAATCTTGTTCAAATTTAGTCTCCGGATGCATGGGAATCCAAGACTCTTTTCAAAGGGATGCAGATGGCAAGATAATTTCAGAGGTCCTGGTCGACATTCTCGACAAGTTTCGAGCGATAATTTATGTCAGAAAAAGAGGCGATGCATGATATTGAACAAGCCTCAACCCCATCAGACTATTTAAAGTAGAATGGATTTTCCCATAAAAGGAGCGTGTCCGGCCCTCTCACCAACTTGAAGGACTGTGGCACTTACCACGCAAATTATGCACAAGATAATTGGTGAATTCCTGGGGGCTTCCTCCAGCAGCAGTTTGGAAGCTCAAGCTACATGCCCGCACAGTTACTGTTTTATTCCACGACTCTTCGCTTCCAGCCACACAAACAAAAATTGGCCGAGGGGGAGAGATTTATTGAAATTCCATTAACCTTGGAAGCAGGTATTAGCGTCATTGGAAGGACCGCCGAACACTGTATGGGTCTGAATTTTGGCAACTATGAACTGCAAAAGCCTAGAAATAAGATCAGGACTTGTGAAAGTGAAGAAATTAAAATAAACCGAGTATGTATCGATTGGAACGGGCGACCAAGTGCTCCCAAGCCAACGGAACGGTGGGCGGAACGCGGAAATAATCAAATCATTTGTGCAGTGAGCCCCTGACAATCCCGACATGGGGGTCCCAAGTTACCTCGCCTTTCCCCTAGGGAAAATGGTTAGTTTTACCTGGCCAAACCTCTTAGTGGTGTCGTTGGATAGAAAAAACCATTATTCAGATCGTACTAAATGGCATATCCTCAAAACAATTCACCAATGGTTCAAATCGAACTAGAAAACATTACTCATTAGGACAACGTTTCATCCCCTCATTTGGTCTCCGACTCACTGTGCGTTTAGTCTCGATCTACAAAGTCCTTCTCCGTTCCTTCCCCATCTGTATATGTAGCAGCTGTGGTGGTATCCGTCGAATCTCCTGTAATCGTCCATGTAGTTCGCTGAGCTAAAGGTTTATTAAGGATAAGTAGCGTCAACGCATCTTCGTGAATAGTACCTCCCCAAATTTAGATAGGGTAGATGTTTGGATACCAAAACGTGGGTCAGTTTTGAGTGGGCTTCCGATGGTACCGATCCGCCTTTTCTTGTTTTAGGAGGGAGCTGAGAAGAATTGCCGATGGGATTTGAACGTCGATACCATGGAATTAAGCACTGGAGGTTAGATGTCAAGATATAAATATAATTGGGGCCCGGACGATGTGTATGTGTCCTGATAGCAACATCGCATACAAAGATAGGGGCAGGTGCACTGAGCGCTCGAAAAAACTCTGATCAAGGAATGAATTATAGATCTGGATCACCGAGAATTGGAGGCCATTTGATCCTTCGCATCCCCACCGCACTTTGTACGGCGGCCGCCGGCGCACTTGCATGTGCCTTCTTCGCCTTCGTCAGGTGTGCGTACGCCCGGCGTTTGTTGTAAGTAGAAATGTCAAGCGTATTCATCATGGTGGCCACTGGTATAGAAAATTCTCCAGGGTCTGCCTCCGAATCCCTCTTACTGTTAATACCCTCAAAGAACTTGAAGGTAATTTTGACTCCATAATTTATTGTGGTAAAGTTATTTATGTTACTCTTGGTTGCGGTGTGTTGTCCACTGTCAAATGTATGTACCAACAAATCACGCCCAATATACAAGAAGGAAAAACTACAAGGAATTGGTAAACTGACATGATGAAACAGCGCCCTCAACCACCTTGTGAGTTACACACCTGCGTGGAGCTAATAGTAACAGAGGCTGGCAGTTAACCATTGTCAGAATTCGTATATCTGACCCAACAATAAATATGTTATATACTGAGCCCTCCCAGACAGGTGTTTATAAATATTAAATTACTGTAAATTACCCGTGTAAATTACAGTTGTCAGTTAGTATAAAACCCCAGAGGAAGTTGAGCTGACGCGATCGTGGCACGGCCGGTGTGCAAAACGGCCAGTCATGCACGGCAGTGTTTCCAGAATCCGGATTTACTGGTACTAACACCGACCCTATCGATTGACTACCACCCACCTTTCGACCACTTTGAATATCTCAACCCCATTAGCTCCAAATGAGCTCAAACTTTGTACATGTGCTGTAGTATATGTTATTATCACAATTGCAGTGTTTTTTTGGTGTAAAGCTGCAAGAAAATTGACATTCTGAAATTGGCCTCTGTCACGCATGATGATAGGTGGCTCTGTCACACTAGTTGACAATAAGCCGTGCTGAATTTGAATTCCTGCCTTTTTTGGACTGTTACATGGTGTGACTGGTCGAAAGGTGGGTGGTGGTCGATGCAGAAAGTCGGATCAACTGGGTCACAGGTACAAAGACCTTGTGTGAGGTGCAAATGGCAAATGCACCTGGGCCGATGCGACATTGGGCCAACACATGCACTTTTGTGGCTTGCCGAGGTCTATGCCACAGACCTAGCTCATACTTGATACCTGTCACTCAGGTTGTTGTACCCCACACCTACAAGTCACTCATACCCCATGCCTTGCCCGCACCTAACACCCCCAGGTATATCACACTTACTATACAAGTTTTGTAGTTACCCTGAGGTTTAACTTTCACTTAGAGGTCAAATTACTTATTTACATAAAGTTGGCGGATATATTCAAAATTTCCTCAAAGTACTGTGCTTAAGCCACCTTGTTGCAGACTTCTACTGTACAGAAATATCACGACAAAGATTATAATTATTAATTTCTATATTAGAAGGGGATACTGAGGACTATTGTTGATGAGGAGCCACTCAGTCCACTGGCATTGTTTCCCAGCTATTCCTTGAAAATGGCACCGTGTTACCACGGTTGCCACAACAGTGATTGCAGGTATACATCGGAGAACCAAAGCAACATAGGGTATTTGGGAGGTGCGGGGAAAAGGTGCACAAGGGTGGCCTGTGTTGAGTTTTCTAAATTAGGTGCGAGGTCTGGTCCACGCACCATGTCGGAAATTCCCGGGGTAGACAAGACTCGACACATACACACTCAGGCACAGTGTCACGAAGTGACGATGTGTCGCTGATGTCCCATCAAATTGAATGCCGGAGCTTGCCACCGAGGGAATTTTGAAACTCCGAAGCATCTGCCGGTTAGGACCTTAGATAGCGTTAGGTTAGCGTTAGGTTAGTGTTAGCATTAGTGTTAGGTTAGTGTTAGGTTAGTGTTAAGGTTAATGTTAGGGTTAGGGGGATATGTTTTTTTTCGCGCGGTAGCGCGCTCTTGAGTGAGGTTAGGGGAGTTAAAGCTCCGCCTGCCGGGAGGCAGCCGAAGCTCCGTCTGTCGCATCTCCCATCTGTGAGAGGTGTGTCGACTCTTGTAAATTCCCGAGTGCCTTCGGAAATTTCCGACACAGGTCCGCGCACTCTGTTCCCAGTCGATCCGACGTTCTCGGTCGATGTATCGGTGTTAGTATCTGGTTATGCGTTCACTTCTGACC
>Ga0307513_10007983_pt1 | contig 13602 bp, 14 predicted proteins | sample 15_EM_MG_FD_202174 | JGI IMG/M metagenome (GOLD analysis project Ga0307513, IMG submission 202174) | Populus trichocarpa ectomycorrhiza microbial communities from riparian zone in the Pacific Northwest, United States - 15_EM | ecosystem: Host-associated > Plants > Roots > Unclassified | place... | reverse complement strand
GCCAGCCATCCGCCGCGCAAGCAGGCCGATTTGGCACGCGTGCGGGGACTGTCCGCGACCTGGGCGGGGAACGACATCGGGGCGCGGCTGATGGCGGCGCTTGACGATTCCAAGCCGATGACCAACGACGAAATGCCGCCACGCGATGACCGCAAGCCCGGCCTCGGCAAGGAGGGGTCACTGGTCGCCGATCTGCTCAAACTGCTACTCAAGATCCGCTCGCGCGATATCGATGTCGCGTCGCGGCTGCTCGCTCGGTCGGAGGAGCTGGAAGCACTGGCTGCGGGACAGCGCGACGGCCTGTCGATCCTGACCGGCTGGCGCTTCGATCAATTCGGCCGCGATGCGCTCGACCTGGTCGAAGGCAGGCTGGCGTTCGCGGTCAAGAACGGCAAGCTTCGCATGACCCGGACGGAGGATGCGCAATGAAGAAGGTTCTGATCGTCGCCTTCGCCCTCACCTCTTGCGCGCCAGTGGCGCCATTGCCGGGCGTGCCAACCGGGGAATGCTCGGCGAGTGGCCTGGGCAATCTGGTCGGCGCAGCCGCCACGCCGTCATTGGTCAACCGCGCCAAGCGCCGTGCGGGCGCCTCGGTCGTGCGCGTGCTCAAGCCCGGTCAGATCGTGACGATGGAGTATCTCAACGGTCGGCTGAACGTGAATGTCGACGACAGGAACCGGGTGAAGAGCTTCACCTGCGGGTGAGTTAGCCCTCTCCCGCTTGCGGGAGAGGGAATTAGCTCGTCAGCAGGGGCGTGCGGTCGCACATTCCTGCAAGCGCGGCATGGCGCTTCTGCACCGCTTCGCCATAGAGCGCGATATCCGCGCCCGCCAAATGCAACGTCAGCGCCGAACCATCCTCGCCGAGCTTCGACCGCTCCAGCGGCCCGGCGACACCGCCCGACAGGCGTTGCCCCAGGCGCATCGCCATTCCCCATTGCACCGCGCGCTTGAGATCCTGCGCCGGCGCCAGCGCGTTCAGCGGGGCCGGTGTGCCCGCGCCACCGCCCAGCGACGTCCACAATGCCTGCGCGATCAGCGCGCGGCCGCGCGCGTCGACCGCGACCCAATTGCCATGGAGCGCGATCTCGACGCCGCGTTCGGCGCGGAATTCGGGGTTGGCGTGCCAGCCGACATCGGCGAGCAGGCAAGCGGCCAGGCGCAACCGCTCCATCGCCGGCGCATCCTGGAACAGCGGCGAGATCCAGCGATCGAGCAAATCACCATGTTCGGCGAAGCGGCCGAGCCGCCGCCCTTCCTCGCGCGTCGCGACGATCAGCGGATCCTGCAGCCGCGTTTCGGGGTCGAGTGCTTCGTAGAGCAGTCCTTCACGCAGCCCGAAGCTGGAAACGATGGTGCGATCGCTCTTGAGGTGGCGAAGCAGCGCCGCGAGCAAGGCGGCAGCGTCGTTGAGCATCGGCGCGCGCTGCGACGAGATGCCCGGTACAGCTTTCAGCGTGCCCTTTCCGCTGTGGCTGACGCTGCGCACCAGCCGACCGATCGTGGCAGGCGACATCGCATAATGCTGAATGACGGGTAGCGGGTACCGCCGGAGGTTCATGTCGAGCCGCGCGAGGCTGCGCCACGATCCGCCGACCAGATAGAGCGGCAGGCCCTTGCCCTTGCCCGACCAACCGGCCTGGTCGACAAGCTTGGCGACGCGGCGATCGATCGTGCCCTTGCCCTTGGCCCGCAGCGCCGCGATCCGCAGCACCCCGAGCGGGAACGACACGCGATCGCGGATTTCGCCCTTCTTGATCCGCACCAGCTCCAGGCTACCGCCGCCGAGATCGCCAACGATGCCGTCGGCGTCGGGGATGGCGGACAGCACGCCCATTCCGGCCGCGGTCGCTTCCTGTTCGCCCGACAGCAGTTCGACCGGCAACCCGATCCGCGCCGCGGCATCGAGCAGAATGTGTCCGTTGGACGCATCTCGTACGGCGGCGGTAGCGACCGTCCTCAGGCTTTCGACTTCCATCTCATGAGCTAGCGCCGTGAAGCGTTCGAGCGCTTCGATCGCGAGCTCCAATCCCTGTGGTGCCAATTGCCCGGTTTCACCGAGTCCCCGCCCCAGCCCCGCCATGACCTTTTCGTTGAACAACGGCGCGGGCAACCGCGGCGGCCCCTGATAAACCACCAGACGGATCGAGTTCGATCCGATGTCGATGATGCCGGTACGAGGCTGCCCCACAACCAGCTCGGCCTTGGGTTTGCGGAACAGAAGGGTCGCCATCGCGGTGCTAACGCGTTCGCGTGAGCGAGAGTTTGGGCACAGCGCCGCCCTCGAGCGCGGCGCCGCGGCCCGACAACGACGGGTTGGTCATGAAATAACGATGCAGGTTGAACGGCCGCGGTCCCGGCTCGATCCGGTCGTAACTGCCGTCGGCGTGGAGCACCCAGCTCTGTTCGGTGTCGATCAGGTTCGCGACCATCACCTGGTCGAGAATCTGATCGTGCACGGTCGGATTGAGGATCGGCAGCATATATTCGACCCGGCGGTCGAAATTTCGCGGCATCCAGTCGGCCGACGAGATGAAGATCTTGGCGCCGTCATTGGGCAGCGCCTTGCCGTTGCCGAAACACCAGATCCGGCTGTGCTCGAGAAAGCGTCCGATGACCGATTTGACCCGGATATTCTCCGACATGCCGGGCACACCCGGCCTGAGGCAGCAGATGCCGCGGATGATGAGGTCGATCTCGACGCCGGCATTCGACGCTTCGTACAATTTCTCGATGATTGCCGGATCGACCACCGAGTTCATCTTGGCCCAGATCGCACCGGGCCGACCTTCATTGGCGTTGGCGATCTCGGCATCGATCAACGCGGTCAGTCGCGGGCGCATATCGCGCGGCGAAATGCCGGCGAGGTTCAGCGTCGGTTCGACATAACCGGTGATGTAATTGAAAATCTGCGCGGCATCGCGACCAATTTCCCGATCGGCGGTGAAGAAGCTGATGTCGGTATAGATGCGCGCGGTGACGGGGTGATAATTGCCCGTCCCGAAATGACAGTAGGTTTTATATTCGCCGGCCTCACGACGCACCACCATCGACACTTTGGCGTGGGTCTTCCAGTCGAAGAAACCATAGACGACCTGCACGCCCGCGCGTTCGAGCGCGGAGGCCCAGAGCAGATTCTGCTCCTCGTCGAACCGGGCCTTCAATTCGACCACCGCGGTCACCGACTTGCCCGATTCGGCAGCGGCGATCAGCGCATTGATCACCGCCGACTGTTTGCCCGCGCGGTAGAGCGTCTGCTTGATCGCGACCACGTCAGGATCGGCGGCTGCCTGCTTGAGGAATTCGATCACCACTTCGAACGTCTCGTACGGGTGGTGGACGACGATATCCTTAGCCTTGATCGCCGCGAAACAGTCGCCGCCGAATTCGCGGATTCGTTCGGGAAAGCGCGGGCTGTACGGCACGAACTTCAGATCGGGCCGGTTCTCGTCGATGATCGCCTCGAGGTCGTGGACACCGAGGAACGCGCCGCTTTCGGTGACGAAGGCATCGCCTCCGGCGAGTTCCTCGCGCAACACGACACCCAGCGCTTCGGGCATGCCCGATTCGAGTTCGAGCCGAATCACGCGTCCGCGCCGCCGCCGCTTGATCGCATTGGCGAAGTAGCGGACCAAATCCTCGGCCTCTTCCTCGATCTCGATATCGCTGTCGCGCAGCACCCGGAATTCGGCGGCGCCGTTCACTGCGTAACCGGGGAAGATCAAGGTCGAGAAGCGTTTCACCAGCGATTCAACCGCTACATAGCGCGCCGGTTCGCCAGGCAGCCGGACGAATCGCGCCATCGCCGCGGGCAGCATGACCAGTTCGCGGATCGCCTCTCCATCCGACACGCGGACGAGATCGAAGATCACTGCCAGCCCTCGATTGGGCATGAACGGAAACGGATGCGCGGGGTCGAGCGCCTGCGGCGTCAAGATCGGGAAGATCTGTTCGCGGAAGTGGTTTTCGAGCCAGGCAGCCTCGTCCGCGGTGACCGCCTCGTCGATCTGCCGCGAGCCCAGCACATGAACGCCAGTCTCGGCCAGCTGGTGGCGCAAGTCGCGCCAGACGCTGCGCTGGTCCTCGACCAGAGCGTCGGCACCGGCGACGATCGCGGAGAGTTGCTCGCGGGTGGTCAGGCCATCCGGCGAGCGCCGTTCGACTTCCTGCTGCTGTTGCCCCATCAGCCCGGCGACGCGGACCATGAAGAATTCGTCGAGATTTGAGCCCGATATCGAGAGGAACCGCACGCGTTCGAGCAGCGGATGCGCGGTATTGCACGCTTCTTCGAGCACGCGGCGGTTGAACGCCAGCCACGACAGTTCGCGATTGAAATAGCGATCGCCACTTTCCCCGCTTTCGAACGGATCGTCGTCATTGGCGAGGCGTGCGATATGCGCGGGGCGAGTCATGTGTCCTCGTCGGATGCTGATAGCCGGGAGATGATTCCCGCCTCGGCCAATGTGGCCCTTGCGAGCGGGATCGACAAGCGTTTGCGGCGTTCGAGCACTTCCTGATCGAGCACGTCGACGACACGTTCGACCGCAATGAAGCTGCGTTCGAGCCGCGCGATCAGCCATTGGATCAGGTCCGGTCGCGCATCGAGCCCGCGACGCAGGAACTGGCGTTCGAGCAGCGCCTGCATCAGCGCGTCGTCGGGCGCGCCGATCTCCGCCACCGGGCTGGCGGCGAGGCGCGAGCGAAGATCGGCGATACCCACTTTCCAGGCCGGCGGAGCCGCATTGGCGACGAATAATTGTGGACGGCGCGCCGCTTGAGCGTCGTTCCAGGCATGAAACAGCTCCTTTTCGGGCCGAAGGTCGGCGTCGTCGACGATGCTGCCGCCACTGCGGCTGGCGAATACGCGGGCGAGCAGGCTGCGCCCCGATTTGCGCGGGCCCACCAGCAGCGCGGTCATCACCGGCCAGGTTCCCCAATGTTCGAGCTGGTGGAAAGCGTGCGCGTTGGACGGCGTGACCAGGAATTCGTCGTCGCCCGGTCCGGGCGGCCACGCCAGCGGCAGGCCGAACTGCTGACTCATCCGGTGGGTCGGTCTTCCGACGGGACCGACGGCGGCGGCAAGGACGGCCGTCGAATCCTGAGCGTTGTCCCGCTGCGACCGACCTGGAAGCCGCGTGCTTCGAGCGCGGAGGCGAGCGCCGCCGGATCGCCGCTATAATTGAGCCGCATCACCGACACGCCGCCGATCGCCATGCTGGTCGTGTTGGTACCGCTGACGCCCGGCACGCCGCGAACCGCGCCCTCGATCGTCGAGACCGATCCGGCATTGGGCGTATCGAACTGGATGGTCACCGCGGCACCACCGGCGATCGGTGCCGTAGCGTCGGCGGTGGTCGCCTCGCCCGACGGCAGGTCGGTGGGCGTCGGCGTTGCCGTCGGCGTCGCCTGAGGCGGCGGAATATAGGCGAGGCTGGGGTCGACGCCGAGGCCGCCGCCACGCAGACCGTCCTGATAGATCGTGTCGATTCGCTTCACGCCGGCATCGAGCAGCGCCGGCACGCCGGCTTCGCTGTCGACGCGCAAGGCGAATCGCGCCAGCAGCTCATTGTCGGGGCCATGCCGCGCCTCGAACACGCCCACGACCGGACCGCCCGGCCATTGGCGATAGAGCGTGACCGAGGGCGTCAGCACATCGGCGGCGGCATATTGATCGAGTACGCTGCGCCACCAACCGCGGTCACGCCGGCCCGCCTGGCCTTCATTCACCAGCAGCGAATCGGCACCCACGCCGGTCGGGCGGACATAGTCGACCGAGCTGTCTCCAGCCCGGAACCGTTGCCAGGCGTCCGACCAGGCGGTTTTCTGTTCGAACGCGACAGCGCTGCCGCCCGACCATTGGATCGGGATCAGCAGCATCGGCGCGGACCGCGAGACGTCGCCGACCGCGCCCATCAACCCGCCCAGCCGCGCGCGGCTGAACAAGACGCCGAGCTTGGCGATATAACGGTTGGGGCCGATCTGCTCGTTCTGGATGACGATGCCGGTCACCATCGAATCGAGCACGCCGTCGGCGGGGACGCCACCACCGCCGCCGAATTTCTGCGCCAGCATCTGATAGGCCTTGCGCTGGGCGAGCTTCCAGCCGGCCAGGCGTGCCGCCTCGGCATCGGCGGCGCTGACGTCGACGTCGACATTGTCGACCTGATAGCTGCCCGACGCGTCGATCGGCTGGTTCGTATCGATCTTGTCGCCGCCGTCGCTTTGCGCGGCGACGATGCCGGCACCCCCGGCAAGAGCAAGGGCCGCGGCAAGGGCGGAGGCATGAAAGAAACGGCTGCGGCGCATGTCGGCGCCCTTTTGGCGAAGCAGACGTGGAAATCCAAGCGTGTTGTCGCATGGGCGCACACTCTCCCCTTGCAATGCCCTGGACGGAGCGGATTTTGGTGCAGGGCTAGAAGCGAGGAGGGAGCGATGCATTATGCATCGTGACCGACGAGCGACGCCCTGCGCCAAAATCCGCCCGCCGCTGTGCGGCTGCGCTGGGAGGCGCGCCAGCGTCGTCGCTTGCTTGCGCGTAGCTCAAGGCTACGCGACTGCGCCGCGCTCCTAGCCAGCACGCCTCCCAGCGCAATCCAGGGCGTTGCAAGGGGAGAGTGTACGCCCTAGTCGCGTCACATGAGCGAGGATTCACGCCAACACAGCCCCTACACCTATGCCGATGCCGGTGTGTCGATTGCCGCCGGTAACGCGCTTGTCCGCGCGATCGGGCCGCTTGCCAAAGCGACGCGCCGGCCCGGCGCCGATGCCGAGCTCGGTGGATTCGGCGGCTTCTTCGACCTCAAGGCCGCGGGGTTCAAGGATCCACTGCTAGTGGCGGCCAATGACGGGGTCGGCACCAAGCTGAAGCTCGCGATCGACAGCGGACGCCACGATGGAGTCGGTATCGACCTCGTCGCGATGTGCGCCAACGACCTGATCGTGCAGGGCGCCGAGCCGTTGTTCTTCCTCGATTATTACGCGACGGGAAAACTCGACAATGCGATCGCCGAACGCGTCGTCGCGGGGATCGCCGAAGGCTGCCGGATCGCCGGTTGCGCGCTGATCGGCGGGGAAACCGCCGAAATGCCGGGCATGTATACCGATGGCGATTACGATCTCGCCGGCTTCTGCGTCGGCGCGGTAGAGCGCGATCGCGTGCTGACCGGCAACGACATCGCGCCCGGCGACGTGATCCTCGGCCTGGCCTCGTCGGGAGTGCATTCCAACGGCTATTCGCTGGTCAGGCGGCTGGCGGCCGACCGGGGCTGGAAGCTCGACCGCCCTGCCCTGTTCGACGCCGACACGCTGTTGATCGATGCACTGATGGCGCCGACGCGGATCTATGTGAAGAGCTTGCTGCCGCTCATCGCGGATGGCCGAATCAAAGGCTTGGCGCATATCACTGGCGGCGGCCTGCTCGAGAACATCCCGCGCGTCCTGCCCGATGGCGTGCATGCGCGGGTCGACGCCGATCGCTGGGAACAGCCGAGACTCATGGCGTTCCTGCAGGCGCAGGGCGCGATCGAGCCCGAGGAAATGGCGCGCACCTTCAATTGCGGGGTCGGCATGGCGGTCGTCGTCGCTGCATCCGATGTCGAAGCAGTGACCGCTGCCCTGACGACTGCGGGCGAGACCGTGTTGACGGTCGGGACGACCGAGGCAGGTCAGCGCGGCTGTACCGTGTCTGGCTCCGCCGGCACCTGGAGCGCGCGGGCCAACTGGACGGCGACTCACAATGCGTGACGCCCTACTCCCCTCCCGCTTGCGGGAGGGGCTGGGGGAGGGATTGTTGGGATTCGCGGGACGGTTGGAAATGTTTTCTCAAATGGACACCCCCTCCCCTAACCCCTCCCGCAAACGGGAGGAGAATAGGTGAGAAAAATCGGCATCCTGATTTCCGGGCGCGGGTCGAACATGATGGCGATCGTCGAGCAGGCCGGCGACGCGTATGAAGTCGCGGTCGTCGCGTCCGACAAGCCCGAGGCGCCGGGCCTGATATGGGCCCGCGAACACGGCATCCCGACCTTCGCGCTGTCGCCCAAAGGGATCGGCAAGCTTGCCTATGAGGCGGCGGTTTCCGCGGCGTTGCGCGAGGCGGGTGTCGAGATCATCGCGCTCGCCGGCTATATGCGGCTGCTGTCGGACGAATTCGTCGGCGAATGGCGTGGCCGGATCGTCAACATCCACCCCTCGCTGCTACCCAATTACAAGGGTCTCGACACGCATGCGCGCGCCATCGCGGCGGGCGATGCCGAAGCAGGCTGTTCGGTGCACATCGTCACCGAGGAGCTCGATGCGGGCGCGGTGCTCGGCCAGGCGCGCGTGCCGGTCCTGCCGGGTGACGATGCCGATACGCTGGCCGCGCGCGTTCTGGCAGAAGAGCATCGCCTTTATCCCAAGGTTCTGGCAGATTTCGCGACGCAATGAGTCCGAACCCCGACGCCGACCTGAAGCGGATCCGTGCGATCTGCGTGACCTTTCCCGAGGCGGCCGAAAAGCTGTCGCACGGATCGCCCGCCTTTTTCATCGAGAAGGGCAAGGTCTACGCCTATTTCTGGCACAACCATCATGGCGACGGGCACACCGCCGTCATGGTCAAGACCAGCGGGTGCGAAGAACAGGCGATGCTCGTCGAGATGGATCCCGATTTCTACCACATACCACCCTATCTCGGCCCGTCGGGCTGGGTCGGGATGGAATTGAACGGTGACGCGACCGATTGGCAACGCGTCGAGGACAGGATCGCGATGAGCTGGGAAATGGTGGCGCCGCGGCGGTTGCTGGAGGCGGGCGGGCGATGAACGAGACCCCGGCCGAACGCGCCGAGAAGGCCGCGATCCGGCGGCGCTGGATCGGCCTCGCCGAACTGGTCGGTGTCGCCGCCTTGCTGGTGTCGGTCGTAGGACTGTGGCTGAGCTGGTCCGATCGCCAGGCCGATCAGGCGGACAAGGTCAAAACCAGCGCCGAGGCATCGCTCGTTACCTTCACGGCGTCGGGCTCGGGCGAGACGCTCAACCTGAGCGACGATGCCCATCGGATCCAGGAAATCGCCGTCGCCTTCCCGCCCGCGCTTGGCGTCGACACGCAGACCGGCGTCTCGCCGCCAAAGATCGAGCTCAGGGGGCTCGACAAGGCGCTGCGCGCGGCGACCGACGGCGGCCCCGATAACCGTACGGGCAGGCTGCCGGTGCTGATCACCGCGATCTGGTGGGATGGCGATACGAAGCGGACCGACAAGGCGATCTATCAAGTCCGCTGGAAGACTTGGGGCCGCCGCCTCCGTGATCGCGGTGTCGCGCTCGAGGGCGCGAGCCTGGCGGAGCGTGGCGGTAATGCCGCGCGGCTGGATTCGTTATGGAAGGCAGAGAATCCAGCGAGCTAGGCCTACCCGGTGACGTTGGACTACAGCGTCAGCGCGTAGATCACATCGTCGCAGAGCGTCGCGCCGACCCGATATTGGCGCGTGCCGACCGCGTCGAACCCCTGTTTCTCGTAGAAGGCCCGTGCGCGATCATTGCCGGCATAGACGCCGAGCAGGACGCGCTTGCGCCCCATCGCGCGGGCATCGAGCAGCGCCTGTGCCATCAATGCGGGGCCGAGACCGGTGCCGTGCGCGCGAGACAGGGTGTAGATACGGCGCAGCTCGATATCGTCGGGCTGCGTTTCGACCATTGGAAGATCGGGTGAGGTCAGCACCGAATAACCGATCGGCGCGCCGCCCCTGGCGATCTCCGCCACAACGACCCGGCTGCCTGAATCGTCCGCCCAGCCGTGATATACCGCGGCATCGTTGGCCTTGGCGCAATGCTCGACGATGTCGGCACCCTCGAGCAGTCCGGCGAACGTCTCGAGGAAGCAGGCGGAGGCGACGAGCGACAGCGCCGCGGCGTCGGCCGCGGTCGCTCGCTTCAATCGCCAGCCGGTATCAGCCGACAAGTTCGCCGGGGGCGAAGAAGAACGCGATCTCGATCGCCGCATTCTCGTCCGAATCCGAACCGTGGACGGTGTTCGCCTCGATCGATTCGGCCAGTTCCTTGCGGATCGTGCCCGGCGCGGCGTTTTCCGGGTTGGTCGCGCCCATGATGTCACGATTGCGCTGCACGGCGTTGTCGCCTTCGAGCACCTGGACGACCACCGGGCCCGAGATCATGAACTCGACCAGGTCGCCGAAAAACGGACGCTCCTTGTGCACCGCATAGAAGCCCTCGGCTTGCTCGCGGCTCATGTGGATGCGCTTCGACGCGACGACGCGGAGACCCGCTTCCTCCAGCATCTTGGTGACCGCGCCGGTGATGTTGCGGCGAGTGGCATCGGGCTTGATGATCGAAAACGTGCGGTTGGCGGCCATGGCGGTCGCTCGCTCCTCTATTATTGGCGCTGTGGAAAACTGGCGGCTCCCTAGGCGGGGAGCGCCGGGGATGCAACCCGCCCGCTCCGATTGGTCGCTTAATCTCTACTCATTTAGAGGGTTTTGTGTCAGCCTCGCGGTCGACGTACGAGCCTTGGGAGAGGATCAATGCGGATCGTGTGGGCTGCCACCGCCCTGGCATTGGTGCTCGGCGGGTGCGATATGGCGCTGGTTTCCAAGAAACCGTTGTTTGACCAGGGGAAAATCAAGCTCAAACCCGGGCTCTGGGCGATTATGCCCGACGGCTGTTCGGCGCCCGGCGACGCCGAGATGTTCGACTGGCCCTCCTGCGCCAAGCCCGCGCGGGTCCGTGATGGCGAATTGACCATCTTCTCGTCTTCTGGCCCGGTGCGGCTCGACCTGGTCGCGGCGGACGGCATGCCGGTTATCCTGCAGCTGTCCGCCGACGAAGACCGTATCAAGGCAGGCGCATCCGACCTCTACGGCAGCGGGCAAATGGATATGCCGCCGCCGAAATCGGGCAACGACAAACCGGATCCGTTATATTCGTATCTCGGGTTTCTTCCGGATCCCGGCAGTCCGGTGACCAAAGGTATGCTGATGCCGCTTTATTGCCCGCGCGAGGCCAATGCCGACCTACAGGACATCAAGAAGCCTCCGGAAAACGCCAAAGACGAGACTCAGCAATGCGAAGTGACATCGGCAAAAGCCATCCGTCGTCTCGCACAGCAAACAGCGTCGGACTGGCCCAAATGGCGAGCGATCTGGATCGCCGATAAACCTTATGGACCTTCCGGGACGGACGACGCCGCGATGAACGTAACCAGCAACTGACGGTCAGGCCGCCTTCGACCAGCGACCGTTATCGTCCTGCTTCCAGTAATTGCGCTCGACACCCTCCTTCGTTGCGAGCGACTTCCACGCCTCGCGTGCCTCGACGATGCGATCGCCATCGAAGAAGTGGAACGCGCGGTCGAAATCGAGCGCTTCGTCGCGCCATCGCCCATCGATCAGCGCGATGTTGCGCGCCGCATTGGCGGGAACGGGGGATTCGCTGATCAATACCGGTTGCGCGGTGTCGTCCTCGCTCCCCGCTTGACCATGGGGCAGGAAGCTGTCGGGCGCGAAGGTCCAGAGCAGGCGGTCGATCACCGTCCGCTGGGCGCTATCGTCGCTGACCACGAGCAACCGGCCGCCGCCCGCCACCACGCGCTGGGCGATGCTGGGCAAGGCGCGGTCGAGCGGGGTGACGGTGAGGTGGTAGAAATCGACCTGCACACTTACTCCCCTCCCGCCTGCGGGAGGGGCTGGGGGAGGGCTGTCGACCCTTTCCCAACACGCCCTCCCCTAGCCCCTCCCGCGAGCGGGAGGGGAACACAAGTCAGCCCTCGTAATTGTCGGCGACGAAGCGGTCGAGCAGGCGCACGCCATAGCCGGTCGCACCCTTGTCATAGGTGCTGCCCGCCTTGTCGGCCCAAACCATGCCGGCGATGTCGAGATGGGCCCATTTGACGCCGTTCTCGATAAAGCGGCCGATGAACTGCGCGGCGGTGATCGACCCGGCGCCGCGGGGTCCGACATTCTTCATGTCGGCGATCGGCGAGTCGATCAGCTTGTTGTACGTGTCGCTCATCGGGAAGCGCCACAACAGGTCGCCCGAGGCGCGGCCGGCGGCGAGCAGCCGGTCGGCGAGCGTGTCGTCATTGGCGAAGACGCCGGCATGTTCGTTGCCCAGGCTGATGATCATCGCGCCGGTCAAGGTGGCAAGATCGACGATCGCCTTGGGATGATGCGTCCGCTGCACCCAGGTGACGCAATCGCACAGCACCAGCCGGCCCTCGGCGTCGGTATTGAGCACTTCGATCGTCTGCCCCGACATCGAGGTCAGGATGTCACCCGGCCGGATCGCATTGCCGTCGGGCATGTTCTCGACCAGCCCGCACACGCCGATGACGTTGGCCTTGGCCTTGCGCGACGCCAGCGCCTTCATCGCCCCGACCACCGCGCCGGCGCCGCCCATGTCCCACTTCATGTCTTCCATGCCGGGCCCGGGCTTCAGTGAAATGCCGCCGGTGTCGAAGGTCACGCCCTTGCCGACCAGCGCGAGGTCGGGATCGCCCGCCCCCTTGCCGCTCCACTTGAGCGCCAGCAACCGCCCTTCCCTGGCGGAACCTTGCGCGACACCGAGCAGCGCGCCCATGCCGAGTTCGCTCATTTCGTCGGGGCCGAGCACGGTAACCTCCAGGCCCAGGCCCTCGACGCTCGCCAGCACGCGCTCGACGAAAGTTTCGGGATAGACGACGTTGGGCGGCTCAGCGACCAATGAACGGGTTAGGTCGAGCCCGCCGGTCACCGCGAAAACATGATCCCACGCTGCCTGCGTGTCATCGGGAGCGCCGACGATCGTCGCCTCGACAAAAGTCGGCTTCTGCTTTTCGGGCAGCTTGGTGCGATAGGTATCGATCCGCCAGGCGCGCTGCGCGAGCGCGCCGGCGAACCGCCCGACCGCGGCCGGAGTCGGCGCGACGGCGCCGAGATCGACCGCCGCGCTGATCGCATTGGTCAGCAACCGCGCGGTGACCGCGCCGCCCGCGCGTTCCCAATCCATCTCATTGCCGTCGCCGATCCCGACCAACAGGACGCGGCTCACCGCGCCATCGGCACCGACAAACGCTTCGGCGACCGAGCCCGCTTCGCCTTCGAAACGCGCGGCCGCGGCTGCGGCGGCGAGCACTTCTTGCCCGACGCGACCGCCAATCGCTGTATCTATCCCGTTCTTTTGCACTGGGATCACCAGTGCATCGGCGACAGACAGCGTGGCGGCGAACTCGATCTTCATGGAACGTAACCTCGATCAAAAACACGAAATGCGTGCTGGACGCGCCTCTCTAGGCCGCTATTGCGCTGGCTGCAAAGGCAGGCGCCCCGCGATTGCGGATCGGCGACGTCGATGCGATACCGGCGGCCCGGCACGTAGGGACCGTCGCCGGAAAAAGGGTGTTTGGTGATCGTCACGCGTTCCGCATTTCTGGCCGGCTCGGCGATTCTCCTCGCGCTTGCGGCCGTTAATCCGGCCTGCGCTCAGGATCTTCAGGACCGTCCGGTCGAGCTGCCGCCGCCGTCCGAAGCAACGACGCCGGCGGATCCGGACCAGGTGCAATTTTCCGCCGCCACGCTGCAATACAACACCAATACCGAAATCGTGACGGCGACCGGCGACGTCCGCATGTATCG
>Ga0307513_10007982_pt1 | contig 13602 bp, 17 predicted proteins | sample 15_EM_MG_FD_202174 | JGI IMG/M metagenome (GOLD analysis project Ga0307513, IMG submission 202174) | Populus trichocarpa ectomycorrhiza microbial communities from riparian zone in the Pacific Northwest, United States - 15_EM | ecosystem: Host-associated > Plants > Roots > Unclassified | place... | reverse complement strand
AACCCCTAAACCCTAAACCCTAAAACCCTAAACCCTAACCCTAAGCCCTAAGCCCTAAGCCCTAAGCCCTAACCCCTAACCCCTAACCCCTAAACCCTAAGCCCTAAGCCCTAAAGCCCTAAGCCCCAAGCCCTAAGCCCTAAGCCCTAAACCCTAAACCATAAACCTGACTCGAACTCGAGACCTGCTATGTAGATCTCAGGCCCTTTGCCATCATGCGACGCCCCTTGGGGAACCTAAACCCTAAACTCTGAACCCTAAAACCCTGAACCCTAAACCCTAAACCCTAAAAACCCTAAACCCTAAACTTTTTTTTGGACAAGTTAAGATGTATATATAATAAAGAAAAGTGTCTTACAGAAATACAAGGGGCATCCCCCAAGATATTCAAGAAACAGAGGCCATTAAGCAGCAAATAATAAGCAAAGAAAAACAAATAAACAAAGAACTAATGCATGGCCGCTACGTGAACAGTAGCCATGAAATTAATTCATCTCATGCTAGCAAAGCTGCTACGTGAACAGTAGCGATGTAATTATTTTTGCGATGAACAGTTTTGTGTGTTTCTTTTTCAATTGTCTACACTACAAGCTGGGACGATGTATTGGTTGGGTTGTTGGATACCCCATACATCACAGATGTTGGTTGGGATTATGCTGCTGAACTCCATAGATGTTATGTGCATGCGAACCAGTTGAAATACTGTCTCAGCAATTGTTGGAGCAGTTTGGAACTGGTTGCTGAAGACTTGGTTGTTGCATTCATGCCATAGTTGGTAGACAGTGGTTGATAGCAAAAGGCGAGCTATAATATGTTTTACATTTGTCTTCTTGTTGTAAGTTGCAGAAGCCCATTGTAGCAGATTTTGCCAGGAAGTACATGGCCAGTTGATGTTTGCTCTTGCATTGATCGTTTGCCATACTGTTTGAGAAGTTTGGCATTCGAAGAACAAATGCTCATGCGTTTCGGTATGGGTTACACAGAAGCTACATGCAGTATTCCGAATTATGCCAGCTGAATGAAGACGATCCATGGTTCGCAGCCGACCGAGACCTACAAGCTAGAGGATGAAGGATTGCCATGGGATGTGGCCTTTGAACCATAGTAGATGATGCATGTTATTTGCTGGTCATTTATCACGAAGTAATTCCCATGCTAATTTTATATTGAAAAGCCCTGATGGATGACCTTTCCATTCACAATAGTCTTCAAAATAGGGTTTAGGATGAAAAGTAATGGATTCCCAGCAGCCATGCAGTGTAGGTACGTCCATTGGAAATTTCCATTGCCCTACATTGATGATATCGGATACCCTTGCATTCCAATTTAAACCTGTAGCAGTGAGAGTTCGTAGAGGATAGTTGTCGATGAGCCTTAATCCCCCAGGAAGCCAGTAATCAAACCAGAGAGAAGTGGAGTTGTCGTTTCCTATTTTGTTGATGAACCAACCTCTACACCAGTCTCGGCTCTGCAAGAGTTTTCTCCATTACCAAGATGGATTGGATGGAATTGTGACTTGCCAAAATGATTTGCCATGTAAGAGGTTTGCATGGATCCATGTTGTTCATATGGATTCTTTATTCGTGAAGAGATGTCAGATGTGCTTAAGAGTTGCTGCCTGATTCCATGTTTTTAGTTTTTTTATTCCCAATCCTCCTTCATATAGTGGGTAACAAACGGCATTCCATGCCACCTTTGCTCCTGTGTGAGTGAGAGATGTTCCTTTCCATAAGAAGGCAGCCAAGATGCTTTCTATCTTTTTAAGTGTTGTACAAGGGAGTATGAATATGGAGGACCAATACACTTGGATTGAGAATATAACCGACTTTATCAATTATAACCGACCAGCATAAGTGAGGGATGAGGATGTCCACAACTTTATTCTTGCTATAATCCTCTCCAGTAATGGGAGATAATTTTTGTGAGTGAGCCGTGAAGATAAGAGAGGGACGCCAAGATACCTCACAGGAATAATTGTTTCCTGTATGCCTAGCTGCTCTATTATTGCGTTGTGCAAGCCGCTAGTAATACCTGACAAGTAGAGGGAACTTTTTGCAAGATTAATGGAGAGGCCTGAGAGTGGAGAACTTGTCTAAACTGGACTTTAGTACCATGATGGAGCCGGGATCAGCATGATAGAAAAGTATTAAATCATCTGCAAAACAAATATGAGTTAGTTTGGTTGGCTTGCACCGCCAATGGTATTTGAATGCACTGCTTTGGACTGATTGATTGATGATGCCTCTCAAGCCTTTCATCGCCAAAACAAAGAGGTAAGGTGATAGTAGATCACCCTGTCGAATGCCTCTTGTGGCTTGGAAGAAGTCGTGCATCTCGCCATTGATGTTGATTGTATAGTGGATTGTGGTAATGCATGTTGTTATCCAGCATATCATGTCTTTTGGAAGACCAATAGTATGTAGTCCTTCAATGATGAAATCCAAGCTAACCGTGTCAAAAGCCTTCTTCAAATCTACTTTTAGAGCACATCAGGCTAGCCCCTTGTTGTGATGATAATTATGCAGTAGCTCTTGTGCAAGGAGAATAGCATCAGAGATATTGCGGCCAGGAAGGAAAGCAGACTGTGAAGGGCCGATCACATCCACTAAAGTTGTCTTGAGTCTAATAACAAGCAGCTTGGAGATGCATTTGTAGATAACATTGCAGCAAGAGATGGGTCTATAATCATTCAAACTAGTCGGATGTTATTTTTTTGGCACAAGGGCTACTCTCATGGCATTAACACAGTGAGAGAGAGAGTTATTAGAGAGAAAAAAAACCTGATAGCAGCAAGAAAATTAACCGTGATGATGTCCCAACTTGTTTTATAGAAGAGTGCATTATAACCGTCTGGCCCTGGAGCTTTAGAATCTGAGATGGAGAATAGTGCCGCCTTTATATCATCATCGGTGATGGGTGTAAGAGCTATAGCTTTGGATGCTTCTGTGATGGTGTTAGGAAAGATGTCTTTGACCGCTGCATTCAATATGGGATGAGTGGCTATAAGAAGCTTCTCAAAATATGTTAATGCCATCTTCCCTATGTCATGTGGATCGTGAACCAAGGTCCCATTTTCATCCTGCAAGCTATGTATTTTGTTCCTTATATGGCGGTGAAGCAGAGATTTGTGAAAGAATGAGGTATTTTTATCTCCAAGTTGGAGCCATTGTACCCTTGATTTTTGCTTGAAATAGGATTCCTAATCTTTACAAAGCTACATATATTGAGCAGCCAATGTTCGTTCAATAGATTGTGCACTATAGGATGTTGGATTTTCATCAAGATGAAATTGTGCTGCTTCCCAATTTGTTTTGGCTTTGGCTACTCTATGTGTGATGCTGCTTGTGTGATGCAGGTGAAGCTTCCTCAAAACATTCTTCAGACGGCGCAACTTAGTAGTGAATTGGAACATAGGATTCCCAGTAACAGGAACTTGCCAAGAGGAGGCAACAATAGCAAGAAAATCACTTCATTCAGCCCATATGTTCAAGAATTTGAAAGGAGAGTGTTGATGCTAGTTGAGGCTGTGAAGACAAATGATCATTGCATTATGATCAGAAATATTGCGAGGCTCAAATGTTGCATGTGTGGTCGGCCAAGAATTGAACATACTAGAATTGCCAAATACCCAATCTAACTTTTTTTGAATGGTATTGCACCCATGTTGACCATTGTGCCATGTGTATTTAATACATGTGTATAGAGTTTGCATGAGTTCGGATTGACTGATACATGTAGCAAAATCATCTTGGTGCCTTGGCCAGTGAGTGTCCCCTCCAGTTCTATCTCCAGTTTGCATTATGGCATTGAAGTCGCCCATAATAATCCATGGAATGCAACAATTTAGGGAACTCTCCTGTGTTATGTAATTCCAGAGGTCGTGTCTTTCAGCAAGTGTGTTATGGCCATATATGAAAGTGATTTTGATGGGGTGAGGAAGGCTAATATGGGTGGCTTCACAGGTTAACCATTGGGGTGCTCTGTGGAGGCAAGTAAGGTTGAGTTTGTAGGTATTCCAACCAACAAGAATTCGACAAGTTGTGTTGGAGGTTGTATTTGAGTAGTAATTCCAATGAAAGGGTGCAAGATTGGTTTGAACAACTGCTAGATTAGCAGCATTTACTTTGGTTTCGAGAATGCCAAATATATCAAGACTGTTTTTTTGTGCCCAAGCATGGACGACTTTTTGTTTTTGGACCCCATTGAGATCCCATATGTTCCAACTACCAATAATGAACATTTATTTGAGAGATAGTGAACAATGATAAAGAAAAGCTAAAGGTCACGGGCCTTCTTCTTTTTCCTAAGCCCTTTCTTTTTCTTGACAGTAGTCTGAGTGGGTGGTGGGGAATGAATATGGTTGTTAGTTGGGTGGACAGAGGATGAAGAAGCCTTAGCTGAAACCTCATGAGCAGCTAATGAGGTTGCACTTGAAGTGCGGATAGAGTCCATCTTACTTTCAAGACAAAGAGTAGCATGCAGACCATTAAAATGATGATTTTGAAGGCCAAGTAGTTCATTACCTGAGTCCTGGCTGGAGTCACAGTCCTCTATATTTGTGGGAATTGCTGGCTCTAAGAGAGGAACGAAGAAGTGAGGTTTGGGTGTAGGGTGAGAGGTAAGGTGAGCTTGTTCAACAGGTTGTATTAGTGTGGGTGCAGTTTTTGCACTGGTTGAAGGGTTAGGGGGCGTAATGGTTTTTAGTAGAGTAAGCTCTAGCTGTTGGGCAGTTTTGGTGCTAGTGGATGGTTTAGTGGAGGCAATTTCATGGTTAATTAGTGTATTTGCTGGTTCTAGATGTAGTGCATCTTTAGTGGAAGGGACAGTGTATACTGCTACGGGGAGGTGTTGTGATGGCTCTGTCTGGGGGGCAGTAGTGGTTGGATCAGCAGTAGCTTTAACTGTGTCTGTTACTAGGACTACACATGAATGGCTGAAGACCTTGCATTTTTCACACCGTGGAGGCTTCCATTCATACTCAACAGTGACAGTAATTGGTGTAGTGGAGAGAGGACTGTTTATGTCAAAACTGTGGACAAAAAGCAATACAGCATCCACTTCAACACATAATCTTGCATACTCCAACCGAGTGCAGCCATACGTGAGCTCATCACACGAGAGTGGACGCCCAACCATATTTGCTGCCAAGCTGAGTCCTTGCTTAGACCACAAGGGGAATGGTAAGCCATGCAAACGGATCCATACTTGGAGTGTGGAAATTTTGTTCTTATCAAACTGGAATCTTGGGTGCCATTGCTATAGGATGATATTCTTCCCTCCAAATATCCATGGCCCTTTCTCTAAAACTGTATGCATCTCATCCTCTGTGGTGAAATGAAATAAAATGAATCCATTAGAAGTTGTCATAACATTCTCTAAACCATAGGAGCGTCATGCCCTGGATGCAATTGAGTTTACTACATGGAAAGGCATACGAAACCCTAGGAAAAAGCCAATCATGCAACGATTTCATTGTGCAGAATTTTCCAAAAGCATTTCTTCAGTGATCTTAAGACTAAGACCTATTGGTTGACGGGAGAGAGGCTCCAAGGTGAATCGTGTACTAGAGTCAGAGACTCTAACTCGATTTGCCCATGAAGTTGATTTGGTGGTGGTGGCAGGTTTGGTTTTGGGGTTATGAGAAGTCATTGTGGTAGGGGTGAGGTGGTGCAAGAGAATGGTGAAAAAGTGGTTGCAGGGGTTGTAACAAAAAAGCTGGTCGGTAACAATGTAGGGGAGGATGATGGGAATGAGAATTACCTGTGGGAGAAGGAAAACGTGGTCACCGGCGACTAGAACAAAGCCAACAAGGTGTCGTCTTCAAAGTCGCCAGGGGTGGCTGCTCTCGTCTCCCTAAACCCTAAACCCTAAACTTTTTTTTGGAATAAAAGTTAAGTTGTATAGATCCAAAAAAGTACATGATACGAGAGGTATACCCCAAGTATTACAAAGGACCTGGAAGGTCAACAAAAAGGAAACAAACCTTTACATCGAAAGAAAACATGCAAAGCAGCATAAACCGTTCAGGCGGTTGATATAGAAATAATCAAAACTCGGGTAAGATCACCGCTCAACTAGAAGGTAAAATAGATGGTGACACACGATGAGTAGCTGCTCGAGTTTTCATCTCGGGGATATCCTTCTTCTTTTTCCTCCTGATAACAAGTGTAAATCCAGTGTCATCACATCCAACAGATTGTGCAACAGATAGAGATTCTGGAGGACGTGCTTGAGATGGTGTCATCTTAGGTAAATCTGTGGTAGGTACCCGAGATGAAGAACTGGTTTCAGAAGAAGATGGAAAAGACATTTGCTTACTAGTAGTGCACACAGGCAATTCTAGTGGCAATGTCCTAACATGGTCGTTTGTGGACAGTGGAGGAGTTATCGAGTTAACATCACCAAGATCAGATGGCTTCAGCTGGAAGGATGTCCTGTTGGAATCCTAGTTGCTGCTGAATGTCATGTTGAAGCTCCCTGTTAACTCCTGAAAGGTATAAGAAGCTCTTTGCTTGGTTGATGGTAAGTCTTGATAGCTGTGAAAACTTGTCCAAACAGGATTTAAGTATCCCAACTGAGGTTGTATCGGCATTGCAGAACAACATTAGATCATCTACAAAGCATAAATGAGTGATAGAGTTGGGTTTGCAATGCCAGTGATATTTGAAACTTGCGTTCTACGTGGCATTATGCAGTATACCTCCCAATCCTTCCATGGCTAAAACAAATAGGTATGGTGAGAAAGGGTCTCCCTGTCGAAGTCCTCTTATTGATTTGAAGAAGTTGTGTAGTTCACCATTCATATTAATGGTGTAATGAGCTGTAGAAATGCATATTTTGATCCATGTGATCACGCATTATGGGATTGTAATTGCTTCTAATCCGGCCAGAATAAATTCCCAGCTCACTGTGTCAAAAGCTTTCCTTCAGTCAATCTTTATGGCACAGTTGGGTGGGCCATTGCTGAGATGGGAATTATGCATCAGTTTCTGTGTGAGTAGGATAGCATCTGATATATTTCGGCACGGCAGGAAAGCTGATTGTGAAGGGCCAATGATCTCATCTAAAGCATTCTTTAACCTGGAAACAATAATCTTGGATATACATTTGTGTAGAACATTGTAGCAAGAGATTGGACGAAAATCATTCATGCAAGATGGATTTTCAACCTTAGGCACAAGAGCTACTCTAGTAGCATTGACACAGCGAGGCAGGGAATTATTGGTGAAAAAATACCTGGTGGCAGCAATGAAGTCGACTCCAATAATAGACCAGCATTTCTTGAAGAATTATAACTATCCGGTCCTAGGGCTTTGTTGTCAGGGATTGAGAATAGTGCAGCCTTGATTTCATCATTAGTAAGAGGTATGAGCATTGTTGTTGTGGATGCAGCAGAAATAGTGTTGGGATATATCGGTGCAATGTCATCTGTGAGTGGAGGCTGCGGTGTTGATAGAAGTTGCTCAAAAAAAGATACTACCATCTAACCCATCTTCTGTTGGTCGTGGATTATAGTACCAGAATCATCCATTAGATGATGGATTCTGTTCTTGACCTGCCGATGTAGCAAATATTTGTGGGAGAACTTGGTATTCCTGTCACCTAGTTGAAGCCACTGTATCCTAGACCTTTGTTGAAAGAAAGATTCCTCATCTTTACATAATTGCATGTATTGATGAGCAAGGCATCTTTCATTAATTTTGGCTGCGGGTGAGGTTGGGCTGGCATCAAGGACGGTCTGAGCAGTATACAATGCATCTTTAGCTTGTGAAACTCTACTTGTAATGTGGGACGTGTGCTACTGATGAAGTTTCTTGAGCTCATGTTTTAGGAGGCGGAGCTTGGTGGTAAGTTGATACATTGGATTACCATTGATTTTAGCGTGTCAGGAGGAACTAACAGTGGCTAGAAAATCATCACGGTCAGCCTATAAATTCAAAAATTTGAAAGGAACCTGTCTTGTGTAGCTGACGGTCTGAAGATGAAGTATCATGGCACTATGATCAGAGATGTGGCGCGGTTGAAAAACAGAATGAGCTGTCAGCCAGGTGGAGAACAAGCACTGATTCCCAAATATCCAATCCAGTTTCTTTTGTATAGTATGATCACCATGTTGTCCATTGTGCCAAGTAAACCTGAGACCTGTGTATGGAAGTTGGATGAGTTCAGACTAACGGATGCAGTTGTAGAAGTCATCTTGATGGCGATACCAGTTTGTGTCCCCGCCTATTCTATCATCAACAGTCAATATGGCATTAAAATCCCCCATAACAATCCATGGGATACCAATGTTTTGGGTGCTTTCTTGGCAGAGATGATTCCAGAGAAGTGTTCTTTCGGATGGGGTGTTGTGGCTATAGATGAAGGTGATTTTGAGAGGGTGAGTGCAAGATGGGGTAGTGACCTTACAAGAAAGCCATTGGGGGGAGGAGTCTGCATAGGTGAGGTTAAGCTTGTGTGAATTCCAGCCGACTAAGATACACAATGAGAGGTATGATGAATGTTGGAAATATAATGCCAGCATGAAGGGGCCAGGTTAGCTTCTGCAGCAGCTAAATTGGACACTTCGAGCTTGGTTTCAAGTAAACCAAAAATGTCAAGATTATTTTTTTGCGTCCAGTGATGGACAATTTTTTATTTTTTAAGACTATTAAGACCCCATGTGTTCCAGCTACCTATATTAAACATTAATTCAAATAATGGTAAGAAACATCAAACAAAATTAAAGGCCTCTGACCTCCTTTTGCTTCCTACCCCCTTTTTTTTTCCGAACTGTTTTTGAAAAAGAAGTGGGGGATGCATCATGGGTGGCAATAAAAGTGGAAGATGTCTCAGCTGTAGCTTCAGTAGTTGTATGTGAATGTTCATTATGTGTGCCCAAGGAATCCATTTTACTCTCCTGACACTGTGCAGTGTCCATGGCAATAGGATGCTGATAAGTATGGATGTTGGTTGGGAGAGCATTACCTGACTCATGACAAGAATTGTTGCTGATTAATACATGAAGGTCAGGCTAATCAGGTTGAGCAACAGTTGTTGGTGAGGTAGGAATGGTGTTTAAGGCTGGTTGGGGGTCCAAAAGTGGTTTAGGACATAGGGTCGTGGGAGAGGATGCATTGCTGGAGGATGGGGCAACAGTGCTTGATAATGGATCATTGGATGTGGTATTGGCCATATATGTGTGGATGCATTGTATGGTGGGAGGATGGGCCTTGCTGGATGATGGATCTTTTGGGACAGCTAAGGGTGGGTTGGTGGTTGTTGGTGATAAAGTATTTGGGAGGGATGTAAGTTGAACATTTGTTATGCCTTTTCCTTTGTCCATTTTAGCCGGCTAGGATTGGGGTGCTACAATGGAAAGGCAAGAATGGCCAAAGACTTTGCATTTGTCACAACGAGAGGGCTTCCATTCATAGTCCACTGTCACTGTGATTGGGTCAGCTGATAGGGGACTGTCTATTTCAAATTCATGAACATAGGAAAGGGTAGCATCAATCTCCACACACACCCTTGCATACTCCAACCGTGTGCAGTTATAGGTTTGCTCATCACAAGACAAAGGTCTACCAATCATGCTGGCAGTCAGGTTCAAACCCTGTTTAGACCATAGAGGAAAAGGTAGGCCATGTAGGCGGATCCAAACTGGAAGTGTGGAGATTTTATTCTTGTCAAACTGGAATCGGGGATGCCATTGTTGCAGGATGATGTTCTTACCTCCGAACATCCATGGTCCTTTTTCTAGCACTGCATGCATATTTTCCTCAGTGTTTAACCTAAAAATCATAAAGCCATTGGCAATGGCTGTGACATTCTATAGACCACACTGTTTCCCCACCCGAGATGGTATGGCATTTTGTATCCTGGAAAGAAACCAACCATGCATCGAGTCCACTAGTCAGCATTCTCCATCAGCATTGCTTCCGACACCTTTAGACGGTGCCCTACAGGTTGACAAGGAAGATTTTCAAGGGTGAAGCGAGTGCTGGAGTCAGAAATCCTAACTCTATTAGGCCATGAAGTTGGGTCAGCAACCTTGGGGATGGTTTTGTTCTTGGCAGGCAACATGGTGGTGTTTAGGTGGGATGTTGTAAGAGGGCAGACAGGATCAAGATTCAAAGAAAGTAGGTGTGGTGAAGGGCGGCTGAAAAAAGAGTAGTAAGTGGATGTGAGGGATGGTGATGATGGGTGTAAAGATCTTTTGGGAAGAAAATTGCTTGGTGGAAGGTTGAAGATGGTTGATGGGAACGTATGGCAAGGTTGAAAAGATGGAAACAAAGGTTGTCAGAGTAAATCTCAAGCCGGCAAGCTAAGAACCTCCTATCGCCTATTGCAGCCTAAACCCTAAACCCCTAAAACCATAAACCATAAACCCCAAACCCCAAACCCTAAATCCTAAACCCTAAACTTTTTTGGAATAATGTAAGATGTATGTAAATATGAAATTGTTCAGTACATAATTACGAGGGGTATACCCCAAGAGAAAATAAAATAAAGAAAACATAGAGAACCGATGGCGGCCTTACAGTACTGAAATAACAAAGAAAAGAAGAAAAGACTTAATACATGGACACTACGTGAACAGTGGCCATGTAATTAATTCTTCCCTCATGGATACAAAGAGCTACATGAACAATGGTTATTTTTTCCTCTTATTAGTGTTGAATGCATCTTCATCAATCGGTCTGTTGTACCACCTGCGGCTGAGTTGGAGGAGGAAATTGAATATTCTGAAGGCCCCATATGTCACATATATGTGCTGGGATACTGCTGTTAAACTCCATGGCTGCTAAGTATGTTCGAACCAGTTGGTAAACTTCCTCTGCAATTGTTGGAGCAGCTTGGAACTAGTGGCTGAAAACTCTTATATTGCGTTCATACCACAATAAATATACAGTGGTGGATAGCAAGAGACGTGTTATAATATGCTGGATATCAGTCTTCTTACAGCAGTTTGCAGCGGCCTAACTGAGAAGATTCTGCCAAGAAAGACATGGCCAATGTATGATTACTTTATCATTAACCGTTTGCCATACGATGTATGAGAATTGGCATTCAAAAAATAAATGCTTATGTGTTTCTGTGTGAAGTCCACAGAATATGCATGTTGCATTCCTGATAATGCCGATTGAGTGCAGACGGTCTATAGTACGCAGCTGACCGAGACTAGCAAGCCACAGGATGAATGATTGTCGTGGGATGTGGCCTTTAAACCACAGCAGCTGATGTATGTTGTTTTATGGCCTTCTGTCACAAAGGGATTCCCATGCAGACTTGATGTTGAAGTTCCCAGATGGATGACCCTTCCATAGGCAATGATCTGCAGACCATGGCTTTGGGTGAAAAGGGATGGAACTCAATCGTGCATGCAGTGTATGTATGTCCCGTGGGAAATCCCATTGTCCTTCCTTGATAATGTCAGAAACTTGTGCATTCCAAGAGAGCCCTGTAGCCATTAGGGTTTGTATAGAATAATCATCTATGAGCCTTTTCCCCTTAGGAAGCCAATAATCAAACCATAAAGAAGTTGATGAGCCATTGCCAATTATCGTGATGAACCAACCCCTACACCATTCACGACTCTGCAATATCTTTCTCCAGGACCAGGACGGGTTGGATGGCATGGTAATGTGCCAGAATGATCTTCCACGTAGAAGATTAGCATGAATCCATGTTGTCCAGATTGATTCTTTATCCATGAGTAGATGCCAGATATGCTTAAGTGTTGCAGCACGGTTCCATGTTTTAAGGTTTTTGACCCCCAAGCGTCTCTCATGCAGTGGATAACATATTGCATTCCATGCCACCTTTGCTCCCGTTGTTGTGAGTGATGATCCTCTCCATAGAAAGGCTGCCAGAATCCTTTCTATCTTGGTGATGGTTACACATGGTAGGATGAAGATGGAGGACCAGTACACTTGGATTGAAAAGAGTACTGATTTAATGAGTTGAAGCCATCCAGCATATATGAGGGAAGAGGATGTCCACATCTTAATTCTTGTTTTGATCCTCTCCAACAGTGGAATGCAGTCTTTGTGAGTTAGCCGTGAGGACAAGAGAGGAACTCCAAGATATTTCACAGGAAGCATGGTTTCTTGAAGCCCTTTATGCTCAATGATGTTGCTACGCATTCGTCCATCAATACCTGACAAATATAGTGAACTTTTGGCAAGGATAATGTTAAGACCTGAGATTTTGGAGAACCGGTGTAAACTTTCCTTCATGACCATGATGGAATCTAGATCAGCATGACTGAATAACATGAGATCATCTGCAAAACAAAGATGGGTTAGTTTTGTTGCTTTACACCGCCAGTGATATTTGTATGCATTGTGTTGGATTAATTGCCGAATGATTCCCCCCAAGCCTTCCATTGCCAACAGAAATAGGTAAGGGGATAGGGGGTCACCCTACCGAATACCCCTTGTGCCTTGGAAAAAACCATGCAACTCGCCATTTATGTTGATGGTATAATGCACTGTGGTGATGCATGTTGAAATCCAGCGCACCATAGCAGGTGGGAGCCCTATAGCATGGAGTCCTACAATGATATAATCCAATTTGACCGTGTCAAATGCCTTCTTCAAATCAACTTTTAAGGCACACCGGGCTGGCCCTTTATTATGGTGATAATTGCACAGTAGTTCTTGAGTAAGGAGTATAGCATCTGATATCACTACTAAAAAAGGGGACTATTAGCATCTGATTTTAGCAACGGATAATTCCGTTGCTAAATTCAGCAACGGATTTGCAACGGATTGCATATTTATTATTTTTTTAATATTAGCAACAGGCTTTAGCAACGGAAAATCCGTTGCTAAAGACAATATAGAATCTGCAACGGACTATCCGTTGCTGATTAAAAAAAAATATTTAAATTTTAATATAAAGCTAAAATTACACAGACCGTTGATGAGGTATTTTACTTTTACAATCTCAACCGTTAATTAGCAATCCTAATCTTACACTCTCTCCCCTTCAGAAACGTAAACAGAACAATAAACAAAGAACCCAGAAAATGCTAATTAACTTGCAGTGAATCTTCATCCCCTTCGTCCCCTGATAATAACATCCATAACAGTAGAAAAACAATTAACTTAGCCCTCTCTCTTCATCGATCTGATCTTCCTTTGTCCCTAATATTTCTCTTCATCTTCTTCTCATTCGTCTCCAACATCTCGAGTTAGGCTAGGCCATACCAAACGTCAAATAATCTTACCTACCACGTTTTCAGACTTAGAGGCTCTCTGCTCTACTCTTTTATAGTCACTTGTAGCAGCAACTAACAACAATAACAGCAGCATTTCACCCAAAAAAAAAATTAACAGCAGCAAGTAAAGATCCAAAACAAAGACAAGAGAGGCTACATAGAACACCCATCTCTGATATTCATATTCTTGTTTTGTTCACTGTCTGAAAACTCCCTTATAAAGCTGAATTCTTTTAGGGTAAGGTAATCAGTATCACTGACCCAATGGATTTAGAATTCTTGCACACTCTTGATGTTCAGATTCTTGGGGCTGTAGCTGTGGCTATTGTGGCCATTGTTATTGGTGCTGTCTTTCTCTTCTCCTACAAAAAGCCCAAAGGTCTGAGCTTTTTCTT
>Ga0307513_10007981_pt1 | contig 13604 bp, 20 predicted proteins | sample 15_EM_MG_FD_202174 | JGI IMG/M metagenome (GOLD analysis project Ga0307513, IMG submission 202174) | Populus trichocarpa ectomycorrhiza microbial communities from riparian zone in the Pacific Northwest, United States - 15_EM | ecosystem: Host-associated > Plants > Roots > Unclassified | place... | reverse complement strand
CGAGAAAGTCTGCCTTGACCCCCTCCCCCTCCCCGCCGCTTCCCAGCCCAAGGCTTTCGGAAAAAGAAAACGGACACTCTTCGCCGCAGGCACCCTCGCCTCCCTCCTCTTTCTGGCCTCCTACCTGACCATCCAGTATCGGGTGTCTGATAGGTTCGAGGGCGACCTCGAGCCATTCCCTTTCAGCCCCGAGGATGCCGAGCCCCCGTCGAACGCAACATATCCCGTCGAGTCCCGCTATTCAGGCGTCCGTGGTCCCCCCACTCCCCTCTTCAGAGGTGCGCGTCTCTCGGCGGCCGGGAACGGAGTTCTGTCACTTACCGGATTTAGACAACTTATTGCCCGATAAGCAGTACGTAACTTCCTGGCCCTCCGCTGGATGGAGTGAGTCCCATTGTCGTCCTCGACCCTTTGTCCTTTGTTCACCGTATTGTCTCTCGTATGTTACGCAGCGAACGACGTTATGGCCTTTGTAAGTCCAGTCTGTGATCCTCTCCACCTAAATCCCGACTGCGAGGCTGACAACCCGCCCCCTAAACCAGGGAAATTTGATCTATCTTGCGCTCATCACGGACCGCATTCCAGTCATCCCCAAGTTCACCCCTTCCCACGTCTTAGTCGACGGACATGTTGATGATCTCCCATTTGGCGAGGTGTTCGATGTACCAAGACTGGCGTCGCTTATCAGGTCTCCCGTTCTCGAGTGGAGAGATATCAAAATTGATGAGTCGCCTGTTGTGGAAAGTATGGGCTGTTGGGCCGTTTGGCCCGAACAGCAATATTACGACCCCAATCCCCGTGAAGGATGGTACCCCCGTAACTCCGGCTTGGGTGAGTTCTAATTTTATGCTCTGCTGTTCGTGCGGTGTTCATTCAATTCCCTGCGCTACACAGATGTTTCATACACCAAAGGTCCTAGCTGGCTCAAGGCGGAGCCCGGTAATGAGCATGACAAGACTTCCCGATTCTGGGACCTTTCCCGGCTCAGCTTCCCCGATGCTCGTCGGCAGTGGTTGAGTGGCGGCCAGGAACTTGATCAGACCCCGTCCCCGATTCTCAATGTCATCGAAGACCCGGACCAGCAGATGCTTTGTATGGATTACCTATTCTACGTCGCCGCCACCAGGGTACGTTGCCACCATCACGCTTACAGCATTCACCTTCTAACTCCACCATTTTATAGGATGTTGAATACGACTACGACTTTTCTCCTGCGTGGAGATACGTCGCCACTCATATGCACTGGACGGAGCGTCTCGAAGCCATTGGCGAGCTATATCTCAGGTCTACTTTTGGCCTCCAGTCTGATCAGCCGATCCCGCCGGTGAGTTGCCGTTAAATGTACTTCATTCACAGCAACGGTTCTCTGATGAACGTGTTAAAAGTACATCACCATCCACGCGAGGCATGGGGATTTCGGTAACTGGTGCAACGGGTCCCCCGTCGAGGAATGTTTCGCTTCTATTCCCGTCCTCGCTCGTCGCGTCAGGGAGATCCAGGAGGAGCTGTCGGTCAAGTACCCTGGTATGAACGCCAAGCATGTCATTATGACCAGCGATGAGAGAGATGAGGCTTGGTGGGACTTGGTCAAGGCCCAGGGCTGGTACAGGATCGATCATTCCAGCACCGCTGAGCAATATGGCAGATGGTTCGTTCTTCCGTTTTCCCCCTTACCGCTGCTAGAACCTCACCTACGCATGTCAGGTATCCCGTCATTATCGACGCTGTTGTCCAATCCAAGAGTATGGGATTCGTTGGCAATGATTTGTCTACCTTCTCCATTCTCGCTCGTCGCCGAGTGGAGGATTGGCAACGAGGTGTTACCAGGACCGCGAAATGGGGTTTCAAGGGTGCCGATGACCACTGAGCCCCTCGTATCTATTTTCTATCTACTTTGGTTTTCCTCCTGGTTTTACTTGGACAGATGAACACTCGACGCGTTTCTCATATCTCAATAATGCTTGCATGGACTCATGATCTACCCAGTCGCTACCGTCGTTAGTGGCCCTGACCAATCTTTTATATCCAATCTTTAACTATGAACATAGCAGCGATGCGTGTACCCACTACAGTTGTGTAATGATATCCCCGTTGGCCTTGACCGCGACCGGGACGCTTTTCTTTTGTTGTGGGGGTGGAGGAACAGCGGAGGAGACGGGAATCGGAACGATCGGGCTGTCAGGCTCTTGTCACCTTTGCAGATCACCATTCTTCGCTTCAGGCATCAGCTTCATCGTTTGGCAATTACACTCTTGACAGCTTCCACCCATTTGCCACCTAGTGTTCGACATTTGCGAACGCGAGCCCGTTGGTATACCCATAGCCGACCGTCAGTGTAGGATATGGGAATTAATGTTCCTTAGGTGGGCTGTGCGTCCGACCCCCGGACCACCGAGCGCGGCCGCAGCACGTCCTTTTTCCGCCCCGTTGGACATTCGTGGTCTCCATTCGTGCTCTTACCGTATTTCATTGCTTCGCACTTCCTTGCCTTACTTAACCAAGCGACCACGTCATCTTCTCTGAACGGGAAACTCATTAGACTTCTGGTTCATTTCGACCTTCTGTATTCATTCGTTGTCATGTACCAGTAATTCATTCCCACGAATCCAGTAAAGACCGGGGGGTGGGGTTCGAAGAAGTGGTGGCGGGAAAGAGACGTCGAAGGTTAGGGTTTGACTTTGAAACCTAGACGACCGTCAGAGTGACGGGGAGAATCAGTTGAGCTTACGCTCTCTGTTCTCCGTTGAGTGCTTCGCGGAGAAGAATCCACTCCCTTGTTAACAGATTCTTGGATACCCGGTGAGGAATCTCGTTCATCTTGGATCGTCGCATCGTAACGGGCATTGTGGGGTGTTACCCTCGTGTGTTCGCAATGCGCCTACGGGTTATTGTGACCAACAGATGATGTCGGAAAGCTCGTCGCTTAGATGCAAACGATGAATTATCCGCTAGGTTCCCCAGCTTGAAGGCGCGGATTCGGAGTGCGCCCAAGTTAACCTTGCGATCCAATGGGCAAGCGCCCCGGGCACGCTACTTGGACAACAACTAAACATGTGCGTAATATCCGTGAAAAATGAATAGGGTGCGTCTAAGCGGCCCGGCAAATTTCGTTGGACTTGGGAGGTCTGTTTAGATGACCGGCATAGGTTCTCCTGTGGAATACGGTCAAGAGAGACCCAAAGAGTGGGAGAGTAACAGATGTGAGGTTTTGGTGGGTGTAGAGACGTGACGAGAGCCCCATGTGAATAGTCCTAACGGCCGCGTGAGATATCGGTTGCAAGAAAGATGGCTGCTCTCACGATTGGCACGACCGACTTGACACTCGGTACGGCAGCAAGACCTCACTGTGTGAGTTCCTCCAGATCCCTCCCTTTCCCGTTGACTTAGTGATCGAGGGCCACCCCGAGGATCTCCCCGCGCCACGGGAGTTAAGTAGTAAGATGTAGTACCCGCATTCGTGGGGGATGATATTAGAGAGAAGCGCGAGGACCGTATCAATGCGCAGGAGTAGAGCGTTGTGAAATCAGCTCGGATTCAGGTCAAGAATGGATGTGGTGAGCGAGCGTTCGCAGCAGTCCTCCGTCCGGCCTCCAAGCCAATTCCATGGGTGTAGAAGATCCACGGCGAGCCCAGCGCTGGCTTCGCTCGTGGGTGTCTCTGAAGAGTATGGCTTTGCCTCGAGGGAAACGCCTGAGGGTGATTTTACCAGTTCTTGCTCATGGTTACCATCGAGGTCACTCGGAAAACGGCGAGGCAATCAGCGCTTGTCGGACGTTGACAGACCCAACAAGGCTCAACTCTCTAACGTCTACTAACGTTTAACGCGAACCTCCACGAGCCATGTCATTCATCGCTAAGAGCCAACGGGTTTTTGATGTCTCACGCCCCTCAACCCTCGACTCAGCTATCGTAGGACTCATACCACGCCGTCCACAGCCAAGTTACCGAAACTCAACGTGACCCAGAACACCCTCGCGCACCAGACTCTGTTTAGTGGCTGGGGCCGTCTCCAATCAACTTCAGGCGTATCACACTGTGAATGCAATTCGCATGAACGAGTTCAAACCCGAACGCCTGCGTCACCTTCCCGACAATCATCCTATCCCGATTAGCATCCGCCCGGATCCCCCCCCCCCCCCCCGATCGATGCGGTGTTCCAATGCCACCGCTCCATCCTCGTCTATTCAACCTCGGGGAGGCAGCCACGACCTCAAGGCACAAGGCCCCGCAGATAGGGCAGTGGCGTTGTCGAGGAAAGGCTGATGCCCGGGATGGCGGGTGGGTTTTCGTTATTCTTTAGTACTTCCTCACTCTTTCTGATGCCAAGCGCCAGGCCATAGATGTCCACAGTTGGTGAACGCGGGCGAAGGAAAACCCAACGCGGCGCCGATGCTCACGATATTCTCTCCAATACGATGGACTCTTCTGAGCTGTATCATGTCGAATAATAATTCTTCCTTGGTTCGCACCTCCTTCCATCTTCCACGATCCCGCAGTCTTCGTGACCTCCCAAATATAGGTACATGCAACACGTTGATAGGCTACATCCTCACCCCCACCTACCAAGCCCACGCCTCGCTGGGACAGCGTTTACTGGAGCGGCGAGGTCGATGAAGCTTTGGAGACATGGGACTGAGCGAGGGAAACGAAGTGCACGTGCCTCTCCATCTTGACCCAAGTCCCTCACTCGCCTCCATCTATATTCAGCTGCGATTCCACGGATTTCAGGCGCCTCATCCTCGTCACGCGAGTGGAATACGATCCCCGCTGTGATATCGAAACCACGTAAGCGGGGCATATTTCTCAGATTTATCATTAGGTACATCTGAAGCATCTGAACTGACGCTATGAAATTTTGATTTGACACGCAGATCTCTTCACCGCCCTCTAACCTATGGTTAGCCTTGCCGGCTTTTCACAAAGGATGCCAACAGCTTCGCAATTCTGCTGATCACCAGAGGCTGTGTGGCTACTCAGTTCAAATAGATCCCCAACCCAGGCTGTGATATAAGGTTCCGCAGGGCGTGAGACAGCTCCCGTTCGGTTCACCTCCATATAAAATGGGAACCTTGCACCATACGCAAACTAGGAACCCCCGGGATGGACTTCCAACGGATGGCCCTAGCGGTCTGCGGCGCAGTAGCAGCCTACGTCTTGTATCGACGTTATCGCAATCCTACGATCAGAGACATCCCAGGACCGAAGAATCCATCTTGGATACACGGTATATCTGTGTCCCACACGCTACAAGACACTGTCTCACTGATTCTGAAACAGGACATCGATGGTACTGGCATCGCGGAGAGGGGAATGCAGTCGAAAGGGGCCTTCTGGAAGAATATGGAAATATAGCTCGCTGGAATGGGCCGCTTGGGGTATGTTTCTTTTCTGGGGCCGAGCGTGGTGGGATCCTTATGCTGATACCGTCACGCAGGAAGAACGCTTGTGGATCGCGGACCCTAAGGCCATCCACCGTATTCTTCAGGGTTCTAGTTATCTGTACGGGAAAGTAAACATCAGGAAAGAATTGGGCGCAACACTCCTGGGTAAAGGTCTCGCCTGGGCTGAGGGTGAGTCATTTCTCACACCATATCTAGTAAGCATAACCCTAATTCCGGAATTAGGGGATGTACACAAACGGCAGAGACGAGCCATGGCTCCCGCATTCGGCCTCGTTGAAGCCAAGGGCTTGTTCCCTTGCTTCGCCCAATGTTCCAATTCGGTTGGTCATTGTTCCAGCTATACCTGACGTCGAAGCTGAGTGTGAAACTGGATCATAGCTTGCAGATAAATGGCACGAGGCTATCTCGAACGGGGAGTCAGGACAAGCTGCAATTATCAACGTGGATTCGTGGTTCAGCAAAGCAATGCTAGATGCGTACGTGAGAGGGTCAAGAATGTCGTTTATGGTACTCACTTATACGAGACCAGTATCGGGGAAGGGGCTTTTGGATACGACTTCGGTGCTTTGGAAGACGCTGACAACAAACTCGCAAAGTCATTCACGGGCTTGGCGTACGGTTCCCTTCCTTTCTAATTACAAGTGACTTTGTGACACTGACCTCTCATAGCTTCGGGGCATTTGGCTCGCCTTCTAGGAGACGGATATTCATGATAAATGCTTACAAGTGGGCCCCGAAGGGATTCGCTACATGGATGTATGAGAGAGATAAACGTCCTGGAATGGTGAAGCTTCGGAAGAATAGGGAGTATGCGAACGAAGTTGCCGCAAAACTGATCGAGGAGAAGAGGCAAGAGCTGAAGGATGGCACCTCTCGAAGGGACCTCCTTAGTTTGCTCGGTTCGTGTTGGGTCTTCTTCATGCAGCTTTGGTCGTGGCGTGACATTTGGTCCTTAGTCAAGGCGAGTTCTACCATGCGACCGGAATGGCGACTGAGCGAAGAAGAGATTATCGCCCAAGTTCGGTAAGACGACGCCCGTGCCATTATGTCCAAGTAGCTCCTGCTCATCCATGGTGCAGGACGATCATGTTTGCGGGCCACGAAACTACGGCAAAATCGGTCAGCTTTTTTTAATTGTTTCACATACGATCCATCATAACCGGATCTCTAGTTGACGTTTGGGTTCTGGGAGCTTGCCAAGAAGCCTCGCGTTCAAGAAAAACTTCGGGCAGAAATTATGGAAACCCTGGAGAAAATCAGGGCCAGGGGCGACAGCGATTTCAGCGTGAACGACTTCGACTCCATGCCGTATTTGCTTGCTGTGGGAAAGGTTTGTCTGCAACCATCCTACCTCTTGAGGAGTTGAGTGGAGTGTCAATCCCCAAATCCGCACAGGAAATCCTGAGGGTCCACCCGGTCGGAACCGAAATCGTACGCGTGGCCACGAAAGACGACGTCCTGCCTCTCACGAAACCTGTGGTGGGCATTTCTGGAAAGGTCTACAAAGAGTTACCTGTTTCCGCAGGGACACCCGTATTCATCTCCACAATCGGATACAACTTGTACGTTCGTCCTCTTTCCTCAGGAACTGCTTGGATCGAGGTCTATTCATCTTTTTATTTATATTCTTTTACAGCAATAAGGATTTGTGGGGACCCGATGCCTATGAATTCCGACCAGAACGATGGCTCGGGATGAATGAAGAACCTGAATCACGTATCGGAGTTTACGGAAACCTGTGAGTAATACGCTTCTTCATCCTTCGCTTGTACTACGGATTGAGGTCCTTGGGTATAGTTCTACCTTCTCCGGAGGTACTAGGAGTTGTATTGGTTGGAGATTCGCGTAAGCCCCCAGACTTCACCTTACGCTCAAACGGAAGCGAATCGAAACTGATCGTCCACTTGGTTCCCGTTGACAGCGTCATCGAGATGCACACGTTTTTGGTCACACTCATCAGGCAGTTCGACTTCTCCCTTCCAGGAAATGGGCAGGAGATCAAGAAGTTGAGGCGAGGGATGGCCATCCTGGCGGTTGTTGGAGAGGAGCACAAAGGACCACAGTTGCCCCTCAAGGTTACCCCTCTCAGGAACGAGTAAGGTGTGGCAGTGATCCAAAGTGGCGTAACGTGGATTGTAGCTATGTATGTGGAGAGGGTGTGCGAGACAGACAATGTATCGAGTATTCGAGAGGCGGAGGGTGTACGCGAGGCCGTTCAAATGGGCGAGCAACCGTTGGTAGCCGGAAGTTAGGAGCTACATCCTGTTGATAAACCATCTCGGGAATGTATTTGTTAATGGAGTTGACCTGTTGCCTTCTTGAGGATCTCTACCTCATTCGTCCAGCACCAGACAACGTCCACGGGCTGCCATAGCCAACAGACGACGATGTCGGAAAGCTCGTCGCTTAGACCCAAACGCTGAATTATCCGTTAGGTTCCCCGGCTTGAAGGTACCCCCAAGTCATCCTCGCGATACAATAGACAAGGGCCTTGGGCACGCTACTTAGACGACAGCTAAAAATAGTGCGTAATATCCATTAAAAATGAATAGGGTGTGACTAAGTGGCCTAGCAAATTTTATTGGACCTCGGACCCATTTGAATGCCTCGAGGCCCGGTGTCTGGTGTTTGGCCATGGCGGATTACTAGGTTCTCGAAATCGTCGTCCTTCTCTTTATAGGGTGGGAATTCGGTTTGGTCTGTATTTGTCGCTGGTAAGTCTGTTCAGATGACCGGCATAAGTTCCTCCGTGGAATGCGGTCGGGGGAGACCCAGAGGGCACGAGAGCAATAGATGTGAGGTTTTGATGGGCCCGGTCCCTCGGAAAACGGCGAGGCGATTAGCGCTCGTCGGATGTTAGCCAGACTCAACTCTCTAACGTTTAACGCGAACCCCAACGAGCCATGTCATTCATCACTAAGAGGCAACGGATTGTCGACGTCTCACATCCCTCAATTCTCGACTCGGCTATCGTAGGTCTCACACCACGCCGTCCACAGCCAAATTACCGAAACTCAGCGTGACCCAGAACACCCTCGCGCACCGGGCTCTGTCTAGTGGCTGGCGCCGTCTCCAGTCAACTTCAGGCGTATCATACTGCGAATGCAATTAGCATAAACAAGTCCAAACCCGCGTCACCCTCCCGACAATCATTCTATCCCGATCAACACCCGTCGTCAACTCCGAACCCCCGGTAAACCTCTCCCTCCTGCATCCGATATAAAACAGGCCGAAGAAGCATTGGAAATTTACGAACGGCTTGGCGATCCGGTGGCGCATGCACGGTCTTCGATTTTTTTGGGATCCTGAACTTGATAGTCCATACATTCAGCGCACTTGGTAGCAAACCCCACAGTAAACCTGGGGATGGTTCCTCCGCCTTCCTGTTAGTTGGTACCAGTTCGAAACTTCAGGGCGGAACAACCCAACATCTTTCCTGTTCTCGAGACCTATATTGGGGCTCTAAGTACTGGGGCTGGCGCTACACTTCCTGCCCCCGGCGGGTTCCAACTTTGGGACCAAGTTTCATCTCCAGTTCCGCCTGTTGCCCCCAGATCGATCCAGGGTTCCAATGTCTCCACTCCACCCTCGCCCGTCCAATCTCTGGAGGCAGTCACGACCTCCAGGCACAAGACCCCGCAGATTTGATGAGGAAAGACTGATGCCCGGGATGGCAGGTGGGTTTTTGTTACTCTTTACCTTCTCCACACTCTTTTGATGCCAAGCGTCAGTCCATAGACGTCCACAGCTGGTAAACGCGACTCAAGGAAAACCCAACGTCAACGCTGACTGTATCTCTTCCAACACGATGGACTCTTCTGAACTGTATCATATCAAAAAATAATCCTTCCTCAGTTCGCACCTCTGTCCATCTTCCATGACCTCGCAGTCTTCGTGACCTTCCAAACACAGGTGCATGCAAAACACCGATCGGCTACGTTCCCACCCCCATCTACCAAACCCGCGCCATGCTGGAACTGTGTTTGCTGCGACGGTAAGGTCGAGGGGGCTTTGGAGACGTGGGATTGAGCAAAAGAAACAAGCGCACGGGTCTCTCCATATTGATCCGGACCGCTCACTCACTTCCATCTGTATTCACCTGCGGTTTCACGGATCTCAGGCATATCGTCCTCGTCACGTGGGTGGAATACGGTCTCCGCTGTGATATCGAAACCACGTAAGCGGGGCTTGTTTCTCCGACCCATCATTAGATACTTTGCTTATACGTCTGAAGCACCCGAACTGACGATCCCTCTATCGCCCCAGGCCTATCGCCAACCTTACCGGCTTTCCACAAAGGATGCCAACAACTTCGCAATTCCGCTGATCACCAGATGTTGTGTGACCACTCAATACAAATAGATTCCCCAACCCCGGCTGGTTCGGCAGGGCGTGAGGCGGCCCCCGTTCAGTTCACCTCCATATAAAATGGGAGCCTTGTACTATATGCAAACCAGGATTCCCCGGGATGGACTTCCAGCGAACAGCCCTAGCGGTGTGTGGTGCCGCAGTCGCCTACGTCTTGTATCGGCGTTATCGCAATCTTGCGATCAAAGACGTCCCAGGACCAAAGAATCCATCTTGGATACATGGTATCTCTGGGTCCCACACGCTACGTGACACTATCTCACCGATTCTGGAACAGGTCATCAATGGTATTGGCAATACGGAGAGGCGGGTGCAGTCGAAAAGGGCCTTCTGGAAGAATATGGGAATATAGCACGCTGGAATGGGCCGCTCGGGGTATGTTTCTTTTCTGGGGTCGGGCGTGGTGGGATCCTTATGCTGATGCTGTCACGCAGGAAGAACGCTTGTGGATCGCGGACCCTAAGGCCATCCATCATATTCTTCAGGGTTCTAGTTACATGTATGGGAAAACAAACGGCAGGAAAGAAACGATCGCGATACTCCTGGGTAAAGGTCTCGCCTGGGCTGAAGGTGAGTCGTTTCTCACACATCTAGTAAGTATAACCCTAATTCCGGAATTAGGGGATGTACACAAACGACAGAGACGAGCCATGGCTCCAGCATTCGGTCTCGTTGAAGCCAAGGGCTTGTTCCCCTACTTCGCCCGATGTTCCAATTCAGTTAGTCACTGGTCCAGCTATACCTGATGTCGAAGCTGAGCGCAAAACTGGATATTAGCTTGCAGATAAATGGCACGAGGCTATCTTGAACGGGGAGTCAGGACAAGCCGCGATCATCAACGTGGATTCGTGGTTCAGCAAAGCAACGCTAGATGTGTACGTGAGAGGGTCAAGAATGATGTTTATGGTACTCACTTATCCGAGGCCAGTATCGGGGAAGGGGCTTTTGGATATGACTTCGGTGCTTTGGAGAACGCTGACAACAAACTCGCAGAGTCATTCACGAGCTTGACGTACGGTCCCCTTCCTGTCTAATCACAAATGACTTTGTGACACTGACCTCTCACAGCTTCGGAGCATTTAGCTCGCCTTCTAAGGGACGAACGTTCGTGACGAGTGCTTACAAGTGGGCCCCAAAGGGATTCGTTACATGGATGTTTGAGAGAGATAAACGTCCTGGAATGGTGAAGCTTCGGAAGAATAGGGAGTATGCGAACGAAGTTGCCGCGAAGCTGATCGAGGAGAAGAGGCAAGAGCTGAAGGATGGCACCTCTCGAAGGGATCTCCTTAGTTTGCTCGGTTCGTATTGCGTCTTCTCCGTGCGGCTTGGGACGTGGCGTGACATTCAGTCCCTCAGTCAAGGCGAGTTCTACCATGCGACCGGAATGGCGACTGAACGAAGAAGAGATTATCGCCCAAGTTCGGTAAGACAACCTCCGTGTCATTGTGTTCAAATGCCTCCTGCTCATCCGTGGTGCAGGACGATCATGTTTGCGGGCCACGAAACTACGGCAAAATCGGTCAGCTTTTTCAGTTATATCACTTACGATCCATCATAACCGGTCCCCTAGTTGACGTTTGGACTCTGGGAGCTTGCCAAGAAGCCTCATGTTCAAGAAAAACTTCGAGCAGAAATTATGGAAACCCTGGAGAAAATCAGGGCCAGGGGTGATAGCGATTTCAGCGTGAATGACTTCGATTCCATGTCGTATTTGCTTGCTGTGGGAAAGGTTTGTCTGAAACCATCATATCTCTTGAGGAGCTGGATAGAGTGTCAATCCCCAAATCCGTACAGGAAATCCTGAGAGTCCACCCGATTGGAATCGAAATCATACGCGCAGCCACGAAAGACGACGTCCTGCCTCTTACGAAGCCCGTGGTGGGCGTTTCTGGAAAGGTCTACAAAGAGTTACCTGTTTCCGCAGGGACACCCATATTCATCTCCACAGTTGGGTACAACTTGTACGTTTGTCCTCTCAATCTACCTTCCTTGGGAATCGCTTGGATTGAGGCAGATTTTACCTTTTCACAGCAACAAGGACCTGTGGGGACCCGATGCCTATGAATTTCGACCAGAACGATGGCTCGGAACGAATGAAGAACCTGAGTCACGTATCGGAGTCTACGGAAACCTGTGAGTAATATGACCATATTCTCCGCTTGTACCATTGATTGAGGTCCTTGGGTATAGTTCTACCTTCTCCGGAGGTATCAGGAGTTGTATTGGATGGAGATTCGCGTAAGTCCCAAGAGTTCGCTTTACGCTCAAACGGAAGCGAATCGAAACTGATCGCCTACTCGTTTCCCTCTAACAGTGTCATCGAAATACACACGTTTTTGGTCACACTCGTCAGGCAATTCGACTTCTCCCTTCCAGGGAATGGGCAGGAGATCAAGAAGCTGAGGCGAGGGCTGGTCTTCCCGGCGGTCGTTGGAGAGGAGCACAAAGGACCACAGTTGCCCCTCAAGGTTACCCCTCTCAGGAACGAGTAAGGTGTGGTAGTAAATTGAAGTGGCGTAACGCCGGTCGTGGCTATGTACGTGAAGAGGGTGTATCAGATCGACAATGTATCAAATGCTCGAGAGATGGAGGATGCGCGTGATGCCGTCCAGATGGACGAACAACCTGGTAACCTGAAGTAAGGAGCTGCGCCTTGGTGGCAAACCGTCTAGGTATCGCGTTTGCTAAGTGCATAGTATCCATTAAAAAAACGGGGCGTGCTTAAGCGGCCCAGTCGATCTTGTTGTACCTAAGACCCATCTTTACGAAATCATCACAGATTCCCTCCAACGGCTGTGAATCCAATCCGTCCTCGTGCTCAACCAATAACTCCAGAAATATATGGTCATCCTCAGGTTCTTCATACTGAGGATCTTCTGTTGTTGAGATCGAAATGTTGAACGCCCCTGCAAGCCGTCTTGGACGGTCCTTCCTCTTGGACGGGTGTGGGAATTGCCGTTCGAACCGATCCAGCCAATACTTGTGGAGGGTACGAGCAAGAGTCTTCGCGTTTGGGTGAACCAGGGGGATGTCAGGATGGTCGTGCTCACGCCACTGATGTGCAATTTTAGCATCACGGGAGCTCTTCCAATCTTCGAACCACTTGTACAGAGGATGTGGGTCCATGGTGAAGTTCTTGCCTTTCTTGTTCTCTACCGTGGCGAGGCACAGGCAAATGAGAGACCAGGCGAAAGATTCAGCCTCGTGTCGATAACGACGAGGGATCTCCCCACGGAGACCCTCTTCAGATAGTAGGTCCAGCGCCATGAACGGTAACGTCCCCGTGTTATCGTGTCCGCTCGCACCCGCCTGGTCTGCAAACCTTGCAAGGTCGAAATCGTTAAGAACCCCCACCTTACGCCTGTCATCCCACATCAGATTTCCAAGGCTGATGTCCCCGTGTCGAATCCCCTTCTTCCACAAACAGAAGTGACCTATGTTACAAATCTGTCAAAGGTGCGCGTAAGGTAGCTTTCCTGTCGTACTTACAAAAAAAGCATTGCAAGTACGCAGTGAGCATATCCTTTTCGTTCAGTTCCTTGATTGACCGTAATCGCCGGAAACCGATGACGCGCAGACGACGAGAGCCGTCCGTGGGGAGACCCAGGAACTGACGGATAGTCTTCGTCGAACTGCAAAGGAAGTTTGGGTCCTGGTGGCAAACCATTTCGGGAATATGTTTGCCAATGAAGTCGATCCGTTGCCCATACTCTTTTGCCTTCTTTAGGATATCCACCTCGCTCGTCCTCTTCTCCTCTGGCCAGTAGATCTTGACGACGAGATCATTTCCTCTTCTAAGATTACTTGTATCGCCAAGTTCTGTTGATTCCGGTG